>JAABUM010001134.1_pt1 | contig 41296 bp, 40 predicted proteins | sample 5559161 | NCBI WGS metagenome assembly JAABUM01 (sample SAMN10711868, study PRJNA513369) | rock metagenome | isolation source: Antarctica rocks | place: Antarctica: Victoria Land, Siegfried Peak nord
CAGCAGCGCCGGGGCCGCGCCGGTCAGATCGTCCGCCTCGGTTGTCTCGGTCATCCTCTCCCCCCTTCCGCGCCCGCCCGCCTCCCCCACGACGCAGCATAGCATTTCTCGCTGTAATATTAGGGGCCGGTCGGAGAATAACGTTGCCAAACCTGGAGGTTTCTACCTCTGGAGCGAGGCCGGATCACTGCGACCTGAAGTAACTGGCAGTCTCTCACCACTGATGGAATGTCTGGTCATACCGGTACAATACCTGGCGGGGTGGCCCTCTGTCAAGACCCTGCGGCTATTTGCCTACAGCGCGTCCTGAGCCGTGTTGCTGGCGGGCTGCTCAGCGGTCTTTACCGCACCAGGGGAGGCTGCTCAACGCCGAATCCGTACCAGCCGTTGCTGGCGCGCTCCTCAGCGATCTTTGCGGTAGCGGGCTATGGCGTCCCAGTTCCACTGGATACCCAGGCCGGGCACGGCCGGTGGCGCGGCCAGGCCAAACTGGGACCGCACCGGGTTCTCAACCAGTTCGTGCAGGTTAACCACGCCGGTCTGGGGGCTAATCACCTCAACGGCCAGAGCGTTGGGCACGGCGGCGGCCAGATGGATGTGCAGTTCGGGGGAAGAATGGGGTAAGATCATCACGTCCCAGGCGGCGGCCATCGCCGTCACCTTGAGCCACTCGCTCACGCCGCCCACCAACGTTGCGTCGTGGCACAACGCATCCACCACGCCAGCCACCAGCAGGTCACGAAAGGCCCAGCGGCCCGACTCCGCCTCGCCCACCGCCAGCGGAGTATCCACGGCGGCGGCAAACGCTTTTAGCGCGGGTAGGTAGTCAGGGCCGAAGGGCTCCTCGATAAAGGCCAGCCCGCAGTCGGCCATCTGGCGGGCTAGCTTGATCACTGGCTTGGCCTGTCGCCAGGCCCCGTTGACATCCACGATCAGCTTTGTGTGTGGCCCGATAGCCGCCCGCGTGGCCTGCACCCGCTGCAGGTCTTCTTCGGGAGGCAAAGCGCCCACGCTGATCTTGACCATGGAGTGGCCCGCCGCGACATACCCGCTCATCTCCTCGGTCAGCGCCTCCACGCCGTCCTCCGGCGTATAGCCTCCCGACGCCAGCACGGGCACTGTGTCGCGGTAGCCGCCCAGCAGCCGGTACAGCGGCAGTCCGGCCACCTGCGCCTTGATGTCCCACAGGGCAATGTCCACCGCGCTGATCGCCCGCATCACCGTGCCCTTGCGCCCGATGTGCCGGGCGCCGATATACATGCGCTCCCACAGCAGTTCCGTCTGGAGGGGGTCCTCACCTAACAGCAGTGGCTGGAGGTTGCGCTCGATCACGGCGGCCACCTCACCGGTGTGCGCCAATCCATAGCCGACGCCACGCAGGCCCGCGTCGGTCTCCACGATGCCCAGGGTATAGTCACGCGAGAGCGATGTGATTCCCCCCACCGTGACAGGGCGGCGCAGTGGTACCTCCACGGCGAGGCCCCGCACGGCCCGTATCCTCATCGTCACTCCTCCTCACCCACGCTGGCGGCCTCACACCTTATCAGACGGCTCAGCGCCCTACCCGGTGACATGACCCCTACTGGGTCACCGTGGGCAGGGTGAACGAGAAAGTGGAGCCCTCGCCTTCCGTGCTCTCCGCCCAGATGCGCCCCCCGTGCGCCTCCACGATGTGCCGCGCGATAGCCAGGCCCAACCCGGTCGAGCCATCGCCGCGCGCGCGGGCGCGATCCGAGCGGTAGAACCGCTCAAAGATGCGGGGGAGGTCGGTGGCACTGATCCCCGCCCCCCGGTCATGCACATCCACAGTCAGCCAGGCCCCATGCTGGCGTGCCTGCACGCGGACCCCCTGGCCCGTCGGTGAGAACTTGATCGCGTTATGCACCAGATTAAGCAGCACGCGCCCCACCTTCTCGGCATCGGCCGAGGCGGCGGGCAGATCGTGCGTCACGTCGTTGTGCAGCGCGACGCCGCGCTGTTCGGCAAACGAGCTTTCCCGCTCCAGCACGGTGGCCACCAGGGGAGCCAGGGCCGTGGGGTGACGGCGCAACGGGTTCTGGTCGGCCTCAATGCGCGATAGCTCAAGCAACTGCTCGACCAACCCAACCAGGTGTTGGGTCTCCAGGTCCATCTTGGCCAGAAAATGCTCCGCCGTAGCCTGCTCCTCCAGCGCGCCGTTCTGCAGGGTCTCCAGGAGCAGGCGGATTGTGGCCAGCGGGGTACGTAGCTCGTGTGAGATATTGGCCACGAAGTCGCGGCGCACCGTGCGCAGGTGGTGCATCTCGCTCTGGTCGGCCACCACCAGCAGCCCTCCCCACAGGTGGCCCGCGCTAGAGGCGATCCGCCCCGCCCACACGCGCAGATGACGGCCCTGAGCAGCCACCAGAATCGGCTCAACCGGCGCGGCGCCGGCGAGACACTGGCGCAGCAGATCATCAACCTCGTGATCGCGCACTACACCAATCAGCGGCTGATCCACTAGCTCGATGACCCTGCCGCCGCCGAAAAAGCGTTCGGCCAGGCCGTTGGTAGCCACGATGCGGCGCTGAGGATCGGTGATCAGCACGGCGACGGGCGAGGCAGCCAGCAGGGCCCGCAGCACATCCTGATCCTGATCAGCCCGCGCGGCCATGGCGGCGCTCTCCCGCCGGACATCCTCAAGGTCGCGGGCCAAGCCAGCGCCGTGGCGGCGGCCCCGCCGCGCCGTGGCGGCAAACCACAGGGCCAGCGCCAGGGCCACCAGGGCCACCAGCCAGGGCAGCAGGGACCCCGTGGTTAGGCCCCCTCGAAGCGATAGCCAACGCCGCGCACGGTTTTGATATAGCGGGGGCGGCCCGGCTCTGGCTCGATCTTCTCACGCAGCCAGTGGACATGCACGTCAACGGTGCGCGTGTCACCCGGGTAGTCGTAACCCCACACCTTCTCCAACAGGATCTCGCGGGTGAGCACGTGCCCGTTGTTGACCAGCAGCAGGGTCAGCACATCGTATTCTTTAGGGCTAAGCGCAATCTCCACATCGTCGCGGAACACCTTGTGCTGTCCCGGCGACACCCGCACCTCGCCGAAGCGGAACTCCCGCTCCGGTGGGGCCTCGGCGCGCATCTCAGCCCGGCGCAACAGCGCTTTCATGCGCGCCAACAGCTCACGCAGGCCGTAGGGCTTTGTCATGTAGTCATCGGCGCCTAGCTCAAGCCCCAGCACCTTGTCTACCTCGCCATCCTTGGCCGTGAGCATCAGAATAGGCGTGGTCATCTCCTGGCGCAGGATACGGCAGACCTCCAGGCCATCCAGGTCGGGCAGCATTAAGTCGAGTACGATCAGGCTCGGCCGCCGCGCGCGGGCCAGGGCCAGGGCCGTGCGGCCATCGGCTGCCGCCAACACCTCATAGCCCTCGCGCAGCAGGTTGAAGCGCAGCGCTTCCAGCATGGTCGGCTCGTCCTCGACAAGCAAGATGGATACCGGCGCGCGCCCCGTCGGCGCACCGAGGCCACCCTGCGACTCAGGGACCATGGCCGACCTAGCCTCCTCAAGCACCATCAACCTCATCCAAAGCGGCCCGTGATGTAGTCCTCGGTGCGCGAGTCGCGGGGCTTGACAAACAGCCACTCCGTTGGTCCAAACTCCACCAGTTCTCCGGTGAGAAAGAAGCCGGTGTCGTCGGAGATGCGCGCCGCCTGCTGCAGGTTGTGGGTGACGATCACAATGGTGTAGCGATTACGTAGCTCACGTAGCAGGTCCTCGATCTTGGTGGTGGAGATAGGATCGAGCGCCGACGCTGGCTCGTCCATCAGGATCACCTCTGGTTCCACGGCCAGCACGCGGGCGATACACAGACGCTGCTGTTGCCCACCGGAGAGGCCCAGCGCGGATGTCTGCAGGCGATCCTTCACTTCATCCCACAGGGCGGCCTGGCGTAGGCTACGCTCCACCACCTGAGGCAGTGGCTCCTTTTTCATGCGCAGCACGCGCGGTCCATAGGCCACGTTGTTAAAGATAGACATGGGGAACGGGTTGGGCCGCTGAAAGACCATGCCCACGCGCTGCCGAATCGCCACCACATCCTGCGCGCGGTCGTAGATGCTATGGTTGTCCAGCAGAACAGTGCCGGTGAGCCGCGTGCTGGCGATCAGCTCGTTCATGCGGTTAAGCGTGCGCAGGAAGGTGGACTTGCCGCAGCCCGATGGGCCAATCAGCGCCGAGATACGCCGCTCCCGCAAGACCATGCTCACGCCCTTCAGGGCATGCGTGGAGCCGTAGTAGAAGTTGAGGTCTTGCGCCTCCATCTTCACGCTGGCCGACGCGGCGGCGTCGCCGGCGTGGACCATCTCGTGCAGGCGCGATGTGGCCAGTTTGGAGTTCGTGCCCGCCATACGTCCTGACGCCAACTCCCCCTGCATGCCCCTCTCCCCTTCAGCCGAGTTGTCCATATGCGGCGTCCTGGCGCCTCCAGACCCTATCTTGCTCACGGCGCGCAACCCAAAAGAGAGGGGCCAGCGTGGGATGCGTGCGCCTATACCCGATCCGACCCTATTATAGCCACGCTTCGTTAAGACTATGTTAAGGATACCCCAATGGGGGAAAGCACGCTGGCCTCAAAAACGCGCGCGGAGGGGAGCCAGACGCGCTGGCTCCCCTCCTCCCCTGGGCTGGGTCACACGGTTGTTTAGCGCTTGGGGATCTTGACCTTCATTTCATTGAGGGGGATGAAGCCCAGCTTTGCCTCGGCCACGTTCTTCTGCACGTCGGGGCTGCTGACATAGTCAATAAAGGCCTGGGCCAGCGTGTTGGGCTTGCCCTTGGTATACATATGCTCGTAGGCCACGATCTCATACTTGCCTGTCACGATGTTTGCCTTGGTGGGGGCCACACCGTTGTACGAGACGATGCTCAGCCTGCCCTTGTACTGCGCGGACTGGGCGCTGCCCAGGGCGGCGTAGCCGACAGCGCCCTTGTACTGGGCCACTGTCGTCAGCACCAGATTGGTGGAGTCTTTCTGCAGCGCCGTGGTGCCCTTCTCATTGCCACCCTTCAGCACGATCTTGTCGAACGTCTTGCGCGTGCCCGAGGAGAGGGGACGCACGATGGTCACGACCTTCAGGTCAGGCCCGCCGATCTGCTTCCAGTTTTCGACCCGATCCTTGGAGGTGTAGGAGGCTGTATAGATATTCTGAAGCTGCTTCTGAGTCAGGTTGGTCAGGTTGACGCTCTTGTTCAGGGTCAGCACAAAGGCGACCACGGCCACCTGATGATCCATCAGATCAGGCTGCTTAGCCGGATCGGCGTAGATGTCTGAGTCTCCGATATCAATGGTGCCACTCTGCGCCTGAGCAAGACCGGTGCCGCTACCACCGCCAGCCACCTGCACGGTCACGCCAGAGTTCTTGGCCATAAAGTCCTGCGCTGCCTGGTTAACCAGGGGCAACAACGCGGTCGAACCAGCCACATTGATTGTGCCTGATAGGGCGCGCCCAGGGGCCGCGTTGACAACGCTCCCGCCCACAACCGAGGCCATCAGGCCCGCGATAACCGTCGCCGCCAAACCGATACGCTTGATCACTGCTTGTGTGTCTCCTTAACCAGCTGATGAACCCGACACCCTACCGGCGTCGGTCATGGCGCGTCTCTGTCGTCTCCAGCATCAGAGCGGCTGGCGCTACCTGCGCGCCCGGCACTGCCCCGATCTCTGGAAACCTGCCATGCATCCTCAGCGTAACAATGACGCATTAAAGCCGGGTTAAGAAGATGTTAAGAATAGATTAAGGACGCGGCCGCGCCCTGCTGCCGGGGATGCGGCGCAGCCAGGCGCCCACTATACAGTGTGTGGGTCACCGCGCTGGCGGCATCCCTCCCTAAACAGACAAAGGGGCTGGCGCATGTTACCGTGCGCCAGCCCCTTTGTCTGTTTAGCTCAGCCTTAACTCAGGCCCTCGCCTACCTACAGGTACGGTTCTCTAGGCCTCGCTCACCGCGGGAACGCGTAGCGCGAACTCAGGCGCCGCTCCAGCGACGTGCTCAGACTTTGCCGCGCTGGCCGGCAAAACCATCCAGGCGGCGATATGAAGAGCAAACAGCAGCAGCGCAACAGTTAGAAGCATGGTCGTTAACCCCTCCCCAATTCAGACCCGCCGCCGAGCCAGACACATGCTGGCTGCGGCCTCGAACCAGGACACCCTACCGACAACCCATTCTGAGCCGCCGACTCCGCCATGGAGAGGTGGATGCCACCATCGCATCCCTTGAACCCGCCTGTTGATCGTCTTATCTAACAACAAAAGCCGCCCCAGACGCTACATCATGCGCCAGAGCGGCTTCATCGCCACGACAGGAGGGATTCAGATGACCGGCCATCATTGGCCGATCCTGCTTGCCCGTGATCATAGCAGGTGTGTGGCGCCCTGTCAAGTGGTTTGCCTGGCCAGTTTTCAAGAAACAGGCTGAGCTGCTCTGGGTAGATCGGATATGCGCTGGCCGCGCCTGAACCTCCGCGGATTGATAGCCGACGAGTCCACGCCTCATCCTTCAAGAAGCGCCTATCCCCCGCAAGCGCGGATCAGCCGTATACAACGGAACGCTGGAAAGCATGAACGTCGCCTATCCCCGCAAGCGCGGATCATCCACCATCACGTGAGTTGGTGATCGGCGGGGCGCACCCAGATCAGCGCGGCAAGGTGAGCGTCCACGGCCACCTGCTTGTGGCCTACCTGCAGATGCAGGGTCCCACCCTCACCAGGCACCCGCTCCAGCACGGTCAGTTGCGCCGCTGGACGCAGGCCTTTCTCACCTACGTAGCGCAGCAGGGCCGTTTCATCCTCGACAAGTTCGGAGATGCACACCACCACGACGGCCTGCCCGACGGAGACCGTGGAGAGCCGCGCCGCGTTCTGGTCGCGCAGATAGGCCGTGGCGTCGGGCACCTCACCGGGGATAGGGTTGCCGTGGGGGCACGTGGTAGGGTGGCCCAGTGTGGCTGCCATACTCTCCTCCATCAACGGCGTCAAGCCACTCTGCAGATGATGGGCCTGCTCGTGCGCGGTGATCCAATCCATGCCCAGCGTCTGGGCCAGGAACCGCTCAGCCAGGCGATGGCGCCGCAGAATGCGCTCGGCGTGCTGACGCCCCTCGGTGGTTAGTCGCACCTCGCCGCGGCCGCTGCCCTCAATCAACCCCGCTCTGGTCAGCCGCTGCAAGGTGGCGCTCACACTGGCCCGGCTCACCGCGAACCGCCGGGCTAGCACAGCCCCCGACGCGTGCTCACTCTCCATCTCCAGGTTGTACAGCGCTTCCAGATAGTCGTCTTGCACCGCGCTGCCGCCACCCTCCGCCGCCCTGGTTTGTTTGGCCTGTTCGCCGGTCACGTCTCTACCCCCTCGCCGCCCTAGCCTACCATGAAATCAGCCAATCAGTGAGCCGGCGGCGCCCATTGGCTCGTCCTAGCCTACCCCCGCTTGAGGCCAGCGTGAGGAACGCGCGCGTGGTACCATTGTGTGCTGGCGCAATGCGGGGCGGATCAGACGTGTACACGGTCTAGGCGCCCACTCTAACGCGGCGCGCCACCAAACCACGAACGGCGGGATTATTGAGGCCGCCCGCACTCAAACCGTTCGCGAGATAATGGGAAGAGGAGGAGGAAGAGATGGAAGGGCATACTGGCGTGTTCGCCCAGGATCGCTACGACCACATGACCTATCGCCGCTGCGGGAACAGCGGCCTCAAGCTGCCGTTGATCTCGCTGGGCGCCTGGGAGACCTTTGGCGGCTACCGCGGCGACGACGTGGCGCGGGCCTGCCTCTACCGCGCCTTCGACTTGGGCATCACCCACTTCGACCTGGCCAACAACTATGGCACGCCCAACGGCAACGCTGAGGTCGTCGTGGGCAAGATCCTGCGCGACATGCCCCGCGATGAGCTGATCGTCTCCACCAAGGCGGGGTACGAGATGTGGCCTGGCCCCTATGGTGAATGGCTGAGCAAGAAGTACCTCGTAGCCAGCCTGGATCAGTCGCTCACGCGGCTGGGCCTGGACTATGTAGACATCTACTACGCCCACCGCCCGGACCCCGAGACGCCCCTTGAGGAGACCATGGCCGCGCTGGACCTGCTGGTGCGCCAGGGCAAGGCGCTCTACATAGGTGTCAGCAGCTTCTCCGGCGCCCAGTTCGCCGACGCCGTGCGCGTCTGCCAGCGCATGAACCTGACCCCGATCACAATCCACCAGCCCTACTACAATATGCTCGGCCGGACCATCGAATGGGATCTGCTGCCCCAGACCGAGCGCGCCGGCGCCGGCGTGATCCCCTTCTGCCCTCTGGCCTCCGGCCTGTTGACCGACAAGTATCTCGGCGGTGAGGTGCCCTCCGACTCCCGCGCCGCCCAGATGTGGGGGGCCGAGTGGGTCAAGAACAATCTGACGCCGGAGCGACACAGGGTGCTACAGGAGCTGAACAACCTGGCCAGGCAGCGCGGTCAGACCCTGGCTCAAATGGCCCTGGCCTGGACCGTGCGCCTGCCGGCGATCACCAGCGCCCTGATTGGGGCCTCCAAGGTCGAGCAGATTGAGGAGAATGTACGCGCGCTGGACAACCTGACCTTCTCCCCCGAGGAACTGCGGGCTATTGATGACCTGACCCTCTCCCGAGGACCTAGCGCTAGCTGAGCGGCTTTACGCTGTATTCGCCAGGTGGTACGATACTCCACACGCCACCTGGGCGCCCCCCACAGTTTGCGAGGATCGTGGGGGCGCGCCCTTCTTCCACATGTGCGCTGGCCCCGTTTTCTGGTACAGGAGATCTCCTGATGCGTTCTGTTCGACTATTGCTGCTGGCCTCAAGCCTGGTCGGCGGCATGGCCCTCTGCCTCGGCGGTCGCGCGACCGCGGCCACCTCCCTCCCGCTAGCCACAACCTCCGGCTACACCGCCACACTGTTCGCCAGCGGTAAGCCACGCTATACCCATCCCACTGCCCTGGCCAGCCTGAATGGGCTGGTCTATGTGGGCTACGCCAATGCCACGACGCCCGATGGCTCCGATGGCGCGTCGAGCACAGTCGTGGCCTACGGCGACAAGGGCCAGGTCAGCCAGACCTACGCCCTCAAGGGCTCTATCTCCGGCCTGCGCGCCGACACGGCAAGGAAGATGCTCTACGCCGTGGTCAACCGGCTGGGCAACTCGGCCATCTACACGATCACACCGGCGATCAAGACCGCCGGCCAGATCGTCCTGCCTACCGCGCCGGCCCACGGCGGCGGGTTCGCCGACATCGCCCTGGTCGGCGCGCAGCTGTTTGTCAGCGCCTCTAACCCAACACTCAACGACGCCGGGGCTAACATCGGACCCGCCCTGGACCGCCTGACCATAACCGGCGCTACCGGGACAGTCACGCCCCTGTTGATGGGCAAAAGCAAAGGCATTGACGTGGCCACCAACCAGACCGTGGACCTCAACGAGGTTGACCCCGCCGCGCTGGCGGTTAGCCCCACGGGCGATCTGGTCTTGATCAACCAAGCTGGCTCGGAGCTGGTCTTTGTGCGCAAGCCTACAACGGCCAAGCCCACGATCAACTCGCTGCTGACGGGCACCCAGCTTGTCGGCGTGACCTGGACCGCCGCCGGCAAGGGCCGCCTGTTGGTCGCCGACGGCACGGCCAACGCTGTCTACGCTATCAGTGGCCTCTATGGGGCCAACGCTACCTACGCTATCTCGGCTGCTGACTCTGGGGTGAGCGCTCTCCTGGGTAGCTTGAACACGGCCACGGGGAACCTCAAGCCCTTCGTCTTTGGCTTCCAGGATCCCACGGCGCTGCTGTACACCCGCTAGCCGCCTGGCAGAGCCCAGTTGAGGGAGCCGTGTAGAGCCACTCCCCGCGCTCAGGCTGGACGGGGCGTGGGGAGTGCCTCAGCCATGGCCCGAACACCTCATGGGACGATTGACCAATACGCGCTAGACCAGCGGCGCAACCGCTGGCCCGTACTTGCCGAGGGAACCCCGCCGCCTGACTCCGCGCATGGGGTTTCTCGACGTGTTTTTGACACCATAGAGCCGGTAGGCTACCATACGCTCAGTCGGGCGGCGGGCGGCACAGGTCTCCACGCCGCCACGGGAGGAGGATAGGGAGAGTGGCCAACTCCAGAAAGGTGTTGGTCGTGGACAGCAGCCCTGACCTGCTGGAGCTGAGCCGCATCCTGCTCAGCGCGGAGGGCTACGAGGTCGCGACCAGCGCCTACGAGGCAACCACTCTGGCGGCCATCAAGTTGGCGGCCCCCGATGTCATTCTCTTTGATCTGGTCAAGGACCGCTACGAGCCGTGGGCGCTCCTGGAGGAATTGCGTCAGGATCCGCTGACCCGCGAGATCGGGGTGATGGTCACCTCGGCCTCAGCCTCGCTGATCGAGCGGGCCCTGGCCAACCCCGCTCTAGGCATCAGCAATGGCCTGCTGATGCCCTTCGACATAGATGATCTCTATGCCCGCCTGGAAGAGACGCTCAACCGCGCCGAAATCACCGCTCCGACGGAGAGCGCGCTGGCCGTGGAGAGCCCGGCCCTGGTCGCCCTGGCCCGCTTCCTGACCGACGAGCAGCGCAATCTGCTGTTCCGCTGGGTCCAGCGGATCTCCATTCTGGAACCCTATCGTCAGCAGCCTGGCCTCTCGCTCAAGCAGGCGATGGGCGAGATGGAGCCGTTGCTGAGCGGCATGGTCGAGATCCTGGGTGACCGCGACGTGGCCCATGATGGCCTGGCCGGCTCGACCTCTCTGGCCCCATTGGTCGCCGCCCATGTGGCCCTACGCCTAGCTCAGGGCCTGAGCCTGGCCGATATCGTGCGCGAGTTTCACGTGCTGCGCCAGGAGATTAGCCGCCTGCCCCACAGCGCCTTACACACCTGGAGATTGGACCTGGACGATCTGTTGACCGCTCAGGAGCAGGTCAATACCCTGATTGATGACCTAGTCATGCGGGCCGTGCAGGCCGGCGCGGAACCTGCCGCGCTGGGTGTGAGGGCAGGGCAATGAGCCGGCAGGTCGGCAGGTGGATAGCTCCACGCCGCTGGGACGCTTATGGCTAAGCGCATCCTCATCGTGGACGACCAACGCTACATCGTGGAGTTGCTCAGCCAGATCCTGCAGGACGCTGGCTATCAGGTACAGGGCTGCACCGACCCCACCCAGGCCACCGACATCATTGAGCGTTTTCAGCCCGATGGGCTGATCCTGGACCTGATGATGCCTGAGATTGATGGCCTGACCCTGCTGCAGACGCTGCGTCGCGACCCGGCCACGGAGCGCCTGCCCGTGCTCATCTGCACCGCCGCCGTGCTGGGCCGCTCGGAGACGCGCCTGTTCCGCGAGATGGGTATCGCCGTGCTGCCCAAACCATTTGACCTCAGTGAGCTGGCCCCTAGCGTGGAGCGCCTGGTTGGGCCACCCTGATGACCATTGAGAGCACCGGCTGTCTGTTGGCCGTGGATGTGGGCGGCGGCACCCAGGACATCCTGCTCTTCCAACCTGGCCAGCCGCTGGAGAACGCCCTGCAGCTTGTGCTCCCGTCGCCCACCGTGCTGATCGGTGATGCTGTGGAGCGGGCTACGGCGGAGGGCCGTGATCTGCTGCTCACCGGGGTCACTATGGGTGGTGGCCCCTGCTCCTGGGCTATCGAGGCGCACCTGAAGGCTGGCCACCGCGTCTATGCCCTGCCCGAGCCGGCCCGCACCCTTGACGACGACCTGGATGTGGTGGCCCGCCTCGGCGTCACCGTGGTCGCGCCCGATGAGGCGGAGGCGCTGCGGTCGCGGGACCATGTGCGCACCCTGGCCCTGCGCGACCTCTGGCTGCCCGAGATCAAGGTGGCCCTGGCTGCCTTCGGGGTGCGGGCGGAGGTCGCCGCGCTCGGCGTGGCCGTGTTCGACCACGGCGCGGCCCCACCCGGCTACAGCGATCGTCGCTTCCGCTTCGATTACTTGACCGAGATCCTGGTCAGCGGAGCGCCCCTGACCGCTTTTGCCCACCGCCGTGGCGAGGTCCCTCCGCGCCTGACCCGCCTGGCCGCCGTGGCTCAGACAGCCCCGCCCGACCTGTCCACGCTGGTGATGGACACGGGGGCCGCCGCCGTGCTGGGCGCCCTGGAGGATCGCACCGTGGCCACCAGCCCTGATACGGCGCTGGTCAACGTGGGCAACTTCCACACGCTAGCCTTCCGGCTGCTGGATGGTCAGCCCCACGCTGTCTTCGAGCATCACACCGGCCTGCTGACCACCGCGACGCTCGACGCCTACCTGGAGGCCCTGTGCGACGGCAGCCTGACCAACGAGGCCGTCTTCGCCGATAGCGGCCACGGCGCGCTGCTGCTGCCCCGCGGCCACGACCGCATCGGCCCCACGCCGTCGCTCTACGCGGTGACCGGCCCCCGCCGCGCCATGCTGGCCCCATCGCGCCACCGCCCCTACTTCGCCGTGCCCCACGGGGCAATGATGCTCAGCGGCTGCTTCGGCATCCTGCGGGCCATGGCCGACGCCTTCCCCCAGCACGCCGAGGCCATCCGCTCCGCGCTGGCCGCCGACACCGTGCGGGGGGTCTGACTGGGCCACCGCGGCTGGATGACCGACCGGGGGCGGCCGTGCTAGAATAGAGCTACCATTAGCGGGTAGCTCATGCCTGCCCCCAGGCTCATGCTGGGGAGAGCATCGGTCACGCCGTCGCCGCGGGCCCCGTTCCACGAGAGGACGCGGACACCACGACGCCCATGAGGGCCGCGGCGCTGACCACGGTGAGGTCGGCCACGCGTTCTTGGCGCGGCACAACATGAAGGAGAAGGCTGTTATGTCCGGCCACTCAAAATGGAGCCAGATCAAACGTCAGAAGGGCGTCAACGACGCCAAACGCGGCCAGGTTTTCACCCGCCTGGGCCGTGAGATCACCGTCGCCGCCCGCGACGGCGGCGGCGACTCCGACAGCAACTACCGCCTGCGCCTGGCCGTGCAGCGGGCGCGTGAGAGCAATATGCCGATGGAGAACATCGAGCGCGCCATCAAGCGGGGCACCGGCGGCGGCGAGGGGTCGGCGCTGGAGGAGATCGTCTACGAAGGCTATGGTCCGGGCGGCGCCGCCGTGCTCGTCGAGGTGATGACCGACAACCGCAACCGCGCGGCCGGCGAGTTGCGCAACGTTTTCGCGCGCTTTGGCGGCAACCTGGGCAACCCCGGATCGGTCAACTGGATGTTCGAGCCGCGCGGCGTGATCATGCTGGCGATCAACGGGGCCAACGCCGAGGAGGTCGAGCTGCGGGCTATTGACGCCGGCGCGGTGGACGTGATTACAAGCGACGGCGAGATGGAGGTGCAGACGGAGCCGAGTAGCCTGGAGGAGGTGCGCCGCGCCTTCGAGGGGGCCAAGGTGGAGATCGTCAGCGCGGAGAGCACGCTGCTGCCCAAGCAGACCGTGACCATGGAGGGCAAGCAGGCCTTACAGGTGCTCAAGCTGGTGGACAAGCTGGAGGAACTGGACGATGTGCAGCATGTCTACACCAACACCGAGTTCTCCGATGAGGTTCTCTCTGAATACAGCGGCTAGAGCCTGATCTGGCGAGACCGCGGCGCCGCCTGAGCGTGGCCACGCACGGCTTTGATCAGACCACGGTGGGGTGGGCACTGGACGGGCATGGACGACACGGCGGCGTGGGCCAGGTGAGGAGATAACGTGGGCGAGTTGACCCTGGGCATTGACCCCGGTACGGCGATTATGGGCTATGGTCTGGTCACCCAGGAGGGGGCCGATCTGGTGGCCGTGGCCTATGGCTCGTTGACCACGCAGGCCAAGGCACCGCCCGCCGAGCGGCTGCGCTCCCTCTATGACGACCTGACCGCCCTGATCGCCGTCTACCACCCCACCGCCGTGGCCGTGGAGGAGCTGTTCTTCAACCAGAATGTGCGTACGGCGCTGGCCGTGGGCCAGGCTCGGGGCGTTGTGCTACTCTGCGCCGCCCAGGCTGGCCTGGCCGTAGCCGAGTATACGCCGCTGCAAGTCAAGGGGGCCGTTGTGGGTTATGGGCGGGCGACCAAGGATCAGGTGGGCCACATGGTGCGCACCCTCCTGCGGCTGCGCGAGACGCCGCGGCCCGACGATACGGCCGACGCGCTGGCCGTGGCCATCTGCCACGTGCATAGCGCCCGCCTGCGGGCCATCCGGCAACCGGCATGATCCAGGGCCTGCGGGGCGTCGTCGAGGAGCGGGGAACCGATTTCGTCGTGCTGGCCCTGGGTCCGGTCAGCGTGCGCGTGCTGACGACCACCCAGACCCTGGGCCAGTTGGGCGGTGCCGAGCCCGTGTACTTGCACACCCACCTGTATCTGCGCGAAGATGTAGTCGCGCTGTATGGCTTCTCCAGCACCGCCGAGCGCGAGTGGTTCGAGCGGCTGATCAGCGTCACGGGTATCGGGCCGCGCGTGGCCCTCAACCTGCTCTCAGGCTTCGCGCCGGAGCGGTTGACCGCCGCCATAGACTCCGACGACGCCACGGCGCTCACCCGGGTGCCCGGCATTGGGCGTAAAACGGCCCAACGTATTATCCTTGAACTGCGGGGCAAGCTAACCCCCGCCGACGCGCCAGGGCAGGCCGCCACGCCCCTGGACGCTGATCTGATGGCGGCGCTAACCGGCCTGGGCTTCCCACAGGCGCAGGCCCAGGAGGCGTTGGGTTCGCTCGGCGCGCAAGAGGGGTTGACCGATGAAGAGAAGCTCCGCTCAGCTATCCGCTACCTCGGTAGCCGCTGACCGGCCCCAGGCGCCCGCCGCCACGCCACCCGCGCAGGCCCCACGGCCGATCCGCTTCTCCCGGCCGGCCACGGCGGTCACGGCGGCTATCCTGGCCGTGGTGGGCCTGGCCTTTCTTTTCGCCGCGCGCAGCGTCCTGCAGCCCTTTGTAGGGGCCGCCGTGGTGGCCTACGCCTTCAGCCCGCTGGTGGATTGGCTGGTCAGCCGCACCCGGCTGCGCCGCGTGTGGTGCGTGGCTCTGCCCTACCTGCTGGGCTGGGGCCTGGTGGTCTGGGCGATCAGCGGCTATGTCCCTATCCTGAACCTGGAGACGCGCCAACTGGCCACCAGCGTGGGCCAGTTAATCCCTGACCTGTATCAGCGCTACGCCAACAATGTGCAGCAGTTCAACATATTTGGGGTGACCATCAATGTGCAGCAGCAGGTCGCCGACGCCGCCGCCAGCTTCGCCGACGCCACCCGCAACCTGGGCCGGCAGAGCGTGGCCTTCGCTGGCGGCGCCCTGGACACAATCACTCAGCTGTTCACCTTCAACATCGCCCTGTTTTACCTGCTGCTGGACGGCCACCGGCTAGGCGCTTTTGTGGAGGAGCGGCTGCCCCCCCGCTACCGCGCCGAACTGGTAGCCCTGGGCGGGCAGGTAGACTTCGTGCTGGGCCGCTACCTGCGCGCCCAGTTGCTGCTGATCGCCATTATGGCCGTGGCCAGCTTCATCGCCCTGACCGTGCTAGGCGTGCGCTTCTCCGTCTTGCTGGCCCTGGTAGCCGGCTTCCTGGAGATCTTCCCCATCATCGGCCCCACGGCGGCCATCTCGCTGGTCTCCCTGGTTGCGCTGGTGCAGCACGACAACCATTTTGGGCTGGATCAGCTCGGCTTTGTGATCGTCGTGGCCTTGACCTTCTTCATCATGCGCCAGATTGAAGACTACCTGGTCATCCCCAATATCATTGGCCACGTAGTCAACCTGCACCCCGTGGTCATCCTGTTCGTGCTGTTCTGCGGCAGCGCGGTCGGCGGCCTGCTGGGTATGTTCCTGGCCGTGCCGCTGACCGGCGCGCTTAAGATCGTGGTAGGTTACCTCTACGGCAAGATGATTGAGGCGTTATGATCCCGCCCCACCAACACCCCAGTGAGCCGGGGGGCGGCGTGATCCTGCCCGATCGCCAGGCCGCCGCCCTATGGGTGGCCCAGCGGCAGGGCGCGGGGAGGCGCGTCGTGGTCACCAACGGCTGCTTCGACCTGCTGCATGTGGGCCATGTGCGCTACCTGGCCGCCGCCCGTGCCCTGGGCGACGCCCTGCTGGTGGGCCTCAATGCCGACGCCTCGCTGGCCTGCCGCAAAGGGCCGGGACGACCCCTGGTAGGCCAGGATGAGCGCGCGGAGGTGCTGGCCGCCCTGCGCTGCGTAGACGCCGTGACCCTGTTTGCCGAGAGCACCGCCGAGGCCCTGCTGGCCGCGCTGCGCCCCGCCGTCTACGCCAAGGGGGCCGACTACGCCCTGCCCTCATCGGACGCCAGTGATCTGGGGGCCGTGGACGACGCGCGACTGCCCGAGGCCCGCGTGGTGCGCTCCTACGGCGGCACGGTCGTCCTGCTAGACTATCACGGCGGCCACTCCACCACCGCGCTGGTCGCCCGCCTGCGCGGCGAACAGCCTGGTTGACCATCAACGCTGGCGCGAGGCGGTCCCGCGCCGCCTCCTGGCACACCTGGCGGGCGACTAACCCCGCGTGGCCATTTCCTCGGCGGTAATATCGCTGCCCAGGATCAGCCGGTGCAGGGCGCCCTCCTGTTCGCGGGCCACCAGGGCGATGATCTTATCGCCCTCCCGTACCGCCGTGGTCGCCTGAGGGAATAGCTTGTCCGCGCCGCGCAGGATCAACACAAGGCTGGTCTGCGGGGGCAGGGGCAGGTCGCCCACGCGGCGGCCCACCACGGGCGACGAGCGGGAGATGATCAGTTCACAGATCTCCATGCCAGCCTGCCGTAGGCTGACCAGGTGGACCATGGGGTGGGTGGGGATCTCCTGTTCGATCAGCGACAGGATCACGTTTGTGGCGCTAACCGTCATATCAATACCCAGGCGGGTGAAGATCTCTTCATTGCGCGGGTTGTTGATCCGGGCGACTGTGCGCGGCACCTTGAAGGCCCGCTTGGCCACCTGGCAGACGATCAGGTTATCCTCATCGTCGCCGGTGACCGAGACGATCACATCAGCGCGGTTCGCCCCCGCTTTCTCCAGGGTGGCCGCCTCATCTCCGGCCCCGTGCAACACGACGCCGTCGCCAAGTTCCTCGGCGATTCGTTCGGCGCGGCGTGGATCCCGCTCAATGACCAGCACCTCGTGGCCACCGGCCAGCACCGAGCGCGCCAGATAGTAGCCGACCTTACCGCCGCCGACGACGATCACATACATAGTGTAGCCCTCCGCAACCTTCAGGACGCGCCAGGCTCAGCGCGGCGAACCGGCGCGGCCAGGATCGCCTCAATATCGTCCACGCCGACCTCGGTGGGGCAGACAACGATCATGCCCAGCGACCGGTAGACCTCCGCCCGTGACGGATCATAAATGCGCGTGATTACCAGTGGCACGGCAAAGATGCGCGTGGCGATCTGGCTGATCATGATGTTCATGTTGTCGCGCTGGGTCAGCGCGCATAGCGCGTTCGTCTTTTCAATGCCCGCCCCCCGCAGCAGATCGAAATCGCTGGCCTCACCCAGCATGGTCGCCCCCCGGAACGACAGCGGCAGCCGCTCGAACGAATGCACGTTCTCATCAATCACCACCACGTCGTGCTCAGAGTGCATCATCTCGGCAACCCGCGCGCCGACGCGCCCGCAGCCCACGATGATGACATGCATGCCGTGTCCTTTCCCGGTCTCCCGCGCCGCCTGCCTATGGCCAGACGTTGCTCTGGCGCCGCGCAAGCCTTCGCCATTATACAGCCGCGCCCCACCAGGTTCAACGGCAATGCTACACTGAGCGCATATGCCACAACACGATCAACACCCCACACCACCCCCCTCCTCGCTATCCACGGCCGACTTCGACTACGCTCTGCCGCCGGAGCTGATCGCCCAGGCCCCAGCGGCCCGGCGCGACGATGCCCGCCTGCTGGTGGTCCATCGCGCTACGGAGAGCCTGGAACACCGCCGCGTGGCCGACCTGCCCGACTACCTACGCGCCGGCGACGCGTTGGCGCTGAACGATACGCGTGTGCTGCCCGCGCGGCTGCTGGGGCACAGGGAGGGCAGCGGCGGCGCGGTGGAGCTACTGCTGCTGCGTGAGGAAGAGGGGCCGGACACGTGGCGGGCGCTGGTGAGGCCGGGCCGCCGCCTAGCCCCCGGCGCACGGGTCGCCCTGGGCGACGGTTCCCTGTCCGCCGAGATTGGGGCCGACCTGGGCGACGGTCAGCGCCTGGTGCGTTTAACCGCCGCGGCGGGCGCGGTGGGCGCGGCCATCGAACGGTTGGGCGTGCTACCCCTGCCCCCCTATATCCATGGCTACAGCGGCGACCAGAGCCGCTACCAGACCGTTTACGCGCGGGCCACCGGCTCGGCCGCCGCACCCACCGCCGGCCTGCACTTCACCCCTGAGCTGCTGGAGCAACTGCGCCAGCAAGGGGTGCGCGAGGTCTACCTGACCCTGCACGTGGGGCTGGGCACTTTCCGGCCCGTGGCCGCCGCACTGATCGCCGAGCATCGCCTGCACGCCGAGTGGGCCGACCTGTCCGCTGGGGCGGCCACGACCATCAACAGCGCCCGCGCCGCCGGAGGCCGCTGCGTGGCCGTGGGCACCACCTCGGCGCGCACCCTGGAGACCGCCGCCGACCAGGAGGGACAGCTGCACCCTTTTCAGGGCGAGACCGACCTGTTCATCTACCCTGGCTATCGCTTCAAGGCGCTGGACGCCCTGCTGACCAACTTCCACCTGCCCCGCTCCAGCCTGCTGATGCTGGTCAGCGCCTTTGCCGGCCTGGAGCTAACCCGCCACGCCTACGCCGAGGCTGTGGGCCAGCGCTACCGTTTCTTCTCTTTCGGCGACGCCATGCTCATCCTCTAAATGCGTCCCACGACGGATTACGGTATGCCAACATACCGTAATCCGTAGGGATTATGCCGCAACTGCTGCCAGGAAGTAGCGGCGAACACACTGCAGGCGCTGCCCTGCCCTGCCTCTCCGCCGCGCGATCAGGAGAAGAGACGGGCTATTGGGTAGGTGAAGCCGGGCACGACATCCTCGCCGTCAAGCGAGTCGTCCAGGCCCAGGGGCGTGGGCGCCGTGGCCCCAGCCCGCCACACATCCACGCGCTTGTAGCGTGGCCAGACCACCCACACCAGCCGCGTGCCAAAGGAGAGGTAGGCGCCCGCCTTCGCCGCAAGCCCGGGCGCGTACTGGTGCTCCGACGCCACCTCCACGGCAAGGTCGGGGGCCAGCGCGGGCGCTTTGTCGTACTCTGGCGAGGTGGTCTGTGGTAGGCGATCAGCGCGGATAAATCCTATATCAGGGGCAACCTCCGTGTCCCGGGGGTGGGCTGGGTCGAGGCGGTAGCCGCCCTGCTCGCCGGTGACCACCCCCAGGCCATGCTCCTCGGCATAGATCCGCAGGCGAGCGAGCAAACGCGACCCGATAGTTGTGGCGCGTAGGCCGCTCATAGGCATCCGGACAAGTACCCCCTGGATAAGCTCATAGGCCCATCCATTATCCGGTAGAGCATGCAGGTCATCGGTGGTCATCGGCGGCATGTTGGGCACAACCTCGGCCCACGGCCCGATAGGCTCCAACGGGTCTACTCGCATCGCAGTCATTAATGGCGCGCCTTCCGTTCACTGGCAGAGTGACCTCGCCTTCTCTTTTGATCCAGTATACCGCGAGGCCGCGCCGCTTGAGCGTGGTTCGTCGTTTTGCGCCCGCCAAAACCACGGGCAAAGCCGTGAACTTACGGCGCGGCGCTGGAGCACTGGTAGCCCCGTTGACAAAAGGCCGCTGCTCATGCTATTGTTTATTCGTATAAGCGGCGGGTGGAGGAGGCGTGGCGTGACAGGGCAGAGCGGGGCCAGGAAGCGTCCCACGCAGGCCGACGTGGCGCGGCTGGCCGATGTGTCGCAAGCGCTGGTCTCCTACGTGATCAACAACAGCGTGGCGGTCTCGGTGCCTCAGGAGACCCGGCAGCGGGTCAGGGACGCCGTGGAGGCCCTGAACTACCTGCCCGACCGCGCCGCGCAGAGCCTGCGCACCAGCAAGACCTACACCATCGCCAGCATCATCCCCGACATCGCTAACCCCTTCTATCCCGCCTTCGAGCGAGGTGTGCAGGACGTGGCCGACGACCACGGCTACGACCTGATCACCTACAATACCGACGGCATGCGCGAAAAGGAGTTGAAGTGCCTGCGTTCGGTGCAGCAGCGCCGCGTGGATGGCCTGATCGCTACCTTTTTTTTCGCCACGCTGCCCGACCTGCGCCCACTCCTGGAACGCAACATCGCTATAGTTAGGATGGAGGCGTGTGCCCGGAAGGGAGGAGAGCTACCGCTGGATAACCTTTACGTGGACAACGCCGCCGCCGCCTACGCGGCGGTGGCCTACCTGATCGGGCGCGGCCACACGCGCATCGCCACCATCGCCGCGCGCCTGGGGCCGGGCTACCAGCGCCTGATCGGCTACCGCCAGGCGCTGGCCGAGGCCGATCTGACTGTTGACGAGGCGTTGGCGCCTGATGGGGGCTTTACCGAGCGGGGTGGCTATGCGGCCATGAGCGCCCTGCTGGCCCTGCCCGTGCGGCCCACCGCCGTCTTCGCGGCCAACGATCTGATGGCCATGGGCGCCCTGCTGGCCTTACGTGAGGCCCACCTGCGCGTGCCCCAAGACATGGCGGTGATGGGCTTCGACGATATCCCCGCCGCCCGACTGGTGTATCCGCCGCTGACCACGGTAAGCCTATTCCAGGAGGACCTAGGCCGCCGATCAGCCCAGATGCTCCTGGAACGGCTCACTGGCGGCGCCCCTCCAGGCGGCCGCTGCGAGGTGGCGCCCTTCAAGCTGATTATCCGCGCGTCAACGTGAGGCCTGTCGCCCACCGACACGCCCTACCCGCTATCATCACAAGATAAGAGCCAGAGAGGAGGTACCGACCGGAAGGAGACGACTGGAACCGCCCGCGCAACCCACGGCGCCATGCCCACGGGGACCATCCATGTCGCCGTTCAAAGCACGCCTCACCGTTCGTTCAAAGGAGAAGAAAAAGGCATGAGTACTCCCAAGCGGAAGCACGCCATCCTGGCCCTGGCCGCCACGGTGCTGCTGGCAGCGCCCCTGGTCACCCCGCCAACTCACAGCGCCGCCGCCGACAAGATCAAGCTGGTCTGGTGGACCGAGAACAACCTGCCCATCTATCAGAACGCGCTGAAGAAAGACTTTGTTAATCCATTCAACGCATCGCACCCTAGTATGGAGCTGACCCTCAAGTTCACTGATCAGTTGGACCGCGTGTTGCGCACCGCCGTGCAGGCTGGCGCTGGCCCAGACATTATCCAGACCCCTGGCCCGGCCTTCGTGGCCGAGTACGTGGCCGCCGGGCGCATCCTCAGTATGGATCCCTATGCCAGGCAGTATGGCTGGGCCAAGAGCATCTTCCCCTGGGCGGTTAACGCGGGCAAGATCAGCGGCGCCCTGTATAGCCTACCGCTGACCTACGAGTCCATGGTCATGTGGTACAACAAGGCCACCTTCGCCAAGTACGGCTGGACCGTGCCTACAAACCGCGCCCAACTAGAGAAGGTCGCCGAGGCGGCCAAGGCAAAGGGCTTGATCGCCTTCGCCGACGGCAACAAGGGCTGGAAGGGCGTCAACGAGTGGCTGCTCACCTCGTTCTACAACAACTACGCCGGACCCGATGCGGTCTACCAGGCCCTGACCCTGAAGAAGCGCTGGGATGACCCGCTGCTGGTCGGTTCGGTGGCCCTGCTCAACGACTACATGAGCAAAGGCTACTTCCGCGGGCGCAAGGAGAAGTATTATGCCACCGACTTCCCACGCATCCTGAGCGATATGGCCACTGGCAAGGCGGCCATGTACCTGGCCGGCACCTGGCACTTCGGAGATTGGCCGGTCACCTTCAAGAAGAACCCCAAGGACTGGGACTGGGCAATGATCCCCTCTCTGCGCACTGGCGTGGCCGCCTCGTTCCCCATCGGCATCGGCTCGACGCTCTCAATCAACGCGGGCTCCAAGAACCCTAACGCCGCCGCCCAGGTGCTCGACTACGTGTACAATAGCCCCAAGCGCGCCGCCCAGATCATCCACGACTTCCCTGGCGAGTGGTCGGTGCCGATCAACATCGCCAAGGACCAGTTCCCCGCTGGCACCGATGCGCGGTTCATCCGCGCGCTGAACGCGCTGGCCACCGCCTCCCGGCAGGGTAACTTCGGCTACACCACCTGGACGTTCTGGCCAGCCAAGAGTGACCAATACATCATTGATCAGCTTGAGGGCGTCTTCAACGGCAAGGTCACTCCCGAGAAGTGGTCCAAGAGCCTGCAGGACCTCTACGCCAGCGAGGCCAAGGCCAACAAGCTGCCACCTGTCCCCGGCCGCTAAATCAGCGCATCTCCCCTGGTCGCGCCGGGGTGGGCAGGCGCCCGCCCCGGCGGCCCCTCATACGTCACCAGTCAGAAGGGCTTCGTTATGGATACCGCACCCCTCCCGCTGTCCAGCGCGCAGCCAATCATCGCTCGGGCCGCGGCGCGCAGGCGCTTCCTGCGCGGCCTCAAGCCCTGGCTGTTCCTGGCCCCGCTGCTGTTCTTCAATATCGTGGTGATCATGGCCCCATCGCTGGGCACCGTCTACTACGCCTTCACCGACTGGACCGGTCTGGGCGGGGCGCACTGGATCGGCCTGGCCAACTTTCAGCGCCTATTCACCAACGACCCCGTGTTCTGGCATGCGCTACAGAATAACCTGATCTGGACGGCGATCTTCCTGACCGTGCCCATCACGATGGGCCTGCTCGGCGCCGCCCTGCTCGCCCCCATCAAACGGGGCCAGGTCTTCTTCCGCACCGTCTACTTCGTCCCCTACATCCTGGCCAGCGTGGTCAACGCCCAGATCTGGCGCAACATCCTGGATTCCGACGCCGGCCTGGGCGTGCAACTGGGCAACATGGGCGTGCCCCTGGTGGGCGATCTGGTGTTCTTCGGCGACGCCAACATTGTGCTCTACGCCATTGCCTTCGTGGACAACTGGCACTGGTGGGGCTTTCTGATGGTGCTCTACCTGGCGGCCATGCAGGCCGTGGACTTCCAGCTCTACGAGGCGGCCAGCATCGAAGGCGCCTCGCGGCTGCAGCAGTTTCGCTACGTGACCCTGCCGGGCATCCGGCCTACCCTCGTGTTCACCCTGCTGATTACGGTGATCTTCTCCTTCCTGGCCTTCGACTATGTGTATATCCTGACCCAGGGCGGGCCGGACAACGCCTCGGAGGTGCTCAGCACAATGTCCTATAAAGCTGCCTTCGCCCGCTTCGAGGCTGGCTACGCCGCTGCAATCGGCCTGACCACCAGCTTTATCTGCCTGATCGTGGGCCTGATCTTCGTCATGCTGCGCCGCCGGGGGTGGGAGATATGAGCGCCGCCGTTGGACCCCGCGCCCGCCGCGCCCGCCGTGGCGGCCGTACCCAGTGGCTGTTGCCCAACTACATCATCCTGAGCGTGCTGGCCGTGTTCAGCCTGGGGCCGCTGGTCGTGCTGGCCTTCAACGCGCTGAAGTCAACCGACGAGATCGGCAGCAACCCTTTTGGCCCACCGCGACTGCCCCTGCTGACCAACTTCCCCAGCGCCTGGGATCAGGGCAACTACGCGCGCACCATGCTCAACAGCACGGTGGTCGTGGTCGGCACGGTGCTGGGCGTCTGCCTGATTGCTGGTCTGGCCGCCTATGCGCTGGCCCGCTTGAAAGTGCCCGGCGGCGACGCCTTTGCCCTATACCTATTGGTGGGCACCAGCCTGCCCGCCGCTTTGTTCTTGGTGCCCCTGTTCTTCCTGTGGACAAAGCTGGGTCTGGTCAACAACCTGTTGGGCCTGATCATCATCTACTGGGCCACGGCGTCGCCGTTCGCCACCTTCCTACTACGCTCCTACATGGTCAGCGTGCCCGTAGACTTCGAGGACGCCGCCCGCGTGGACGGGGCCAGCGAGTGGCAGGTGCTGCTGCGCGTGATGATGCCCATCGTGCGGCCCGGCCTGCTCACCGTGGCCCTGGTCTCCGGCCTGGGGGCCTGGAACGAATACCTGTTCGCCTATACTTTTATTCAGGATGACAACCTCAAGACGGTGATCACCAGCTACCAGGCGTTCACCGGCCGCTTCACCACCGACTGGGGCCTGACCAGCGCGGCAGCGATCATCACCATCTTCCCCGTGCTGGTCTTCTTCCTGCTGCTGCAGCGCCGCTTCATTGAGGGCCTGACCCAGGGCGGACTGCGCGCCTGACGCCGATCACACGTGTTCAACCATCCACCATCCACATCGCCCAGGCTACCGGAGCAACAACCGGCGTGATCGGTCAGATACGCTACTAGAAGACAGTCAGACTGAAAGGAAACGCGGAGCATGCCGATCCCCGCTGACTACACGGAGCGCGTCTACGCCGGCGTGCTGGGCAAGATCATCGGCGTCTACCTGGGCCGGCCCTTCGAGGGCTGGTCGTACGAGCGGATCATGGCCGAACTGGGCGAGATCACCTACTACGTTCATGAGCGACTCGGCACGCCCCTGGTGGTCACCGACGACGACATCTCGGGCACTTTTACCTTCCTGCGCGCGCTACCCGACTACGGTGTCTCGCTGGCGCTCACCCCACGCCAGATCGGCCAGACCTGGCTCAACTACATCATCGAGCGGCGCACCATCCTGTGGTGGGGTGGCATGGGCAACTCCACCGAGCACACCGCCTACCTGCGCCTCAAGAAGGGCATACCGGCCCCCCAGAGCGGCTCTATCGCGGTTAACGGCAAGGTGGTGGCCGAGCAGATCGGCGCCCAGATCTTTGTTGATGGCTGGGCCATGGTGGCGCCGGGTGATCCTGAGTTGGCCGCCGACTTGGCCCGCCGCGCTGGCTCGGTCAGCCATGACGGCGAGGCCATCTATGGCGCCCAGGTGGTGGCAGCCATGGAGGCAGCCGCCTTTGTGGAGCCTGATCTGAACAAGCTGCTGGACACGGCGGTGAGCTTCATCCCCCACGACTCGGTAATCTACCGCATGATCGCCGATATCCGTTCGTGGCACGCCGCCGAGAAGGACTGGCGGCTGACCCGCGAGAAGATCGCCGCCAACTACGGCTACGACAAGTACGGCGGCAACTGCCACATGGTGCCCAACCATGGGCTGATCATCCACGCCCTGCTGCACGGCGACGACGACTTCCAAAAGTCATTGATGATCGTCAACACCTGCGGCTGGGACACCGACTGCAACTCGGCCAACGTGGGCTGCCTGCTGGGCATCAAGAACGGCCTGGCCGCCATTGACAGCGGCCCCGACTGGCGCGGCCCCGTGGCCGACCGGCTCTACCTGCCCACCGCCGACGGGGGGCGCTGTATCACCGACGCCGCGCGCGAAACCTTTGAGGTGGTCAACCTGGGCCGCGCCCTGGCCGGCCAGCCCCCGTTGGCTCCCAAGAACGGGGCCCGCTTCCATTTCGAGCTGCCCGGCTCGGTGCAGGGCTTCACCGCCGACACCACTCTGGACAGCAAGGGCGCCACGACCGTGGAGAACGTCCCCGGCCACAGCAAGACCGGCTCACACTCCCTGGCCATCCGCTACAGCCACCTGGCCCCAGGCCACGTCGCCCGCGCCTCCACCCCTACGTTTGTGCCGCCCGACACGACCAACTTGCGGAGCTATGGCCTATATGCCTCGCCCACCCTGTACTCGGGCCAGACCCTGCGCCTGGCTATAGCCACCGACGCGGCGAACAGCGGCGCGGTGACCTGCCGCCCCTTTGTCGCCACCTACGGGGCCCAGGACGCTCTACAGTACCACCACGGCCCCCAGCTCAGCCTGGCCACGGGAGACGCCCAGGAGACCCAATGGGGCGTCCCCGACACTGGCGGCGCCCCTATCGCCCAGGTTGGCCTAGAGATCACCGCCGACGGCCGCGCCGACGGCACGATTTACCTGGACTACCTGACCTGGGACGGCACGCCCACCGTGACCTTCGCCCGCCCCACCGTGGGTGGCGAGATGTGGCGCAACGCCTGGGTGGACGGCGTGGACCAGTACGGCGATAGATGGCCCGAGGCCTACCGTCTGGTCCAGAACGACGGCGTTGGGCTGCTGATCCAGGGGGCTCGCGAGTGGACCGACTACAGCGTCGCCGCCCGCGTCACCCCGCACATGGCCACGGCTAGCGGCATCGCCGCCCGCGTGCAGGGTATGCGCCGCTACTATGCCCTGCTGCTGGTCGCGGGGGGCAAGGCCCGCCTGGTCAAGGCGCTGGACGGCGAGACCGTGCTGGCCGAGGCCGACCTGCCCTGGGAGTTCGGTACGGCCCACGATCTACGCCTGCAGGCCACGGGCAACCGCCTGCAGGGCTGGGTAGACGACCGCCCGCTGTTCGATGTGACCGACGACAGCGCGTCGCCCCTGCGCGGCGGCGCCGTGGCCCTGGTCTGCCAGGAGGGTCGCATGGCCACCGACGCCGTGACTGTGCGGCCGGTAAGCTGACCCAGCTACCACCCCCAGGACATGTGTAGGGCGCGCTGGTGGCGGGTCATGCCGACGCCTGCCGGCGGCACGCCACCGAAGACGGACCTTCCCACGTGGGAAGGTCCGTCCATCATTTAATCAGTCGCGCTGTGAAGAGTTCTCCCCGGCGCTCCTGACCGCCGCGTTGATAGTTAATCAAGGGATAGGATGGTCGTAGGTCAAGCGGGGACCATGACCCCGTGCCGTAGCGCCCGGCGCTCTGCCAGGAAGCCGCTCAGGGCACGCACCTCCTCCATCAGCGTGTCAAAGGCCGCTGGGGTGAGCGACTGCGCGCCATCCTTCAGGGCCAGTTCGGGCTGGGGGTGGACCTCCACGATCAGGCCAGCGGCCCCCGCCGTCAGCGCGGCCAGGGCCATCGGGGCTACCAGGTCGCGCAGCCCCGTGCCGTGGCTGGGGTCGGCCAGCACGGGCAGGTGGGTCAGGTCCTTGAGCAACGGCACCACCGAGAGGTCGAACGTGTTGCGCGTAGCCCTCTCGAAGGTGCGGATGCCCCGCTCACACAGAATTACATTATGGTTGCCCGCGCTCATGATGTACTCCGCCGAGAGCAGCCACTCCTCCACCAGGGCGCTCATACCGCGCTTGAGCAGCACCGGCTTGTCCGTGCGCCCCACCGCGTCCAACAGATAGTGGTTCTGCATATTGCGCGCGCCCACCTGCAGCACATCGGCGTAGCGGCAGACCAACTCCACCTGGTCGGGCGACATCACCTCGGTCACGATGGGCAGCCCCGTCTCGGCCCGCGCCTCGGCCAGGATGCGCAGGCCCTCTTCACCCAGGCCGCGGAACTGGTAGGGTGAGGTGCTGGGCTTGAACGCGCCGCCGCGCAGCATATGCGCCCCCGCCGCCCGCACCGCCCGCGCGGCGGCTAGCGTCTGTTCACGCGTTTCTACCGAGCAGGGTCCGGCGATGACCACCGGTGTTCCACCGCCCACACGCACGCTGCCTACCTGCACCACCGTGTCCGCCGCCTGGGTCTCCCTGCTACATAGCTTGTATGGTTTGGAGACCCGCACCACCTCGACCACACCGGCCAGCGCGCCAACCGCCTCAGCGTCTTCTGGCGTGGGCACTCCCAGCACGGCGATGTTTGTGCGCTCCGCGCCCGGCATGGGCACACCGCGCAGCCCATGGGCCTCCAGCGCCTGTAAAATGGGCGTGATCTGCTCTTGCCCGGCCCCTTTGCGTAGCACAATGAGCATCGTCGCTCTCCCTCTTCCAGCCAGTCGCTGCTGTCCCCCAACCCTCAGGAGAGGAACAGTTCATGTACCGAGCCCAGTGTAGCATGGCCGTCCTGACGCCACGGTGAACAGCGCTGGTCCGAACGGCCAGTTCAGGCCGGCAGGGCTACCTGCCACGCCGCCGCGTCGTCCAGCCTCATGGCAGACCATTCCTGCCGCTCCGTGAATCAGGCGTCGGACTATCCAGTTCCATGCTGATGGACCAAGCGGAGGAACGACGTGAACTTGAGACGATAGTCTGGCGCGGTAATCTTGAGCGCCTCGCCGTCTTCAACCCTGGGCATGATCTGCTCAAAGGCGCTCACCAGTTCCGGCAGATCTAGCTGCCCGGCTTGCAGCAGAGCCAGCACATCAACCAGGTCCTGGGCGCGGCTTAGGAAGAGTCTCTCCTTGGTGACGTGGTCATAAGGCATTAGGCGTCCGCGTCCTGGCGTGGCAACGCAGCCAAGCGCAACTCTGTAAGCAGGTGGTCAGCCGCGTCCTCCCAGGCATCCGCCCAGTCAATGGGGAACGAACCAGCAAGCAGACCCGCCGCGGCTGCCAGCAGCGCTTCTCCTTCCCGCTCCTCCACGGGTGGCAGGCCTAGCGCACTGATCAGGCTATCGAGAGCGATGGGGGCTTGGGCAGGTAGGTATAGGGCCAGCACATAGCGCCAGATCCGTTGCAGCGCAGCCACTGCTAGGAGGCGGGCGCGCAGTTCGTGCCATACCGGATCAGTGCCAGGGAGGGTGGCAAGCACATCGTGGACGACCACCGCGTGTTCGGGGTGGCGCAGGAGTAGGGGGATCAGCGCATCTCTTAGCCGTGGCTCTGGGGCGCGAGCAAGGTCAGCGACCAGGATGTGGAGAGGCACATCTTGTGGGCCCCGATACGGCGAGATCTGGCTGCCACCGGTCAAGTGGGTGACGCCGTAGACCTGCAGGCGATCCACCAAATCATTCCACAGCCCTTTATCCAGGTAGCAACCATCGCTTGCCAGTAGGGCGCCCAGGTAGTCCGTCTGGTTCACAATCTCTCCGCTCTGGCGCTCACGCCTTGGAGCTTGGGCGCTACGGCCATCTTGTGGGAAGTGTAGCATGGGTGTCCTGACGCCACGGTGAACAGCGTGATCGCGGGGTCAGGCCGGCAGGGCCACCTGCCACGCCGCCGCGTCGTCCACCTCGCCATCAATGAGCTCCAGCAGGCCGTCCGCGGCCAACCGGCGCGTCAGGTCGGCTAGCCAGGGCAGGTCGGCGTCGGAGAACTCCGGCTTGACCTGCGCGCCCAGCCGTGGCAGGCGCAGGTAGCGCCCCGGTGGCACGGCGCGCAATGCGGCGATAATCCGCCCCCGATAGTAGCGCGTGGACCCCACGAAGGGGGCTTCCTTGCTCCGCTCCCTGCGCTTCACCGGCTGCTCTGGCATGGCGGCGGCGTAGGCGGCCCCCTCCTCGCGTACACGTTGTTGCCGGCGCTCTGTTTGAAGGTAACCGGCTCGCCCGCGCGACCGGCATAGTTCGCTGATGGGGCACAGCAGGCAGGTGGGGGTGCGCACGGTGCAGATCGTGGCCCCCAGGTCCATCAGCGCCTGGTGCCAATCATACGCGCGGCCGCAGGGCAGCACGGCCTCGGCCATGGCTAGCGCGGCGCGCTCCGTCCACGGCGGCGTCTCCTCCTCGGGACCCCTGAAGACCCGCCCTAGCACACGCCGGATATTTGTATCCAGAAAGGCTACATCACGGCCATAGGCGAAGCAGGCCACTGCCCCCGCCGTATAGCGGCCGATCCCCGCCAGTGTGAGCAGTTCATCAACCGTGGAGGGCAGCACGCCGCCGCGCTCGGCCACCACCTGCCGGGCGACACCCTGCAGCCGCACTGCCCGCATGTTGTAGCCCAGTCCGGCCCACTGGCGGATCACCGCGCCGGTGGGCGCGGCGGCCAGATCGGCTAGAGTGGGAAAGCGCTGGAGGAACTCCTGGTACTTGGGCAGCACCCGTTCTACCCCGGTCTGCTGCAGCATGATCTCGGCCACCAGGATGGCGTAGGGGTCGCGGGTGTGCCGCCAGGGCAGGTCGCGCCCACTGGCGGCGTACCACTCCAGCACCCGCTGTTGCGCCTCCTGGACCTGACCAAACGTGGCCAGCTCAGTGCTTACGGACGCCGGGGGTGATGCCCTATCATAGATCAGCGGCTCAGCGGCATTCTCCATGCCCTCAGCATACCAGGAGGCCTGGCTTCCTTGAAGGGCTATCCACCGCTACTTGCCCATGCTCGCGATGTCGTTCGGCGGCTGAAGCCAGGGGTAACCGCCTGAGCAGGTATCAGGTGTCAGATGAAGCCAGGGGCAACCCACTTGAAAGGGAGCAGACGCGGTCGGCGGGTTCATTCCCCTGTGGGGCGCCTGAACCGCCCCTGAGACCATGTGAAGTAGTGACAAACAAGGAGAGCGGAGATGGCGCGGCTGGTTGACGTGAGCCACATCGTCGAGGATGGTCTGGTGACCTACCCTGGTCTGCCCGCGCCGATTGTGTGCGACTATCTGTCCCGCGCCGACTCCCGCGCCCACTACGCCCCGGGTGTGACATTCCAGATCGGGCGCATCGAGATGGTGGCCAATACGGGCACCTACGTGGACTCCCCGTTTCACCGCTACGAGGAGGGCGCCGACCTGGCTGGCCTAGCACTGGAGAACTTGGCCGACCTGGATGGACTGGTGGTGGACGCCACCAGCGCTCAGGCACGGGAGATCGGCCCGGCCTTCTTCCAGGGGCTGCCGCTCGCCGGCCGGGCCGTGCTGGTGCGTACCGGCTGGGACACCCACTGGGCTACACCCGCATATTTCGATGGTCACCCCTACCTGACCCGCGCCGCCGCTGAGCTGCTGCGCCAGGCCGGCGTGGCCCTGGTGGGCATTGACTCGCTGAACATTGACGATATCCGCGATGGCAACCGCCCCGTTCACAGCATCGTGCTGGGCGCGGGTATCCCCATCGTCGAGCACCTGTGCAACCTGGCCGCCCTGCCCACCTCCGGCTTCCGCTTCCATGCCACCCCCGTCAGGTTCCGCGGCGTGGGCACTTTCCCCGTGCGCGCCTACGGGGTCGTACCCTGAGACGGCTGCTCCCTTGAGCCGCTCCCCTGGCGGCGCGTATACTCCATATGCGCGCCGGAGTGGCGGCGCGGGCGCGGTCCGCGTCTGGCGACATAGCTGTTCCTTACGGGCGCCACAGCGGGGGGAGAGGGCATGCGGGTTGTACGGCCCTTGGGGCCGGGGGCGCACGACGCTTCCGCCGATGGGGCAGCGCGCTTCGACTGCGGCTCGGCGTATGACGTGCTGTTCATGCTGGCCGCGGCGCCCCACCCCCGGCACCACGAACTGGCTCGCGGCTGGGGCGCCGCGCTGCAGCGCCGGCTCAGCCCCCCGGCCCGGATCACCTGGCGTGCCCTGTTCGGCGGCGAGGGAGCTATAGGCGCCGAACCGGTCCGCCTGATCTCCCGCCTGCCTCCCTTCGCCACGGCCGCCCAATTGGTGGCTCTGCTGCGGGCTCTGTCACCCGCTGAGTTCGCCCTGGCCTTCCACGGCGGCGCCGCTGAGGCGCCCGCCGTGGCCGAGGCTATCACCAGCCGCGCCCGCGGCCAGGCTCCTACCCCGACGGCTCAGCAGGCCCTGGACGCCGACCTGGCCGCCCGCAAGCCAACCGCCGCCGCCCAGTTGCGCTACCTGCTAGCCGACGTGCCGGCCGTACGGCAGGCCTATATCGCCCTGCTAGACGAGGCCGACCGGCAGGCGCTGGCCCCTCAATGGCCCGAACTGGAGCCGCTGCTGGAGGCCACCCGCGCCAGCTACGCGCGGCGCTACACTGGCGCCAGTGTGCCCTCCCTGGTGGAGACGCTGACCGGCCAGCCCGCCGACCCGGAACTGCTGGCTACCTCCCCCTCCCTGGTGGTGGCCCTCTCGTACTATATCTACCCCTTTGCCTTGCTGCTGCGCCCAGCCCAGGGCCTGCTGCTCGTGGTGGGCACCCGCGGCCAGGAGGTAGCCCAGCACGCCGACCCGGGGGCTATTCGCGTGCTCAAGGCCATGGCCGATGCGACGCGCCTGCGTATCCTGGAGTTGCTGGCTGAGCGGCCTCGCTATGTGCAGGAGTTGGCCGACGTGCTGGACGTGCGCCACCCTACCGTCGTCCATCACCTGGCCCAACTGGGCCAGGCCGGCCTGGTTACCTCCCGCAATGACGGAGGCACCACCTTTTACACCCTTGATGCCCGCGTCTTTGACGATGTGGTCGTCCACCTGCGCCGTCGGTTACGCCTTGATGGCTCCTGAATCCCGCGCCCCAACGGGAACCTGCCCGCACTCTGGCGCTACGCGGCGCGGGGGCACCCGGTGGCGCGGGGCAAACACAGTCGCCGGGGCCTGAGCCAGCCCTGCCCCCTATACGCCGTACAACATCTCCTCCTGCACCACATCATCCTGCACGATTTGGTTCACCTGACGCATCCCGAGCAGGCTTTGGACAACCCCTGGATCGATCAGCAAGTGAAGCGGCTACTCAGCCAGGCTGCGGCCTACACCACCGACTTCTTGCTCCGCGCATCGTTAGGTGGAGCGGTTCTGGCCCTGCCGTGCTGCACTCGTTCCGGGAACGGCGAGACGAGAAAAGGGAAAACGCATGAGCAGTGCGGCACCGACTCCTGCTGGTCCGCTCATGGCGGCAGAGGACCGGCGAGCGCGCCTTGAGGAACTTGCGGCGTGGGGGTGGACCTGAGCCTGTCCTGGGCCCAGCTTGGCAAGTCTCCTGCTCAGCGATTGGATGAGTGGGTCGCTATGCACGCCTTTGCCGAGGCCGCCGCACGCGCCCGGGCGCGTGGTCAGGTCCGACGCGCCCAGAAGAAGCCAGGTCGCGCCGAGGAATGTTAGACCCACGCCAACTCTTTCGGCTCCTCCGTGAGGAAGAGGTTGCGGCAGTCCTGGTCGGCGGCGTGGCCATGATCGTTCAAGGTGTTACTCGCGTCACGAACGACAAGCGCGTACACTCGCCTTGCCAAGCGGCGCGTTAGCCGCGGCGGCGGTTGCCCTGGCGCGGGGGGACGCCACCTTGCTTGGGCGGCACTCCGCCCTGCTGCCGCGCCCCTCCCGCACTGGTCATGCGCCGCGTGTCACCCATCGTCGGCGGGGCGCCCATGCTGCCACCGGGGCTGGGCAGTTCGCGCCGCGCCCCCGGTTCGCGCCAATAGCGCCGCAGCCGCTTGAGCATGGCCTCCACCTCGCGTGGGCCGCCGGGCAGCGCCAGCAGGCCATCAAACGGCTGACGGGCCAGTTTGCTCATCATGCGCGTGGCAAAGGGTATCGCCTTCTCCGAGGCGCTGCCTTTGCGCATCTTATAGCTGATCCCGGCAGGGATGGCCCCCTGCGCTTGCACGGCCTCCAGGCTTGTAATATCCTCCCAGCGCACTGTGATTGGGCCGGTGGAGTAGACCAACACGAGACCCTCATTGCTCACGCTCACGTTCTCCACGCGGGGCGCCCGCAGGCGTAGCAGCAGCAACGCGCCGCTGGAACCGACCAGCGCGATAGCCATCACCGCGCCCACGATGGCCGCAATGCGCCCAAAGCCACTGGCTCCCACGGCGATCAGGACGAAGCCGACCACCAGGAACACCAGCGCGGCCACTGGCCCGGCAATGATGTTCCGCCCGAGTCGTTGCACCATGGCCGGGCGCCGCGCGATCACGGCCATCCCGCCCAGGATTAGCGCCGCCAGCGCTACCAGTATCAAGCCTGTCGTGACCATCCGTGCGTCGTCCCTTCATCCTCTTCTGGTCGCTAGCCAGGCTGGACCAGGCGCCCCCACTGGGTACGCCCGCGCTCCACACATCGCGCACTCGCCGCGTTATGCCCACTCCAAGCCACCTCATACTACGGGCCAGCCTCCTATAGCGCAAGGCAACCGCGCCGGTGTGCTGACGTGACCTGATGTTCTGCCTATCCCCCCGCGCCCACAGGGACCGAGCGCCCACAAGGGAACGCTCCTACATGTCGCGCCAGACCGGGCCCGAGGGACGCCCCTGCCATCAGGGAACACGCGCCGCCGTGTGTTAGCCCATCGGGACTATGGGCGAGGCCCCCTACTACCGGGCGGCGTTTAGCGGAACTGCACCTGCCCGGCCAGCCGCTCCACGGTGCTCCGACTCAGGGGCGTCGCCAGCAGACCGCTCAGGTTGGTGTAGGGGCCATGCCGGCGTCGATAGGCGATGATGCGTTCCGCCGTGGCCCGCCGCAGGTGCAGCGCTTGGCGCAAGGCGTCTACCCCCGCAAGGTTCACGTTGATCACCACGGGGCCGCCACTGCTCCCCTTTGCGTGCCCCAGGCGCGCCGTAGCACGCGGCGCGCTGGCGGCGCCGGCCTTTGGGTTAGGCCGGTTGGATGTCAGGCCGGGGGCCGCCAGGGCGGGCGCCCAGGTGGTCAACTGCACGGGCGCCCCGGCCCCGAACGACAGCCCGTCTCCCAGGCGCGCGCCCAGCCAGAACGAGAGGGCCAGTAGAACCCCCACCAGGCCCCACGTGGCCAGCCAGCCCCTGGTTGCGGCAGCCTCTGGACGCGCGTCCGGCCCCCGTTGCTCGGCGTCCAGGCTCAGGTCATCAGGAGTCCGGTCGCCCATGAAGCCCGGCAGCCCAGGCGCCCCGGGAGAGTGCTGTACTGGCCATCGCGGCACGTCAGCGCCCCCGTCCGCTGCCCTGACCCATCAGCGCCAGACTAACTCTAAGTACTGGCTACCCTGACACGCCGGGTCGCGCTACCATCTACTCAATGAACTCACCCAGGGACAGGGTCACGCGCCGCCTGTGGCCAGCCGCCGCCGCTCGCGGGGCACGTAGTCAGATGGGTAAGGTTGCCCATAGCCGCGCTCGTCATAGACGTTGCTGGCCACGTGGACGCCCTCCTCGTAGCCCCACTGAGAATCGGCGCCGGTGACCTGGTCAACCAGCTCATCGAAGGCGTCCTCATTCTGGCGTCGCTGCTCGTCCTCGGTCACCGACCTACTCCTACTCTCCGCCACGTTAACCCCAGTGTGGCGCCGCCGCCTCTGGCTGTCAAGCGTGGAGGGCAAGGGCTGGCAGCCTACTCTGGGGGCAGGTCCAGCTTGATGTGCGCCTCTTTGAGCTGCCCCTCGGTCACCGGGGCAGGCGCGCTGCCCATCAGGTCCTGCGCGCTCTGGTTCTTGGGGAAGGCAATCACCTCGCGGATATTGTCCTCACCCTGCAGCAGCATGACCACGCGGTCAATGCCCGGCGCGATACCGCCATGGGGCGGCGTGCCATACTCGAACGCCTCCAGCATGTGGCCAAACTGGGCCATGGCCTCCTCGCGGCTCATCCCCAGCAGGTCGAAGACGCGCTGCTGCACCTCGCGCTGGTGGATTCTGATCGAGCCGCCGCCTACCTCGTAGCCGTTGAGCACGATGTCGTACTGCTTGCCCCGCACGCGCTCCGGGTCGGTGTCCAGCAGCGGCAGGTCCTCGTCTACGGGCATGGTGAACTGGTGGTGCTTGGCCACGTAGTGGCCCACCTCGGCGTCGTACTCCAGCAGGGGCACCGCGTAGACCCAGCAGAAGGCGAGCTGGCGCTTGTCCAGCAGGCCCAGCCGAGCACCCATGACCCCACGCAGCCGGCCCAGGGCGTCGGCCACCACGGCAGGCTTGTCGGCCACGATCAGGGCCAGGTCGCCGCCCTGCGCGCCCAGCCGCTGGCGCATCGCCTCTAGCTGCTCCGGCGTGAGGTGGCGGGCGACCGAAGAGCGCACCGAGCCGTCAGCGTTGAAACCCACCGTGATCAGGCCCCGCGCGCCAAAGGAGCGCGCCTGCGCGGTCAGGTCGTCAATCTCCTTGCGCGACATCTCGGCCAGCCCAGGGACCCTGATGCCCTTGATCCGGCCGCCACCGGCCAGCGTCTGAGCAAACACGGCAAACTCCGTGCCCGCGAACAGGTCAGAGAGGTCGGTCAGCTCCATGCCAAAACGCAGGTCCGGCTTGTCCGTGCCGAAGCGGTTCATCGCCTCCTCATAGGTCAGCCGAGGAAACGGCGTGGTCAGGATACGCAGATCGGTCAGCGCCCCTACAAGATCAATGAACAACGCCTCAATCAGGGTCAGGATGTCTTCCTGATCCACAAAGCTCATCTCCAGATCAAGCTGGGTGAACTCCGGCTGGCGGTCGCCGCGCTGATCCTCGTCGCGGAAGCAGCGGGCAATCTGGAAGTAGCGCTCGAACCCGGCGACCATCAGGAGCTGCTTGAACTGCTGCGGCGACTGGGGCAGGGCGTAGAAGCTGCCTGGGTGGACCCGGCTGGGCACCAGGTAGTCGCGCGCCCCACCCACCGAACTCTTGAACAGGATGGGCGTCTCGATCTCCACAAAGCCCCGCGCATCCAGCCAATCGCGCATGAACTTGATCACCTTGTGCCGCATAATGATGTTGTTGCGCATGCGGGCGCGGCGCAGATCCAGATAGCGGTAGCGCAGGCGCAGGCTCTCGTCAACCTGCACGTCCTCATTGATATAGAAGGGGGGCGTCTTGGAGGCGTTGAGCACATCAATGGCCTGCACGACCACCTCAATCTGGCCCGTGGGCAGGGCGGCGTTCTCCGTGCCAGAGGGGCGAAGGCGCACTTGGCCGGTCACCGCCAGCACATACTCAGCGCGCGCGTCCTGGGCCGCCGCATGCGCCTGGGGAGCCGCCGTGGGGTCCACCACCACCTGCGTGAGGCCGAACCTATCGCGCAGGTCAATAAAGATCAGGTGGCCATGATCGCGGCGGCGGTGCAGCCAACCCATCAAGGTGACCTCGCGGCCCACGTCGGCCGCCGTCAGTTCGCCACAGGTGATCGTCTTGCTCACGAGCACGGCGCGCTCTTCCTCCCTCGGGTATTCAGCAGGCTCAGCGTTGTATAGCGCGCCGCCACCCGGCGGCCCCGCTCGTAACAGCATACCAGACCAGGGCCTGCCACCCCCTTCCCACGTGGGAAGAAGGCGATCATGGTAGCGCGGCCCCAGCCGCCGAGCGCCGCCCCTCTGCCCACATGGGTAGAATCACGCACAACAGGGCGCCGGCTCACCGAGCTTTCAGCGTCCCATCCAGCAGTCCGCCCCTGCTCACGATCATCTCAGAGACCGCTACTTAAGGCTAATAGACAACAGCGTCGGCTCGTCACCGGTCGCTGTCAGAGCTGAATTGTAGCGATCCATGTAGGGGCGTCCCCGCGCCCAGCCTGGCCTGGGCGCGAGGGGGCCTGATCAGAGCGCGAATCCGTCCTAGATGAGTGCTGCCAGAGGGTTGCGGCCCGCCTGTTACCGGCTCACGCCTGGAAAGCAGTCCTTGAGAGTGGCCCCTACGCTGAACGGCGCAGGCGAGACAGCGGCTGGTCGGCGCGGCGGCGTAGCGAACGCAGCGTCACACCGGCCCCATGCCAGAAACTGGCCGCCACGATCAGCGGCGTCACGGCCACGTCTTCAGCCTTGTGGACCGCCTTGTTGGCCGTGCCCAGGATGGTGTGCAGCTTGTCCACGGCCCAACTGTACTTGCCCAGCACCCAGGTCATGCCCTTGCGCCCAAAGAAACCGATCAACAAGCCCGGCACAACCAACAACACCACAAGCTCCAGGGTCAGGATGATCGCCGCGACATCGGCGAGGCCATGCAGCAGACTCATCAGGCCGACCTCTCCGCCTCATGCACGGCGATCTCGCGCTTCTCCACAACACGGACGCCCTCGCGTAGCTGGGGCCGCCCTGCCGTGCGCGCGGTCAACGCCCGCAGATCAGTCAGCACCTGCAGCCCTCTCTGCACCCCGCTCACCACGCTGACCGCCGTGATCAGCGGCTTGACCAGCTCGCTGCCGATAAAGGTACTGGTGCCCCGCACCGTTGCCACCGTCTTCTGAGTCTCCTCGATCAGCGGCTTCGTCTCCGCCTTGATCTGCTTGACCAGCCCCAGAATTTGCAGGATAAGCATCGCCAGGAGCACCAGGGCGGCAATGGACGCGACCGCGGCCAGGATGATCACCACGTCTTTAAGACCGTCCAGAAACCCTATCAAGGGCCTCACCTCCTCAATCAGCAGGGCGTCAGCGCACCCGGCAGGGCCGTACGGGCAGCCAACTCAACGCATGACATAGCGTTCGCGCTGGAGCAACCAGGATTATACCATGGCTACCCCTTGCTACCCCATAACCACGCCGCTACGCTCATCGGCTCTGCCTCCGGCGTGCCCGCATGAACCGTGCCACTGCTACTTGCTACCGGGTGTTGCGCTCGACGTGAGGCTCTCTGGCGGGTGACCACCTCCACTGCCGACGGCGGGCTATCCGTGGGGCCGTGACGGGAGTGCAGGTACGCCCTTCAGTTTTGGTCGCCACCCGCCGAACACCACTGGTAGAGTACCTGTTCGATTGCTGGCCGCCTGGTGAGCTAGCTACAGGGTAGAGCTTTTCTTCCCGTGGGCGGTCGGCGCCTGATGGTGTGTAACCGTGGAGCAAACTGGCCAACCTAGTACCCTGAGTGGCACGGTTCTTGCGGTGTCAGTCACGGTTCTTGCGTAACCCTGTGTAAGATTGTACTATCGTGGGAGACCGATCACCACTGCGCCGTGGCAGTGGGTTGGTTGATGACAAGGATGTCGGCACGGGTGCGCGGCGCTATCTTTCAATAGGCGTCTCCCACGAATAGCCATGTTTGCCCCGTGCTAGAAACTTCAAGGATGAGATGAGCAATACGTACCTGGCCGTCTATGGCCACTTTTATCAGCCCCCCCGTGAGGACCCTTTTACAGGCGCCGTGCCCCACGAGCCAGGAGCAGCCCCGTACCACGACTTCAACGAGAAGATCTACGCCGAGTGCTACGAGCCCAACGCGCGCGCCGGCAACTTCGAGAGGATCAGCTTTAATATCGGCCCTACCCTCGCTACCTGGCTGGAGCGGGCTCACCCCGCTACCTATCAGGCTATTATCGCCGCCGACCGGACCCACTACCGGCGGTATGGCTACGGCAACGCCCTGGCCCAAGCCTACAACCACACCATCCTACCTCTGGCCACCGCTCATGAGAAGCGTACTCAGATTGCCTGGGGCCTGGCCGACTTCCGCCGCCGCTTCGGTCGTGACGCCGAGGGCATGTGGCTGCCCGAAACGGCTGTAGACATGGAGACCCTGACCCTGCTGGCCGAGCAAGGCGTCCGCTATACTGTGTTGGCCCCCTGGCAGGCCGATGTGCCCGATGGAACCCTGGACCCCACGGAACCGTATCTGGTGCGCCTGCCCCATGGTGGGACAATCACTGTCTTCTTCTACGAGGCGGGGCTGAGCGGTGATGTCTCCTTCAATAGCGACATGACCAGCGACGCCACGCGCTTCACCGCCGACTGCTTGCCTCACCACCTCAACGCGGACAAGGCGCGCCGTGGCGACCCTCAGGTGCTGCTCATCGCTACCGACGGTGAGCTGTATGGTCACCACAAGCCGTTTCGCGACATGTTCTTGACCCACCTGCTCACCGTGGATGCCCAGCAGTATGGCTTCCAGCCGGTCTCGCTGGCCCGCTACCTGCGGCTGCACCCACCAACTCGCGAGATAGCTATCCGGGACAATACGGCCTGGAGCTGCCACCATGGCGTGGCCCGGTGGAGCGTCGGGTGTCCCTGCACGGAGGGTGGCTCGGCCTGGAAAAAGCCGCTGCGTGAGGCCCTGACCGAGTTGGCCGCCGCCGCCGACCGCGTGGTGGGTGATCGCGCCGCGCTGTTGCTCAAGCAACCCTGGGAAGCTATTGATGGCTCACTGGCCTTGCGCGGTGGCGCATCATCTAGCCGGGAGTACTGGAACGCCTACGCGCGCGCCGCCGTGGACCTCTCGCGTGATGACATATCTGCGCTGGATGGACTGGCCCAGGCGTTCTTCACCCGTCAGGCTATGATGACGAGCTGTGCCTTCTTCTTCGAGGACCTGGATCGTATTGAGCCGCGCATCGTCCTGGCCAACGCCTGTAAACTGTTGGCCCTGATCGAGGAGGCCGCTGGCGTCTCGCTCTACGAGCCATTCCTGACCCGCCTTGCGGCGATCCACGGGGCTGACGCCAATCTGACTGCTCGCGACCTCTTTGATGAGGTTGCCGCGCGCGAGTTGCGCGCCGCCTGACCGTCCGCCAATCATGCGGTAATGAGGGGCCGCCCGCTCTCGCGAGAACTCCTGATCATGGCAGCTTAAACGATCAACTGGCGTGACGCCCCAGAATGCTCCCTCCCATCTGCTGTTCTGAAGTCCGTGGCATGGCTCTTGCTTTTACGATTACCAATGGCTCGCCACATCGGGCAGGCTTGATCACACGGAAGAACAGACAAGGAGCTAGAGCAGCATGACTGAGCAGAACAACGCACAGGTAGCTGTCAAGACGTTCGCTGACCGCGCCGCGGCCGACCAGGCTATTCGCGCGCTACAGGACGCTGGTTTTGGCAGCGACCACATCAATGTGGTGGCCAAGGACCGCTCTGAGCAGAAAGACCTTGCCGCTGAGCACCATGTCAGCGCGGGCACAGGGGCCACGATCGGTATCGTCGAGGGCGCGGCTATCGGCCTGCTGGCCGGTATCGGCGGCTTGCTCATCCCAGGCATTGGCGCGCTGGCCGTGGCTGGCCCCCTCGCTGGCCTGCTCACCGGTGGCATCGCCGGCGGTATCGCCGGCGCCCTGGCCGGTTGGGGCATTGACGCCGCCGAGGCCAAGGGCTATGAGGAGCGCGTCTCCGCCGGTGATGTGCTCGTGGCCGTCCGCGACGACGATCCGTACCGCGTCGCTGAGGCGCGCCGCATCCTGAATGGTGACAGCGCCAGTGCTATGCCCGCCGCCCGCATGGACACGACGGCCACGACCATGGCTACCACGGACAACATGGTGACCGGTCGTGCGGCCACGGCCCCAACGGACATGACCTCGACCGATATGCGCTCAGGCCAGGACGTGCGCGTGCCTGTGATGGAAGAGGAGTTGGTCACCGACAAGCAGCGTGTCGAGGAGGGGCGGGTTCACCTGCACAAGGATGTGGTCACCGAGCAGCAGACCATCAACGTGCCGGTCACTCGGGAGGAGGTCCACGTCGAGCGGGTGCCCGTTTCGGGCAACTACGACGCCAACACTGCTGGGGCCTTCCAGGACAAGGACATTGATGTGCCAGTGATGGGCGAGGAAGTGGTCACCGAGAAGCGTGCCCATGTCGTTGAGGAGGTCCGCCTGCGCAAGGACCAGGTTACCGAGAACGAGCAGGTCAGCGACACCGTGCGCAAGGAGCGCGTTGTCGTTGAGAACGACACCACGGATATGACGGGCAATCGGACTAACACCCGTTGACCGCTCTACCCTCTAGAGGGTAGCCAGGCGGTAGGTATCCAACAGTAGATCATCTTCCCAATAAAGAGGGTGTGTGGTAGGGTAGTAGGGCGAGGAGAGGCGTGAGTCGAGGAGGTCGCCCCATGATCCTGCGGTACAGCATGTTGCGGCACAAGCCGAGCATCTTCA
>JAABUM010001136.1_pt1 | contig 41279 bp, 42 predicted proteins | sample 5559161 | NCBI WGS metagenome assembly JAABUM01 (sample SAMN10711868, study PRJNA513369) | rock metagenome | isolation source: Antarctica rocks | place: Antarctica: Victoria Land, Siegfried Peak nord
AGCGGGGCAAACCAGGATGCGTGGCTGTAGTTCGGGAAACCGGCAGGATTTAAGGTAAGGCTGCCACGTGCAGCGTTCCTGCAGCCCGCATACCGCTGTGTGCATTCTCGGACTGCGGAGCCTACACTGCGGTCTACGGAGCAGATACTTGTCCGCCGGCTGCTCCTGCGCGGTGGACGATCTCGCAGGCGAGCGGCAGCGGCTTGCTGTGCCGCCCGTCCCAGGTAAGCGCCTCGCAGCGGCTGAGCCAGCCGCCCTGCATGGCCAGCACGTCACGCGCGATGCAGGCGTTCTCGTTGCCGCCGAGTGGACGACGGCAGGGCTCGCCTGCCACGGCTAGGCACCGTGGGCAGGCTAAGGACAGGGCGGGGTCGGTGGGCCACTCGGCGGCGCAGCGCAGACACTGCACCGGTCCGGGGGCGAGGCGTCGCTGCACGACGCGGTTGGAGCTGAGGGGGTGGGATTGTCCCATGGTGCTCTGTCCCTTTCAGGGTTCTGAACACCTCCTCCGCCCCGCATCCCGGAACCGGGCGCAAAGGCGCGCCGCCTTCGGCGCGGGGCGCAGCGAGACCAGCGAAGCGGCTCGCCAGCCCTCCCCTTTGCGCCCGGGGCCGGGCATGCGGTAGGCGAATACCTCTTTCCCGCTTCTCATCAGTCCTGCATGATTTTGTTTTGTTCTCCTGTGTTCCGGTAGTGGCACCGCAGGCTATTTAACCTGGGTTTTGTGAATTGACTTACGTCAGGCATTCCGATGCAGTATGCGCCTCGCACCACCCTGTATCGGATCAATCATGCCCTCTGACATTGCGCCGCCATCCACTCTCGAATACGCAGCGCAGATCGTCTCGGCCCATGTCTCCAACAACTCGGTGCAGAGCAATGACCTGCCGGCCTTGATCCAGCAGGTCTACACGGCACTGACCACGCTCGGGTCGGCGCCTGCACAGGCCGTTGAGAAGCGCGAGCCTGCGGTTCCGGTCAGGAAGTCCGTGTTCCCGGACTACATCATCTGTCTGGAGGACGGTAAGAAGCTCAAGATGCTCAAGCGCCACTTGATGACGTCCTACGATCTGACACCGGACGCCTATCGCGAGCGCTGGGGCCTGCCGTCGAACTACCCCATGGTGGCACCCAACTACGCCGAGAGGCGCTCGGCACTGGCGAAATCCATCGGCCTGGGCAACCGCAAGCCCCGGGTGGCCGCCGCCGAGGAGCCCGCGGAAGCTGCCAAGCCGGCCAAGCGTGGCCGCAAGCCCGCCCATGCCGAAGCCGCCGATTAAGCTGGCGTCGCTCATCCTCCTGGAGGCGACGTGTGTTCATTTTGAACACACGTCGCCTGTGACGAAGGCTCGGCGTGGGTCTCGACGTCCGCCGGCTGCATCGAGGTGGTAATCGCCAGCAGTGTCTCGCGCACCTCGATTGTGAACCCAGTCAGCCACTGCACCGCGTCGCCGCCGTCGATCGGCGTGTCCTCCTCGACCGCCTCGCCCCATTTCGCCAACACCCCGGTCAGCAGCCCCAGCATGGCCGGCGCCCCAGACAGCACGCGCGCATACCCCTCCGCCTCGCCACGGTGGCGGTCCGAGCCGTCGTAGACCACGGCCACGTCCACCATCGGGCTGGCGTCGGTGCGGAACAGGCAGAACCCGTCCGATGTCTCATCGACCAGCACCCTGACCGTCAGGCTGCCCTCGATGTGCGGCAGGGTGCGGATCTCGCGCAGCAAGGCGCTCATCGCCGTGCCTCCTGCAGCCGGGGCTTGCCCACGGTAGACTCCCGGTCCGACACCAGCCCTGGTGCCGCCATCAAGGCATAGAGCGCCGTCGCCACCAGCACTGCGCCCAGCACCAGCCGCATCCTCTCGATCAGCCTCATCTCCGCCATCCTTCTGCTGCGCCTTCATTCCTCGAAGACCCAGCCCGGCAGTCGCTTCGCGATGGGAGATGCAGGGGGCGCGCGCAGCGCGGGCGTAGCCCTTGCCCCTTGCGGCTCCCGGCGCGCAGCGGCAGGGCCTTACCCTGCGTTCGTCAGCTCTCCCCTGCCCTCTCCGCTCTCCTCCACCTCGATCAGGCAGCACCATCCGTTCACCGCGAACCGCTCGCCCTCGTCGGTCAGCAGCACGAACCGGCTGTCCAGGTTCCAGGTCCCGTCCTCGTCCTTTACCCCGCCCACGATGATCCCCTCGATGGAGGACATCCCGGTATCGTCCATGACGATCAACCGTGTGTCGGGTTGGCCAGCACAGACGGGCTTGGCTTGCAGCTCGCTCATGCCCGCATCCCTTCCGCTGCGAGAGCAGAGGGCAACGCACCGACGACCTGCCTTCGGGCAACCACCACCTGGTTCCAGTCCTTGTGGCCGCCGAACGGCAGGATGCGGCCGCTCCGCACCCCGGCCGCGGTTGCAAGCTCCATCAGCTGATTGGCGTAGTGCTCGCCTGCCGTGTCGGCGTCGGTCGCCGCCACCAGAACGGACCCTGGTCTGGTCGCCAGATCCCGCAGCAACGTCTGCAGTGCCGCGAGGGTGTGCGGACCCATGCCGCCAGCCGTGGCGACGTAGAGCGTGTCGGTGCGCAGCCGCTCGATACCGGCCAGGCTCAGCGCGTCGATCGGCGCCTCGCACACCACAAGCCGCGTCACGGGCACGCTGCTGGTCGGCAGCCGACCCGGGAGCTGGAACAGCGTCTTGTCACCATCAGCCGAGAAGCCCCGGTACTCCGGGCCGCGCATCTCGATCCCGACGATCGTCGCTGCCGCGTTGCGGTGTGCGAACCAGGCGCTGCCATAGGGGCCCTCGCGCAGCACGTCGGCCCTGGCTGCGGCAACCAGCACCGGCCCCTCCAGGGCTCGCGTCCGCGCCAGGTAGCACCAGGTCGGCGAGCCACGTGTCAGACTGCGCCGTGCCGTCCAGCGCTCTGCCGGTGACAGCTCAGGCTTCTTCTCCTTCTGAGCGGCCAGGGCGACCGGAAACGAGGGAGCGATGCCGGACAGCGCACGCAGCAGCTGGCGCACCTGTCCGAAGTTGAGGCCGGGCTCCAGGAACTGCGCCAGGGCGAACACGTCGCCCTTGGCTTGGCTCCTGGGATCCCACCAGCCCAGGCCGCGGTGGTTGACGATCACCAGCCCGCCGGCACCGCATCGGTACTTCCAGCAGTGCCGGGTGCTCTGGGTCCTGTCGAGCTTCCAGGCCCTGCGCTCCAGCAGCGTGGCACAGCTGACCCCTGCCCTCAGGTCCTCGATCTCCTGGTCCTGTCCGCTCATCATCCCGCATTCCCTGTTCCTGAATGCAACCCGGCAACCGCGTGCCGGGCGTGGGACAAGGGCGGGGGCGCAGCCCCCGGGAGCGGAGCGACGCAACCTTGTGGCACGTCCGGCACACGCGGTAGCAGCCTCATCATCTCAGCCCTCCTGATCTCTCCTCAGAGAGTTTCAGGGCTCAGGATGCGAATGGACCTACTGGCAAGTAGAAACTAAACGCCGTTTCTTGTTTTAGAGCTTTGAAAGACTGTGTCGCATAAACCAGAAAGTGTGCATGCAACACAGTCAGAGTTTGGTCACGACCTCCTCCGGCTTGTGTTGCTTGCGTGCCATTTCACCCTCCTTGTGCCCTCCGGTCCTACATATCCGGCGGCCCAATTCCAGGGAGGCAGGTCAATCTGGCGGTCGCCGTTTACCCGGCCGCCAGGGTGGAGGTCGATCTTGCCCGCGGAGGCGTCGTCCTGCAGCCCTTGAATCCGCCCGTGGCATCCCGGCGTGTCGCGCTGAGCCGGGGCTAGGTGGGCAGAGGGGGCGAACCCCCTCCCCGGCTACGCCTCCGGGCGTGCCACCAACGGCTTGCCGTAGTGCCGGAACAGTAGGTTCAGTGCCTCGAGCAGCAGGCCCTGGTTCGTGTTGCCGCTATCGATCGCGAGATGGTCGAACTGGCGCTTCGCCACTTCCGGCACCCAGCCGCTCAGCGTGGTCAGGCCGGCTTCCTTGCGCGCGTCCGCCCGGCTCCGACTGCGCACGGCCTCGGGCTCGTTGCTCCGGGGCGGTGCGGCCTGCGGAACCTCGCGCAGGACCGGCTGGGAGTGGTGGGGCATCACGGCCTCGGTGAGGCTGGCCCTGCGCAGCGTGTCCTTCATGGCCATCAGGCGTGCACTCCCACGGTTGCACGGCCTAACGTGTGGGACCGCAGCACCATGACACCGTGGAGCAGGTCGTACAACACCTTGATCTCGCGAGCGGCAACGCTGGCCGGCAGCATCTCCTGTGCCCCCCGCCCGGAATTGAAGGCCTGCGCGTAGGGCTTGCGGGCGCCGATCCTGACCGGCGCCACCTCCCCTCCCCTGCCCTCGATCAGCGCCTGTGTCTCGTCACTCTCGGTGCCCTGCGGCGGCACGGCATTGAGCACGAACAGGGAGGGCTTGCGCGCCAGGGCGCAGATGTCCTGGGAGGTCGCGATGGCGTCGACATCCATGACAGTGGGCCGCACCGGGATCAGCACTAGGTCAGACACCTGGGCAGCCTTCAGCGCGGACTGGTCGGCCAGAGCGGCGGTGTCGATCACGACCAACTCGTAGCCCTCGGCCCTGGCCTCGTCGACGACCTGACGGACCCAGGTGGCCTGCCCATTGCTGGCGTCGGGCGGATCGTCCCCCCGGCGCTGCATGATCTTGGTCGCGGACTGCTGCGGATCAATGTCGTGCAGCAGGGTCTTGAGCCCCCGCAGGTAACCCTCGATCGCGAGGTGGATGGCGAGAGTGGACTTACCGGCTCCACCTTTCTGGCAGACCAGAGATACGACGAACATCATTAAATCCTTTCGATGGGTTGCACCATGGACCCTCACACGGTGCCACTCTCTAAGGAAGTTAGACCGCTGAACCGGTCACGGTGTTACGGTGGATCATGCATGACCGTTGCACCGTTACACCACTCACGGTCGTGCGGTCTCGCGTGTGGGACCGCTGCACCATCGTAGTTCTACTTGCCCACGGTGAACCCACGGTGAACCCACTCCACTAAAGTCGGTGCAACTAGTGGTGTTGTGAGATAGTAGCACCGTGAGACCGCCTGATCGTGGCACCGAGCCGCTACGATAGCAGGCTATGGGCTAGTATGGCAGTGCCGGTTGTGGCCTTGGCGGCGCGGGTTTTCTTCCCAGCCGCGTCTCCTGCCCTGCCCGGCTTCCCACCGGGGACACCACCCAGCTTCGCCTGCCGCGACCGTGAGCTTCGTCATTACGCGGCCTGTGCTTCTGCCACTGCTTGAGCAACCGTCTCCGGGTTGCGCGCAATGACCATCAGCAGCACGCGTGCGGCCGGATCGGGCCGGCGTAGCCCCTGCTCCCAATCGCGCACGGCTGCGACTGCCAGCCCAAACCGCTGCGCGAAGGCAGGCCGGGTCAGGCCCAGTCGCTCGCGAAGGGCACGCACGTTCATGTCACCGGGGGGAAGGTGCACGCGCACTGCGTCCTTCTCGCCCCGCACGATGGCAACCGCTTCCTGCATCGAGGCAATCAACTCGCGCCCGAAGTCGGTATCCTCGGTATCAGTCATGATCCTGCTCCCTGCTTCATCTCCGCCGCCAAGGCGGCCACCACCTTGCGCTGCGCCGGGCTGAGGTCGCCCTGCTCGTTCTTGCCGTAGATCAGGAGGGCAAGGATGGGCTGGCTCTCGACGAGCACGTAGTAAATCACCCGAAACCCACCGCTCTTTCCTCGACCCTTCGACGCAAAGCGCAGCTTCCGCACCCCGCCGAGGCCCGGCATGACGTCGCCGGCCAGCGGGTCACGGGCCAGCGCCTCGATCAGGTCAGCCCGGTCCTCTGCCGACAGCAACGCATCGGCACGGCGGCTGAAAATCGAGGTTTCCAAAACCGCGTGCAGCATGGCTCAGGAATACAGCATTGCTGTATCCAAGAGCAACAGCAATACGTAAGACGGATTAACAAAGGCTATCTGTTGAGGTCTTGCTCCTGCCTTTGCCGCTTATAATCCCGCTCCGGCTCTGGCGGCAGTCTCCGGCGCTCCCGCTCCTCGGCCTATAAAGCTGTGAAGCACCGCTGAGACTTCCATATTGCGTCTTTCACAACAAGCACTAAAATCACCTGAAATCAATCACATAGGTGTTTCACAATCTGGCCATAACTCTTTCATATGTGCCTTAGTTTCGCAACCACGATCAGGCGGGTTTTCTCCTCCTCTCCCGGCTTCCTTGTCCGATAAACTTGATTCTCGGACAAAGATGAAGGTGGTAGAGCAGACAGCTTGAGCAGACCCGAGACCCCCTCCGACAGCCTCGTCCCGGTCGGCCCGGAGACGCCGGGCCCGGCGGATCCGGCCGCTGACCTGCCGAGCCTCGAGCACGCCGAGATCGCCACCGCGCGGCGTTACGCCGATGCCTCGCGCGCCGCCAGCACCCGGCGCGCCTACGCCAGCGACTGGCGCCGCTTCTCGGCCTGGTGTCTCGCCCGCGGCCTCGAGACCCTGCCGGCCGACCCGCGCGCCGTTGCCGTGTTCCTCTCTGCCGAGGCGAACACCGGGTCGGCGCCGCCCACCATCGGCCGCCGCCTGGCCGCGATCGGCTGGATGCACCGCCGCGCGGGCCTGCAGCCGCCGCAGGCCCGCGAAGGTGCGGCTGCCCTCCTCGAGGTGATGGCAGGTATCCGGCGCAGCCACGGCATCGCCCCGCTCAGGAAGCACGCCGCCGACGCCGACGTGCTTCGCGACGTGCTGCGCGCCATCGCCGGCGACGACCTGCGCTCGGTGCGCGACCGCGCGCTGCTGGCCTTCGGCATGGCCGGGGCCTTCCGGCGCTCCGAGCTGGTGGCGTTGCGGCTGGCCGACATCGAGCGCGTGCCCGAGGGCCTGCGCGTCACCATCCGGCGCAGCAAGACCGATCAGGACGGCGCCGGCGCCACCATCGCCATTCCCGAGGGGCGAAGGCTCAGGCCCAGGGCTCTGCTCGATGCCTGGCTCGAGCGCGGTGGGATCTCGGACGGTTTCCTGTTCCGGCGGCTGATCCCGGGGCCTGCGGGAGGAGCGACAGCCTCGCCCATGTCGGATCGCGCCGTGGCGCGGCTGGTGCAGGTGCGCGTCGCCCAGGCCGGCTACGTGGCGGGTGACTTTGCAGGGCACTCTCTGAGGGCGGGCTTCCTGACCGCCGCCGCACGCTCCGGCGCGTCGGTGTTCAAGATGCGCGAGGTGTCGCGGCACAGGTCGATGCAGGTGCTGGCCGACTACGTCCGCGACGCCGAGCTGTTCCGCGACCATGCCGGCGAGGGCTTCCTGTAGATGTGCCGCAGATCGCTGACTGCAGACATCGTCACGCCTACGCCTTCGCGTTGAACTTCTGCGGCAAGAAACAAGGCTCGGGCATGAACACGGAACAGGCTCCAGGCTGCACGAAGAAGAAAGCTGCCTTCCGGGTCCATCTCGTGCGTGCCGCCACCGCACTGCGCGCAAGCCTCGCTCTGGCTCCTGATGATCTGCTGCGTGATCTTGTCTACCGGCGTCTGTGGTTGTCGGTGCTGACGAGCTCGTTCGGGGCGCAGATCATGGTGCTGGCGCTGCCGCTGACGGCCGCGGTGACGCTGCACGCCTCGCCCACGCAGATGGGCGCGCTCACGACCATGGAAACCCTGCCTTTCGTGCTGTTCTCGCTGCCGACCGGGGTCTGGCTCGATCGGGTGCGCAAGCTGCCGGTCTACATCGCCGGCGAGGCGACGCTCGCCTGCGCCTCCGCAAGCGTCCCGTTCGCCTGGTGGACCGGCCTGTTGTCCATCGACTGGCTCTGCCTCGTCGCGTTCACGATCGGCATCGTCAACGCGACCGCCGGCAGCGCCTCGCAGATCGTGCTGACGCAGATCGTCGAGCGCGACCGGCTGATCGAGGCGAACGCCAAGAATGCCCTGGCGAGTTCAGGTGCGGATGTAGCGGGTCCCGGGCTGGCAGGCGCGCTGATCAGACTGCTGGGCGCTCCGATCGCGCTGCTGTTCAACGTCGTCCTGCTGCTCCTCTCGGCGGCAATCCTGCGCGGCATCAGCGTCGACGAGCCACCGCTGCGCCGCGTCGGCGGGTTCTGGCCCGAGCTGAAAGCCGGCCTGCGCTTCGTGCACGCCAATCGTCTGCTGGTTGTGCTCGCCTGCTGCGTGGCGGCCTGGCAGCTCTGCTACAATTCGGCAGCCGTCGTGAACATCCTGTTCGCGACCCGCACGCTGGGGCTGTCGGCGCAGAACGTCGGGCTCAGCTACGTGTGCCTTGGGGTCGGCACGGTGTTCGCGAGGGGGCTTATATACATGTGTGACCCTGGGATGATAGGGTTTACCCGGTCACATCTCGAAAGATCAGCAACGGAGTAACGCCATGTGCTTCACCCGGCCTGCCAAGCATTGTTTGTGCTACAGGCGCAAATTGAGTGGATAGTTGCCCAACAGGCGTCGCTGCTATCGCAGATATTACTGCTTGCAAATCAGCATTGGTCCTTGATGCGTCGTCTGGATAAGCATCTAGAATACCAAGCATCTGCCATTCTCCTTGCAGAAGCGTGCCGTGTTTTAGCGTTAGGTCGCTGGCTTTGCCTACGATGAACTCCTCATTTAGGGTACACCAAACATTCACATCTTGACTTAATAGCCTGCACTGTAAAACATGAGGCATCATTGATAGAATAGCTACTACTAACTCTATCTGCGAAGTCTTTGTGGTAATGCTAGCAGTTGCGCCCTGCGCCCTTCTTTGCTGGCGGTTTCCGGCGGGCGCTGATTGTTCCGCAACACCGTCTCGCATCAACTTCTGAATTACAGGACTTGCCCAAGCGTTCTTTAACATTGGTAGATCTAAAATCAGCAGACTGCCAGACACCAGCACAAATTGTCCAATGCTGGCATTAACTAACGTGCGCTTAAGCATGTCTCGTTCGCTCAAGAAATCTAACAAAGTCCGCGCGTTTGTCCACAGCGGATCATAGACCCGCTCGGACGCTTCAAAGCCGCCTTTTTCCGGTGCTCGCTCAACAGAAACGTTCGCGCTCCCTACGCCGGGAAGACTGCCGCCAGCAGCAGCTTTCCATCCACGTTTTGAGCCACGGGTTGCTCCGTCAGATTGTGTTACTTGCTGTAAATGTCCCGCATCATCAAATTGTGCCAAGAAAGACCCAACCCGGCGAACATCGTGGTAGAGAAAATCAAATACGGAATCGCTTTCCAGCCCTTCTTGCTCCTGCTCGGATGCTGCGCTCTCGGTCTTTGACATATTGGTCTAGTTCCTGCTCATCACGCCGCACCTGTTCGTAGGTATCGGCTATCTCTTTCGGATCAGTCTGCATTAAGCGTGCAAGAGCCTCCTCAAATCCTATGTTCAAGATTAGTGGCGACTCCCGCTTCTTCTCGTCCGTCATGCGATCAACCCCTTATAGGTCAACCGACCCCCAACCTGATCTAGCAAGTTGTTCACACGGTTGCCCTCGCCAGACTTGCGCTGATTGAAGCGCCAGGATGCCTCCCCGACGTAGCGGTCAAGGTGCTTGGCGCTGACCCAATGATGGATGCCGATGATCTGGCGCTTCAACTGCGACCAGAACCCCTCAATCCCGTTCGTGTGGACGTTGCCGGACACATACTCGCCCTTGGAGTGGCGGACGAACTTGTGGGTAAAGTCCTTGCCCAAGCCCGTGTAGCCGGCGTGCTCGTCGGTCGCGAGCAGCGGGACATCAGTGGAGACCGTCTCGCGCACGAAGCCCTGCAAGGTTGCCGCATCGGTGTTGGAGACGACCTTCGCCACCACGTCACCGCCGCGCTCAAGCGCGCCGACCACTATGGCCTTGCCTGCCGTGCCACGGATGCCAGTCCGCTTATCGGCGTGCTTGTTCTTGGACTTGCCACCCACAAATGTCTCATCAACCTCAACCTCGCCGTCCAGGGGAGCGTTGAAAGATTTGGTAGCGGCGGCGTGGCGGAGGCGGTGCAGCATGAACCATGCGGTCTTCTGAGTGACGCCGATGTCCTTGGCGAGCTGAGTGCTGGCGATGCCCTTCTTGTGCGATGTCAGCAGCCAAATTGCCATCAGCCACTTGCGGAGCGGAACCTTGCTGGCCTCGAAAATGGTGCCGACCTTGATGGAGAACCGCTGGCGGCAGGCACCGCACTTGTGAGTGCGGTTGTCGCTGAAATGGTAAACCCGGTCGCTGCCGCAGTAGGGGCAAAACACGCCGTTGGCCCAGCGAACCTGAGTGAAGTGAGCGATGGCCGCGTCCTCATCGGGGATCGCTGCCATCATCTCAATCAAGGTATTGAAGTCGGCCATGGCGCTGAGACCTTCAGAACGGCACCCTTCTACCTCGCTTAGCCGTGTGGGTCAAGCACGTATATAAATGCCTTTCTCTGGCCAAGTCTACGACCGGGTCACTGCGGCGTCTGGAAGGTTTGTGATCGTACCCAGCCCGCGCGGTAACGGCCTGGGGTGATGCCGAAGGCGCGCCGGAACCAACCGCCGAAATGGCTCTGGTCGGCGAAGCCTGTCGCGGCGGCGACGGCGGCGATGCCCTCCCCGGCCCTGAGCAGCTCGCGCGCCTGGTTCAGCCTGGCCATGACCCCGAAGGCATGAGGGGCCATGCCATGGCGCCTGGCGAACCTGCGGGAGAAGCCCTCGCGGCTCATTCCGGCCCGCGTGGCGATCCGGCTCACGGCCTCGCAGCGGTCCGCGCGCATCGGGAGGACGCTGCCGGCCAGGGTGACTGCTCCCGCGCCCTGGCGATGCTGGCGGATCACTGCCGCCAGTTGCGCCGCATGGACATGGCACGCCGTGCGCCAGAGGCGCTCGACGTCGCCGATCATCGCGGCGACGTCGTATCCGCCCGCGGGAACGTAGGCGTTGAGACAAGCGACGCCGGACGGCTCCGCCAGGGATCGGTGCGCGACACCCGCAGGAATCAGGATTCCCTCGCCCGCCGAAAGGACGACGACCTTGCCGCGGACGATGAAACTGCGGCGCCCGGAGACGACAAAGGTGAGCTGGTCCTCGGCGTGGAAGTGCTGGGGGAGTCCGACCGCGAAGCCTCGCACAGTACCCAACTCGACGATGCCGTCCACCGCCGGGCGCCAGTAGGCCCACCCGATCTCAGCCGATGTCGGTCGCCGATCCTGGTCCAGCACGACGGAATTTCTCCTCGCATCAACGGCCCTTGGGCGAGACTGGCCAGGCAAGCAGGGTCGAGGCCCCTCCTTCAGGCATGGGCCTCGAACTCCGCCAAAGGCAGGCCTTTAGATCCAGTTGTTCAAGGGAAGCCGGTCCAGGGCGCGGCTCGTCCTGGCTGGTCTGGGGCCTGCTGCAGGCCGATGCAGCCGCCGGCGTCACGTGTCGATGCTGGTCTTGTTCTTGCGGCCCAGCTCCACGAACCCGGCCCTGATCCGCGCCAGCTCGTCGGCGTCCAGCTCCTCCAGGTTCAGCAGCGCCAGCCGCGCGTCCTTCGTCACCCGGATCAGCTCGTCCACCTTGACCTGGAGCGCGTCGGTGTCGCGGTTCTGCGTGTTCTGGATCAGGAACACCATCAGGAAGGTGACGATCGTGGTGCCGGTGTTGATCACGAGCTGCCAGGTGTCACTGTAGTGGAAGATCGGCCCGCTCACCCCCCACGCGACCACCACCAGCACGGCCGCGACGAAAGTCGTCGGCCGCCCCGCGCCACGGGCGACCGTCTGGGCCAGCCTGTCGAAGTTCATCCGCGCATCTCCCCGCTCCCGCTCACCAACATCGCGCAGCGGCTCCGGTTCGCCCGCAGACGAAATCGCCATGCCCGTGACCGGCTGCCAAAAGCAGCAAGCAAGGCTGGGCTCCGCCCAGACCCGCCAAAGGCCAAGGCCTCTGGACACCGATTTAGTTGAGTATCGGATTCCAAAGGCCTGCCTTTGGCGGAGTTTGAGGCCCATGCTTGAAGGTGGGGCCTCAACCTTGCCTGCCTGGCTCCCGCGTGCCGGCCCACCGCCTGCGGCTCGTGCCGCTGTCCTGCTGAGACCTGGGCGCCCGGGTACTGTATAGGGGAGCTTCCTGCCGTCCACGCGTCCGCCGCGGAGAAGCGCCCATGTCCGAGCTGACCACCGTCATCGTCGACGCCCTCTACCGCGGCATCCTCGGCCGTCCCCCCGAGCGCGAGGCCCTGCAGAGCACCGGCGAGTGGCTGGAGAGCCACGGCCTGGCGCAGAACCTGGCCGGCATGGTGGAGTCCTTCGTGGTCTCCCCGGAGTTCCGCGGCCGGGTCAACGCCACCGGCTTCCTCACCGAGCCGCCGACGCCGCACTGGCCGGACCGCCCGGCCTACCGCCACGTCGTCAGCCTCGGCTCGAACTGCTACGCCAGCCAGATGCTCAAGGCGCAGAAGCTGAAGCGCTACTCCGGGCCGTTCGACTGGGTGTTCTCCTCGGTGCCGATGGTCGAGCACTGCCTGCGCGACGACTTCCGCACCCTGCTCGACCGCGCGCAGATGGAGGCGCTGCCGGAGCAGCCGCACAAGCCCGGCCTGGAACGCAGCGAGCACGCCTTCTACCGCGACAGCTTCGGCGTGCCCAGGATGTTCAACCACCACGACATGACGCTCGACGCCGACTACGGCTACCTCGCGCGCTGCGTCGAGCGGCTGCGCGGCGTGTTGGCCCGCGACGAGCCCACCCTCTGCCTGCTGGTCCTGCGCGAGCAGCCGGGCAGCCTCGCCCAGGTCCTGAGCCTCGGCGCGGCGCTGCGCGAGATCGCCCCGCACGCCGACCTGCTGGCCGTCGAGGTCACGGACCCCGCCACCGCCGCGCTCAGCTTCGGCATGCAGGCGGTGCACGAATCCGAGGGGCGGCTGGCGATGCGCTACGTGCCCACCTCGAAGATGCACCCGCTGTCGTTCGACAACCCGTTCGACGACATGCTGATGAACCATTTGGTCCGCTCGTTCCGCTTCGACCTCGCGCCGGAGTAGCCGCCCGCCGCCACGGCAAGGCAGCAAGCAAGGCTGGGCTCTGCCCAGACCCGCCAGGGGGGCAGCCCCCCCTGGACCGGCTTTACTTAAGTATTGGATTCCAAAGGCCTGCCTTTGGCGGAGTTTGAGGCAGAGCCTCAACCTTGCCTGCTTCACCGGTCATCACAAAAGGCCTTTGGTATCAATGCACTGGCGTCCCGGCTCCGCCGGTGCCCGGTGCGGTCGAGGGCTTGCGGGGCCTGGCCCGGTTCGTGTCCCACAGGTGAAGCAGGCTCGACACGGCGGCCTCGATCGCCGCCTGTGTCACCCCGTCCCGTGCCTGGACGGACATGCCGACCAGCAGCGCCTCGGCCAACGTCGCCAGGCCTTCGGCATCGGCGTCCGGGCGCAGCTCGCCCGACGCCACCGCCCGGTCGATGCCGCGGCGGATGGCGTCGCGGCTGCGTTGCCGCTCGGCGGCGACCAGCGCCTGCAGGGGGTGGTTCTCCGGGGAAGCGTTGAGGGTGGACAGGACGAGCATGCAGCCCTTCGGCAACCCCGCGTTGGTCTGCATCCGGGCCGAGAGGCGCAACGCCCGTTCCAGCGCGTCGCGAGGCGCCAGCGTCTCGTCGTGCAACGCCCCGACGACCTGGCCGTGCGTGCCGAGATAGCGGTCCAGCGTCTCGCGGTAGAGCGTCTCCTTGGAGCCGAACGCCCCGTAGAAGCTCGCGGCCGAAAGTCCGCCCATCGCCCGCTTGAGCTGGTCCAGCGAGGTGGACTCGAAGCCCTGCCGCCAGAAGAGCTGCATCGCGGCGTCGAGTGCCGCGTCCCTGTCGAACTGCCTGGGCCGTCCCGTGCGAGGCATCCCACATCTTCCCCATACTTACGGATCGTTCAGTCCGAATTTCGTTGACATGCGGCCGACCCTATCCCAGTATCTGGATCGGGTGATCCGGAATTCGAGGATCGCCTGCACCCGCCAAGGAAGAGGATCACGCGATGGCCATGGCAGCGACGGAAGTCGTTCGGACGCTCCTGAACGATCCCACCAACCCGGACGTGGTGCATCGGCTGGTCGCGCCCGGCGCGACCTACGTGTCGCTCAATTTCGACAACCCCGAACTGCAGAAGATCATGCCCTGGACCGGCACGCGCACCGGCCCGGACGCGGTGCTGGACACCTACACCCGGGTGGGCCGCTTCTGGCACAGCGAGGGGTTCGAGATCGAGGATCTGTTCGGCGAGGGCGGGAACGTGGCCGCGTTCGGCCGCTTCACCTACCGCTCCACCACGCTGGGCAAGGCGGTCACCTCGCCGTTCGCCATCCTGGCCAAGGTCGACGACGGCCAGATCACCTTCATGCAGTTCATGGAGGATACCTTCGCCACCGCCTCCAGCTTCCGCAGCGGCGGCGTGACCACCTATCGCAGCGACCCGGATGGCGGCGAGGTAGCGGTGCCGGCATGACCGGCCAGGACCCGTCGCGCGATCCGGCCTCGCCCCGCGACGCGGCCTCGCCGCGCGACGTGATCGAGCGCTTCTACGCCGCCGAAGGCGCCTACATGAATGCGGGCGGCGACGACGCGGGCGTCAGCTTCGCCGGCCTGGCCGCCACGCTCGACCCCGACGTGGTGCTGCACCAGTCGCCCGACCTGCCCTGGGGCGGCGAGTTCCGGGGCCACGCCGGATACGAGGACTGGGCGCGCCAGATGAGCCGGGCGTTCGACCGGCTCGACGTCAGGGACAGCCGCTTCTTCACCGACGGCGACACGGTGGTCATCACCTGCCGCCTCGTCACCCGCTCGCGTGCGTCGGGCGAGACGCTCGACCTGCCGATGGCGCAGGTCGTGCGCGTGCGCGGCGAGCGCATCGTCGAGTTCCGGCCGTTCTACTGGAACGTCCCCGCGTACCGCGAAACCGTCAGGAGCGCCCGGTGAACCAGGTCGCAGCAGGGAATCAGGCTGCATCGGGCGCCGCCCGCCCGTTCTGGGCCGACGCGCCCGCGCGCACGGTGCGGCGCGGCCATTTCTGGGTTCCCGGCGAGCGGGTCTCGCGCGACGGCAAGACTTACCAGCGCGGGCCGATGTTCGCCGAGTGGGAGGCGCCCGAGCAGGTGACGCGCGCGCTGCCGGTCGTGCTGGTGCATGGCGGCGGGTTCCAGGGCACCGAGTGGCTCGACACCCCGGACGGTCGCCCTGGCTGGGCGCAGCGCCTGGTCGAGGCGGGGTATGCGACGGTGATCGTCGACCGCCCCGGCCACGGCCGCTCGCCGCTGCACACCGACATCGTCGGGCCGATGGGGCCGCCGTTCTCCTACGAGGGCGGGCAGCAGATCTACGCCCCGCCCGACCCGTCGGGCCGGCACACGCAATGGCCGCTCGCGCCCGACGACGCGGCGGCGATGGACCAGTTCATCGCGGGCTACGGGCCGCTGCCGGCCGACCTGGCCGCGTCCGAGGACATGGACGCCGACCGCCTCGCGCGGCTGCTCGACCGGATCGGGCCGGCGATCCTGCTGACGCACTCCGCGTCCGGCCCGAGCGGCTGGCTGGCAGCGGACCGCCGGCCGGGCCTGGTCCGCGCCATCGTCAGCGTCGAGCCGATGGGCCCGCCCTTCGCCGACATCCCCAACATCGGCGCGCTGCGCTGGGGGCTGGCCGCGGCGCCGCTCGCCTTCGACCTGCCGCGCGCCTCGCCCGAGGCGGTGCGCGACGCCGACCCGGCGACGCTGCGCCTGCCCAACCTGGCCGGGCTGCCGATCGCCGTCGTGACGGGCGACACCTCGGCCTTCGCCCCCGCCAGCCTGCCGATCGTCGCCGCGCTGAAGGCGGGCGGCGCCGCCGCGGAGCTGCTGCACCTGCCGGACCATGGCGTGACCGGCAACGGCCACGGGCTGATCTACGAGAGGAACTCGGACGCCGCCCTGGCGCCCGTGCTCGCCTGGCTGGAGCGCCACGCTAATACCAGCGGCCCTGATTTGACCTGTCAGCAAGCAAGGCTGGGCTCTGCCCAGACCCGCCAGGGGAGAGCCGCCCCTGGACCGGCTTGACTTAAGTATTGGATTCCAAAAGCTTGCCTTTGGCGGAGTTTGAGGCAGAGCCTCAACCTTGCTTGCTTTACCGGTCACCACAAAGGGCCGTTGGTATAAGGAGACTGAGCGATGCAGGTCGGCTTCATCGGTCTGGGCGCCATGGGCAGCGCCATGGCCCGCAACCTGGCGCGGGCGGGCCACGCGGTCCGCGCGTGGAACCGCTCCGGCGACCCCGGGATCGAGGGGGTCGGGACGGCGTCCGATCCGGCGGACGCGTTCGGCGCCGAGGCGGTGTTCACCATGCTGTCCGACGACGCGGCGATCCGCGAGGTGCTGCTGGAGCCGGGCGTGCTGGGCCACGCCAGGCCCGGCCTGGTCCACGTCGTGACCTCGACCATCTCCGTCGCCTTTGCAGGCGAGCTGGCGGCGGCGCACGCGGCGGCGGGGGTGGGCTACGTGTCCGCGCCCGTGCTCGGGCGGCCGGACGTGGCCGCGAAGGGCGAACTGAACATCCTCGCCGCCGGGCGGCGCGAGGCCGTCGAGACGGTGCGCCCGCTGCTCGATGTGCTGGGCAGGAAGGTCTGGGACCTGGGCGAGGACCCGCCGCGCGCCAACGCCGCCAAGGTCGCCGCCAACATGATGATCACCATGGCGATCGAGGCGATGGCCGAGGCCGCGGTGCTGACGGAGGCGAACGGCCTGCCGCGTGACGTCTTCTTCGAGCTGATCCTCGGCACGCTGTTCGGGGGCCGCGCCTACGAGGGCTACAGCGCCAACATCGTCAACGGGACCTACGAGCCGGGCTTCAAGGCGAGGCTGGGGCTGAAGGACCTGCGCCTGGCCACGCAGGCCGCCGAGGCCGCCGGCCGCCGCCTGCCCATGCTGGACGCCGTGCGGGGGCGCCTGGGCGAGGCGGTCGAGGCCGGCCTGGGCGACAAGGACTGGTCGATCATGGCCGACTACACGCTCAGGAACGGGGCATGACACCGGTGTTTGTCGGGAATGACCGGTGAAGCAAGGAAGGTTGAGGCTCTGCCTCAAACTCCGCCAAAGACAGGCCTTTGGAATCCATTGCTTGAGTAAAGCCGGTCCAGGAGGGGCTTCCCCCCGGCGGGTCTGGGCGGAGCTGCCAAAGGCTCCGACGATCCGCTTGGATCGTTGGAATGGCAGTGGAGGGAGAGCCCAGCCTTGCTTTCTTTCAGGCCAACGCCGCGTGGCGCGGGTGATCGGCGCCTACGACGCGGGGCGCATCGTCAACTCCCGGCTCGCGCACAGCCAGTGCATCGGTGGCATCGGCATGGCGCTGCTGGAGGAGGCGGAGTGGGACGCAGGCCTCGGCCGCGTCGCCAACGCGGTCTGGCACGCGACGGGCCAGCGGATGCGAGAGCTGCCCATCACCCCCGACCGCCTGCTCATGGCCTGACCGACGGAGATCCAGGATGCGCCTCCCGACCCTGTCGCCCGACCGGCTCACCCCCGAGCAGCGCGCGCTGTACGACCGCAACCGCCGGCAGATCGCGCACGGCTTCGGCGCCTTCACGACGGCGCGCGAGGACGGCGCGCTGCTCGGCCCCTGGGGCGTGTTCCTCCACGAGCCGCCGGTCGGCCAGGCGCACTACGACCTGATCGACGCGCTCACCGAGATGAAGCGGCTCTCGCCATCGGCCAAGCAGGTCGCGATCATCGTCGTCGGCGCGCGGTTCAACGCCGCCTACGAGCTCTACGCCCATGCCGCGACCGCGGCCGCCGAGGGCATGGACCCGGCCAGGATCGCGACGCTCGCCGCAGGCATCCGGCCGCTCGACCTCTCGCCCGAGGAGGCGTGCGCGTTCGACGTGGCGACCGCGCTGCTGGGCGGCGGCGTGCTGCCCGGCGCGACCTACCGGGCGGCGCGCGACCTGCTCGGCCAGGGCGCGCTCAACGAGCTGGTGCTCTGGATCGCCACCTACGCCCAGGTCGCCATCACGCTCAACGCGTTCGACGTGCCGAGCGAGGAGACATTCGACCGATGACGACGATGTACGTGACCTACCCCGGGGACGCCGGCACCCGCTTCGACCGCGACTACTACGTCCGGCATCACCTGCCGCTGGTGATGGAGGGCTGGGGTCCGCTCGGGCTGGAAAGCTGCGCCGCCTTCTGGCCCGCCGATATCGGCGCGGGGACGATTGCCATTTGCGAGTGCCGGTTCCGCGACGAGGCGGCGATGCGCACCGCGCTGGCCTCGCCCGCAACGCCGGGCGTGATGGCGGACGTCGCCCGCTTCACCGACGCAAAGCCCGCGCAGAGTCTTGCGGGCCCGGTCTGATACCGGCGGCTCCCCTCGTCGATCTGGCAGGAAGCAAGGCTGGGCTCTGCCCAGACCCGCCAGGGGCGAGCCGCCCCTGGACCGGCTTTACTGAGACAAGTGGTTTCCAAAGGCGAGCCTTTGGCGGAGTTTGAGGCAGAGCCTCAACCTTGCCTGTCTGTGCTGTCCCCGTCCGGCCTTCCCTCGCCCGCCGGTGCCGCCATATCCCGTGCCATGCAGGACGCGACGCCCGCCTTCACCCTGACGCTGCACCCCTCGATCCACGAGATCCCGGCCGCGGAGTGGGACGCCTGCGCCGGCCCCGACAACCCGTTCGTCTCGTTCGCCTTCCTCTCCGCCGTCGAGGACAGCGGCTCCGCCGGCAGCCGCACCGGCTGGCTGCCGCAGCACGCCGCCCTGCGCGACCCCTCCGGCCGCCTGCTCGCCTGCGCGCCGATGTACGCGAAATCGCACAGCTACGGCGAGTACGTGTTCGACCACGGCTGGGCCGCCGCCTTCGAGCGCGCCGGCGGCGACTACTACCCCAAGCTCCAGGTCGCCTCCCCGTTCAGCCCGGTGACCGGCCCCCGCCTGCTGCTGCGCCCGGACTGCGGCACGCCCCCCGAGGCGCTGCGCCTCGCCCTCGCCCAGGCCCTGACCCAGGCGTGCCGCCAGCTCGACCTGTCGTCGGTGCACGCGACGTTCTGCACCGAGGCGGAGTGGGCGGCGCTCGGCGAGGCCGGCTGGCTCGCCCGCGTCGGCACGCAGTTCCACTGGGAGAACGCCGGCTACGCGGACTTCGACGGCTTCCTGGGCGCGCTGTCCTCGCGCAAGCGCAAGACCCTGCGCCGCGAGCGCCGCGACGCGCAGGGTTGCGGCCTGGAGTTCCTCACCCTGCGCGGCCCGGAGATCGAGCCCGCGCACTGGGCGGCGTTCTTCCGCTTCTACCACTCCACCGTGGACCGCAAGTGGGGCAACGCCTACCTGACGAAGCGCTTCTTCCCGATGCTCGGCGAGCGGCTGGGCGAGCGCGTGGTGCTGATGCTGGCGACGCAAGGCGGCACGCCGGTCGCGGGCGCGCTCAACCTGCAGGGCCGCGACGCGCTGTACGGCCGCAACTGGGGCGCGTCCGGCGAGTGGCCGTTCCTGCACTTCGAGCTGTGCTACTACCGCGCCATCGACTACGCGATCGAGCACGGCCTCTCGCGCGTCGAGGCCGGCGCGCAGGGCGAGCACAAGATCCAGCGCGGCTACCGGCCCCGCCCGACCTACTCGGCGCACTGGATCGCGCACCGTGGCCTGCGCCGCGCGGTCGGCGAGTTCCTCGACGCGGAGCGGCCGGCGCGGGTGGCGGAGATGGCGGAGCTGGACCTGCTTTCGCCGTACCGGCGGGACGGCGAGGACGCGACGGAGAGTAAGAAAGGTTGAGGCTCTGCCTCAAACTCCGCCAAAGGCTCGCCTTTGGAATCCACTTGTCTCAGTAAGGCCGGTCCAGGGGCGGCTCGCCCCTGGCGGGTCTGGGCAGAGCCCAGCCTTGCTTCCTGCGTTCGCACCACGGAGACCGCCATGACCAACTGGGCCGCGATGAGCCGGGCGGAGCGCGACGCCGCCTACGACAACACCGCCGCCGTCCCCGACAGCGCTGGTCTGAACGCCGCGCGCATCGCCGCCTCCGCCGCGTTCCGCGCCACGGTGCCCGGCGCGCTCGACCTGCCGTACGGCCCGGGCGAGCGCCAGCGCTGGGACATCTTCCCAGGCAGCGACCCGTCGGCGCCGTGCCTGGCGTTCCTGCACGGCGGCTACTGGCAGCGCAACCGGCGCGAGGAGTTCTGCTGCCTCGGCGAGGGCCTGCGCGCCCACGGCTGGTCGGTGGCGCTGGCCGGCTACACGCTGGCGCCGCAGGCCCGCCTCGCCGGGATCGTGGCCGAGGTCACGGCGGCGCTGGACTGGCTGGCGGCGCACGGCGGGTCGCACGGCGTCGCCGGCCCGGTGCTGCTGTCGGGCTGGTCGGCGGGCGCGCACCTGGCGACGATGGCTCTCGGCCACCCTAGGGTCGCGGCCGGGCTGGCGATCTCGGGCGTCTACGAGCTGGGGCCGCTGCGCGACACCGCGATCAACGACGCGCTGCGGCTGGACGACGCCGAGGTCGCTGCATTCTCGCCGCTGCGCCTGGCGCCGGTCGCCAAGACGCTGGCGATCGCCTACGGCACGGCGGAGCTGCCGGCGCTGGCGCACGACAGCCGCCACCTGCACGGGCTGCGCTCCGAGGCGCACCAGTCAGGAGCGCTGGTGCCGGTGCCGCGGGCGAACCACTTCACGGTGCTCGACGCGCTGCGCCACGCGGACGGGGCGCTGGTGAGGGCGGCGATCGAGGCGCTGGCGTAAGGAAAGCAAGCAAGGCTGGGCGCTGCCCAGACCCGCCAGGGGCGAGCCGCCCCTGGACCGGCTTTACTGAGACAAGTGGATTCCAAAGGCGAGCCTTTGGCGGAGTTTGAGGCAGAGCCTCAACCTTACTTGCTGTCTCCGCTCACCATCCCATGCTGCCCGGCCCGCCCTTGAACGGCCCCTTGAGGTCGCGCGTGACCCATCCGCCGTAGAACCCGCCCGGCTGCGGCGTGACCGCCTCCTCGCCCACGAAGCACTGCTCCATCGCCCCGGCATACACCGCGAGGTGGTCGCGCAACGCGGCAAACGCGGGCGTCGGCGCGGGATAGCTCCAGGCGGCGCGCTCCGCCACCCGGTTCCCGGCACGGATCGTCCAGTAGCGCGCCTCGCCCTTCCACTCGCACATCGAGCGCCCCGGCGCGGGCTCCAGCACGCAACCCGTGAACGCGCCGGGCGGCAGGTAGTAGACCGGCGGGTGCGAGGTCTCCAACACCCGCAGCGCCGCGTCGGTGGCGGCGATGGTGCGTCCGGCGAACACGATGCGCAGGGGCAGCGTCACCGGCTGCAGCGCCGGCGGGCGGGGGTAGGCCCAGACATCCTCCACGGCGGCTCTCTCCTTCGATGTGTGGCAGCGTCGACGGCACCGGCACGCAGATGGGGCGGCGGCCCGGCCTGCGCGGGTCCTGCGCCGCAGGGCCGCCGTGGCGAGGCGGCAGCCCGGCGTGCCGCGGCTGGAACCCGCGGGTGGGACAAGTCGCGGCAACCGTCACCGTGAGCAGCTTCCGCAACGCCGGACCAACGCCATCAACGGCGGCATACCGAAAAACGTCATGTCATGAGGTTCCCGGCGATGCCTTGCGATATCCCGCGATGTTGATGGCGACTACTGGTTTTGCCAGCAAAAAATCTGTCTTCATAACAAAACGTTAGAAAACATCAGGCTCGCCTTTGGAGTCCACTTTTCTAAGTAAGGCCGGTCCAGGGGGGGCCTCCCCCCTGGCGGGTCTGGGCAGAGCCCAGCCTTGCTTGCTGCCTGCCGGGCCAGCGACCCGTCCCGCTGCCACAAGCCAGCCCTTGCCACCTCGCCGTGAATCGCGGAAGCCCCTCCCATGCCGAACCTGCCCGTGCTCCCATGAAGTGCCTCATCGTCGCCGCCGGCCAGGGCGCCCGGCTGCGGGAGAAGCCGGAGCTGAAGCCCCTGGTCCCCCTCGCCGGCGTGCCGCTGATCGGCCACGTGATCGCGCGCGCGCGCAGCGCCGGGGCCGACGGGTTCGTGGTCGTCAACGGCCACCGCGGCGACGAGCTGCGCGCAGCACTCGACGCCATCGCCGTGCAGACCGGTGCGAAGGTCGCCCACGTCGCCAACGACGAGTGGCACCGCGCCAACGGGGTGTCCGTGCTCAAGGCGAGGCCGCTGCTCGACGCGCCGTTCCTGCTGGTGATGTGCGATCACCTCGTCGACCCGGAGATCCTGCGCGGCCTGATGGCCGCCCTCCTGGCGCCCGGCGCGGTGGTGCTCGGGGTGGACTACGACATCGCCAGCACGGTCAACGACCCGCTGGACTGCACGCGCGTGCTGTGCCGCGACGGCCGGATCGAGCGGATCGGCAAGCTGCTCCCCGACTACAACGCCTTCGACACCGGCGCCTTCCTGTGCACGCCCGGGATGTTCGAGGCGCTGGAGGCGAGCCAGGCGGAGGGCAACGACAGCATCTCCGGCGCCATGACCGTGCTGGCGCGGTGGGGCCGCGCCCACGCCTTCGACATCGGCGCGCGCCTGTGGATCGACGTCGACGACCAGGCGGCGTTCGCAAGGGCGGAGGCGCTCCTGGCCTCGGGCCGCCTGTGACGCCCGCCCGCAGCGACAAGACGGCGCGGACGGCCGGGCCGGACCACGCGGGCGGCGCCGAGCCGGTGTGCCGCCTGGCCGAGATCGAGGACCCCACCAACCTGTGGTTCGTCCACCCCGTCTCGAACCGCCTCACCCCGATCCTGGCCGCGCTGCACGTCCCCCCGAACGCCGTCTCGCTCGCCGGCATGGCGTGCGGCGTGCTGGCCGGCGTGGCGTATCATCAGGTCCGCGACCTCCGGCTCGTGGCGGCCGGCTTTGCGCTGATGCTCGTGTGGCACGTGCTGGACGGCGTGGACGGGCAGCTCGCGCGCCTGACGAACACGCAGTCGCCGACCGGCAAGGTGCTCGACGGGATCTGCGACTACGTCACCTTCACGGCTGTCTACGCGGGCCTGGCCCTGGCCCTGTCGCGCCAGCACGGGGGCTGGGTATGGGGCGTCGTGGCGCTCGCCGGCGCGTGCCACGCCGTGCAGTCCGCCATCTACGAGACGCAGCGGCAGGACTACCTGTTCTGGGGCTGGGGCCGCGCCTCCGCCGCGCTCGCCGACCCCGACGCCGCGCCGCCCGACCGCCCGGCCACGCCGCCCGCCCGGGCCGCGGTCGCCCTGCACGGCCTGTACGCCAGGGTGCAGACCCTCGCCGGCGGCGTCACGCCGGCGACGCGGCGCAGGCTGGCCGCGATCCTGGACGCCCAGCCCGAGCGCGCCCCGGCGATCCGCCTCCTGTACCGCACGATGTTCGCGCCCTCGGTGCGGCGCTGGTCCGTGCTGTCGGCCAACACCCGCACCCTGGGCCTGTTCGCGTTCGCCCTGGCGGGCGTGCCGCTGTACTACTTCTACGTCGAGATCGCCGGGCTCAGCGCGGTCCTGCTGGTCCTGCTGGCGCGGCAGGAGGCGCGCTACCGGGCCCTGTTCAGGAGCCTGGAGCCGCGGGCCGGTGAAGCAGGCAAGGTTGAGGCTCTGCCTCAAACTCCGCCAAAGGCTCGCCTTTGGAATCCACTACTTAAGTAAAGCCGGTCCAGGGGGGGCTCCCCCCTGGCGGGTCTGGGCAGAGCCCAGCCTTGCTTCCTGGCCTGGCGCACGGCGCACCCGCCCCGGCCCCGGGAACAGCGCGGCCGCCACGGCGAGCACCACCAGCGGCGGCGCCAGCGCCGTGGCCGCCGGGCTGAGGTCCAGGAGCTGGCCCAGGCGGTCGACGATCTGCTGGCACAGCGTGAACACGAGGCCCACGCCCACGCCGCGCACGAGGCGCTGCCCCCCCTGCATCCGCGGCGAGCCGAACACCATGGGCGCCGCGATCAGCACCATCGCCACCATCGACAGCGGCACCGCCGCCTTGGCCCACAGCTCGCGCTCGTAGCGCGTCGCCTGCTGGTGCTGGCGCTCCAGGCTGCGGATCTGGCGGACGAGCGCGGCCGGCGGGATGCTGTCCGCGGGCAGGCGCAGGAACCGGAGCTGCCCGGGCGGGATGAACGAGCGCCAGGTCAGCGCCGCGAGATGCTCGGTGTGGAACAGCGCGTCCCGCACGGTCCTGCGCGTCACCTCCGCCAGCGCCCAGGTGCCGTCGGGCAGGATCTCGCCGCGCTCGGCGTGGACGATGCTGGCCAGGCTGCCGTCCGGCTCGAAGGCGTAGATGTCGATGTCGACCGGCGCGGTGGCGCGCTCGAACAGCCCGACGCTGAGGTACTGCCGCTCGCCCTGCGCCCAGAAGCCGGCGTCGGGGCGCCCGGCCGCCGTGACCAGGGCGTCCGCGCGCCGCTCCTGCGCGAGCTGCTGCGCCAGCGGGATCACGAACTGCGCCAGCAGCGCGAGTGCGACCACGATCGGCACCAGGAGCAGCAGCACCCTGCCCACGATGCGCCGCTCGGACAGGCCGAGGCTCAGCATCGCCGTCAGCTCCGACGTCCTGGCCAGCGCGCCCAGGGCCAGCAGCGCGCCCAGCAGCATCGACACCGGCGCCACCTGCAGCAGCCGCCCCGGCGCGGTGAGCAGCACGTAGACGAGGGCGTCCGCGACCCGGTACTGCCCCTGGCCCACCGAGGCGAGCTGCTCGACGAACTCCAGCAGGCTGAACAGCGCGACGAGAGACGCCGCCACCAGCACGAACGCCCGCAGCGCCGAGCCCCCGACGTAGCGGCTAAGCAGGGCCACGGCCGCCCCGCTTCACGGGCGGCGCGACGGGCGCCGGGCCAGGGGGTGCGGCCGGCGTCACGAGCCGCCGCGCCAGCCCGCGAGGGAGAGCCTGGGGCGGTACACCGTGCCGAGCAGGAACAGGGTGAGCAGGAGCGGCGCCCACCAGATGCCCGGGAACCGGCCGATCGCGCCGTGCTGCACCCAGGTCCGCGCCGAGGTGCACAGCAGGTAGTAGCCGAAATACACGAAGAACGCGACGCCGAGCCTGGAGTGGCGGCCCTGACGCGGCTGCACCCGGCTCAGCGGGATGCCCATCAGCCCGAGCAGCAGCGTCGACAGCGGCGTCGACAGCCGCCACTGCAGCTCGGCGATGTCCTCGGCCGACCCCGACGCCACCAGGTGCGCGGTGCTGGCGGCCACGGCGCTGTAGCCGGGCGGGTCCGCGTCGCGGAACTCCGGGTTCACGGCCAGGCCCCGCGCCTCCACGACCTCGTCGGGCCGGCCGCCGTCGCGGTCGATCTCGTAGACGTGGGCGTCGCGCAGCCAGACCTCGGAGCCGCCGTCGGCGCCCGCGCGCGGCACCGTGGTGGCGTCGCGGGCGCTGATGATCTCGGTGCGGTCGTGGCGGCGTATGCGCACGAACACGTCGCGCGCCGGCGAGCCCGCCCCGTCGCGGCGGCCGAGGTAGACCACCCTGGCGCCGTGCCGGCCCACGTAGAACGAGCCCGCCACCATCGCGTCCACGTCGAGCAGGACGGCGGCCTGGTCCGAGATCGCGTGTAGCCTCTGATACGCCCAGGGACGCACCACCAGCGACAGCCCCGCGACCGCCAGCGCCAGGCACGCCGACAGGGCGAGCACCGCGCGCATCATCGTGCCCGGCGTCATGCGCAGCGCGAACATCGCGACGAACTCGGACTCGCCGTACAGCCGCGCGAAGGAGAGCATCACCGAGAGGTAGAGCGAGGCCGGGATCAGCACCTCGAGCGAGATGAGCAGCTTGAGCCCGATCATCTGCGCGACGGCGCTGGCGGGCAGCAGCCCGTCGACCGCGTCCGACAGGAAGCCGGTGGCGCTGTAGCTCGCGAACAGGGCGACGAGGATGCCCAGCGTCGCCAGCAGCGGCCGGCTCAGCGCGCGGACCAGGTAGCGGCCGATGATCAAGGCCGGCCGGCCTCCAGGCCCCGCCACGCGCATCTCGTCCCGATGATCCGACCCGCCCTGCACCGGCCGTGCCCCGGAGGCCGGCCACGCGGCGGGCCATACCAAATCCTGGCGGCCCTGTCAGCGGCAGGCAGGAAGCAAGGCTGGGCTCTGCCCAGACCCGACAGGGGCGAGCCGCCCCTGGACCGGCCTTACTTAAGTATTGGCTTCCAAAGGCGAGCCTTTGGCGGAGTTTGAGGCCCATGCTTGAAGGCAGGGCCTCAACCTTCCTGTCTTGGCGTCGCCCCGCCCCCGACCTAGTCTCGCCCAGCCACAACGGATCGGGACACGGCGATGCGCTCAGCAGTCCAGGGCCTCCTGCTCGCCTGCCTCGCCTTCGGCCCGGCGCTCGCGGCGGAGCCTGCCCCCGACCGGCTCGCGCCGCTCGACCCGCTGGCGCCGCCCCCGGCCGCGGCGCCCTCGCCGGTCACGGAGTCGCTGTGGGGCCGCAGCGTCACCGACCCTTACCGCGGCATGGAGGCGCTCGACCCCGCGACCCGGGCGTGGATGTCGGCGCAGGGCGAGCGCACCCGCACGATCCTGGACTCGATCGGGCCGCGCGCCGCCCTGGAGCGCCGCGTCGCCGCCTTCACCGCGAGCTTCGGCTTCGTGCAGGACTACGCCACCTACGGCGGCCGCGCGTTCTACCAGGAGCGCGCGCCGGGCTCGGACAACTTCGACCTGATGGTCGAGGACAGCGGCGGGCGCCGCAAGCTCGTCGACCTCGCCGCGCTGCGGGCCGGGCAGGGCGGCACGCCGATGGCGATCAACTACATCCTGGCCTCGCCGGACGGCGCCAAGGTCGCGGTCGGCATCTCCTCCGGCGGCTCAGAGGACGCGGCGATCTCGGTCTACGACGCGGCCACCGGCACGCGGATCGCCGGCCCGCTGGACCGCGCGGAGTATGGCCCGACCGCGTGGAGCAACGACGGGACCGCGCTGTACTTCATCCGGCTGAAGCTGCTGGCACCCGGCGAGTCCGACATCGAGAAGTACAAGGACCCGACGCTCGACCGCTGGGACCTGCACGGCGCGCTGGTGCCGTTGCTGGGCAACTCCGTCGGGCACGGCCCGGACTTCGCCCCCGTCGAGGCACCGAGCCTTCAGATCGCGCCCGGGGCGCCGCTGGCCGCGGCCGCCAGCACCAACGGCGTGCAGAACGAGCTGGCCATCTGGCTGGCGCCTGCCGCGCAGATCGACGATCCACAGGTCAACTGGACCCCGTTCGTCACCCGCGCCGACGACGTGAGCGCGATCGAGATGCGCGGGCCGGACATCTTCGTGCTGTCCCACCACGGCGCGCCGACGTACCAGGTCCTCTCGCTCAAGGCCGGCCAGCCGCTTTCCACCGCCATGACCCTGCTGCCCGCGAGGCCCGACCGCGTCATCGACTCGATCCATGCCGCGTCCGATGCCCTCTACGTGCTGGCCCGCAGCGGCGCCTACTCGCACCTGCTGCGCATCCCCGCCGGCGGCACGGAGACGGAGGAAATCGCCCTGCCGTTCCGCGGCCACGTCGAATCCGCCTTCACCGACCCGCGCGCGCCGGGCGTCACCGTCGGGCTGAACGGCTGGGTCGCGCCGCCCACCGAGTTCGCCTACGACCCGGGGGCAAAGACGTTCCACGACCTCGCGCTGACCCCGAAGCCGGCGCTCGACCCCGCGGACTACGTCGTCCAGGACCTCGAGGCAAAGGCGACGGACGGCGCCATGGTGCCGCTGTCGCTGGTGCAGCCGCGCGGCGTGCAGGGGCCGCAGGTCACGCTGGTGCAGGCGTACGGCTCCTACGGCATCTCGCAGCTCGCCGACTTCAGCCCGCGCAGCGTCGGCTTCCTGCGCGAGGGCGGCAGCTACGCCTCGTGCCACGTCCGCGGCGGCGGCGAGCTGGGCGATGCCTGGCGCCTCGGCGGCAAGGACGCGAACAAGCCCAACACCTGGCGCGACCTGATCGCCTGCGGCGAGGACCTGGTGGCGCGCGGCGTCACCACCCGCGACAAGCTGTTCATCTTCGGCGGCTCGGCGGGCGGCATCACCATGGGCCGCTCGCTCACCGAGCGCCCCGACCTGTTCGCCGGGGTGATCGACTCGGTGCCGGTCGCCAACCCGCTGCGCTCCGAGTTCTCGCCGAACGGCCCGTCCAACATCCCCGAGTTCGGCACCGTCACCACCGAGCAGGGTTTTTCCAACCTGTTCGAGATGGACACGATCCAGCACATCGTCCCGGGCACCCGTTACCCCGCCGTGATGATCACCACCGGCCTCAACGACCCCCGCGTTTCGCCCTAGGAGCCGGCGAAGCTGGCCGCCGCGCTGCAGGCGTCGGGCACCACGAACCCCGTGCTGCTGCGCATCGACCGCGAGGGCGGGTACGGCATCGGCTCGACCCGCAGCCAGAACGACTCCCTAGCGACGGACATGTACAGCTTCGTGTTCTGGCGCGCCGGGCTGCCGGGATGGCGGCCCGACCTGGACGCCACGAACTGACAGGGCCGGGGAAGCTGACAGCGGGCCACCAGAGAAGAGCAAGCAAGGTTGAGGCTCTGCCTCAAACTCCGCCAAAGGCTCGCCTTTGGAATCCACTTGTCTAAGTAAGGCCGGTCCAGGGGCGGCTCGCCCCTGGCGGGTCTGGGCGGAGCTGCCCAAAGGTTCCAACGACCCGCTTGGGTCGTTGGAAGGGGCAGCGGAGGGAGAGCTCATCCTTGCTTACTGACAGGTCAAAGCATCGGGCCATTGGCATCAAGCCTCCAGCTCCTGGCAGGTCCAGACCCCGCCTGCCGCCGGGCCCATACCGTCGCGTCAGCGGCCGGGAGCGGCCTCCGCCCGGGCGGCGGGCTTGCGGCCGCGCCGCGCCGGCCTGGCGCCGTCCTCCACCGCGAGGCCGGTCTTCTCCGCCCGCTTGCGCCCGAGGCCGATCGACTTGGCCAGCGCGGACCGCCGCTCGGCGTAGCTGGGTGCCACCATCGGGTAGCTGGCCGGCAGTCCCCAGCGCTCGCGGTAGGCGTCCGGCGTCAGGCCGTAGGAGGTTTGCAGGTGGCGCTTGAGCATCTTCAGCTTCTTGCCGTCCTCCAGGCAGATGATGAAGTCGGGGAACACCGACTTCCTCACCGGCACCGCGGGCTCGCGCTTCTCCGCCTGCACGGGGGCGGAACCGAGCGTGGTGAGCGCGGCGTAGACCTTGTGGATCAGGTCGGGCAGATCGCCGACCTGGACGGCGTTGTTGGCGACGTGAGCGGACACGATCCGGGCGGCAAACCCCAGAACAGAGGACTGGCCGGTGGCAGATGACATGAATGATCCGATGCGAATGGTGCAGGCACTGTGGGCAGGACTTGCAGCATAGGTAAGTCCCGACCCGGATTACAAGTGGCAGCAGCACCTCCCGAACCGTTCTGCGCCGGTTCTACTGCGCGCACCTTGCATATCCTGACATTCGCCTCGCACGCGGCCGGCACCGGGCAAGACCTGGACGCCTCAGGACAACGCTGCGGCCTTGTCCCCGACTCGACCCGGCCCGGCGCCACCGGCCTGTCAGGGCGCAGCACCGTGGCTCTGCCCGAACGTGCTCCGCACATCGGCACAGGGCGGAGCCGCCGGAGGCCACCTGCCCGAGGAGGCGGAGCCCTCCATCCTGCCCGCCCCGCCAAGCGCCGCCGGGCCAGCCATCATCGGACACCGCCGGCCCGGGCGACTCCAGGCGACCCTGGAGCGGTCCTGTCCTGCGCCGCGTCCGTGGTCCGCTGTGACAGTTGGGCGACACATGCGCGGCAACGTCAGGCCGCATCACCGCGGCAGGCGACACAGGGGCCTGGGCGACGTTGTTGGTGCCGCAAGGGTGGGACGATGGCCGGCCGTTTTCCGGACCCATGACGGAGAGCCCTTCCCGTGACTGGTCCGCCCTGTCATGGACTGCCCATCCGAAACGCGATCAGCCCCGAGGCACCCCGATGACGAAGCCGCCGAACACCGCCAAGGCCGCGGCCCCCAAGGCCGCACCTGCCAAGACCGCCGCCGCCAAGGCTCCGGCCGCCAAGAGTGCCACGGCCAAGGCGCCCAAGGCTGCCAAGGCCGAGGCGCCGCCCAAGGGCACCGCTGTCGGCAAGCCCAAGGCCGGCCAGAAGCCGAACGCGCTCCAGCAGCCGCTGCAGCCCTCCGAGGCGCTGGCGGCCGTGGTCGGCGAGGGCGCGATGCCGCGCGGCGAGGTGGTCAGCAAGGTCTGGGAGTACATCAAGGCGCACAAGCTGCAGAGCCCGAAGGACGGCCGGGTGATCGTGGCCGACGACAAGCTGCGCCGCGTGTTCGGCCAGGACCAGGCCACCATGTTCGAGATGAACAAGCTGCTGGCCCAGCACCTGAAGTAGAGCCGCCGCGCTCCGACCTGCCGTCGTCGGATTGCAGGTCGGGATACAGCGCAGCCAACCCGGCAGCCAAGAAGCAGGCAAGGCCGGGCTCTCCCTCCGCTGCCATTCCAACGATCCAAGGGGATTGTCGGAACCTTTGGCAGCTACGCCCGGACCCGCCAGGGGCGAGCCGCCCCTGGACCGGCCTTACTTGGACAAGTGGATTCCAAAGGCGAGCCTTCGGCGGAGTTTGAGGCAGAGCCTCAACCTTCCCTCCTCCCTGCCCCCTCGCGCCTCACTCTGCCGGCTGCGCCGTCGTACGCTGTTGCAGGTGCCCGACGTACCAGCAGGCGAACGCCACCGGGATGCCGATCAGCGAGGTGGCGACGAAGAACCCCTCGAAGCCCAGCGACCGCACGACGAGGCCCGAGCTGCCCGCGACCAGGCTTCCGGGCAGGGCGCACAGAGAGGTCAGCAGCGCGTACTGGCTGGCCGCGTGCTTCGTCGCGGTGAGCGAGGACATGTAGGTGATGAGCACGATCGAGGCGAAGGCGTAGGCGAAGCTGTCGATGCTGACGGCGGTGGCGAAGGTCCAGAACTCGCCGCCGCCGTGCTCGCCGTGGGCCGCCAGGTAGGCGAGGCTGAGGTGCGAGGCCGAGCCGAAGACCGTGCCCGCCAGCAGGCTCGCCATGATGCCGATCCTGGGCACGACGAAGCTCGCGAGGAACGTGCCGCCCAGCGCCACCCCGAAGCCGAACACCTTGGTCACGGTGGCGATGTCTGTGTTGGTGTAGTGCAGGCTCTTGAACAGCGGCACCGCCATGGCGTTCGACACGTAGCCCGGCATCCGGAACCCCGCGACCATCAGGAGCACCGGCAGCGCCAGCGGCCCGAGCCGCCCCCACAGCTCCCGGATCGGCGCCACGACGGTCTCTACGAAGCCTGGCTTGACGAAGCCCGGCGACGCCTCGGCGGGCTGCCCGGACCCGGGCGAGGCACGGTCGCGGTCGGACTCCGGCTCCGGCGCCAGCAATGCCGCGACCATGCCGGGCGCCATCAGCGCCGCCATGAACAGGTAGGCGCCCCGCCAGCCGACCCGGTCCGCGAGCAGCAGCGCGCCGGCGCCGGCCGCCAGGCTGCCCACGCGCCAGCCGATCTCCGCCCAGGTCGACATCAGCGCCTGCTGCCCCGCGGGCGCCGCGGTGATGCGCCAGCCGTCGATCACCACGTCCTGCGTAGCCCCGGCGAACCCCAGCGCGAGGGAGAACCCGATCGTCCAGGCCAGCCAGTGCGCCGGGTCGCCGAACGCGACCCCGGCCAGCGCCAGCACCACCGCCATCTGCGAGGCGACGATCCACCCCCGCCTGCGCCCCAGCAGCCGGCCGAGCACCGGCGGGTCGCAGCGGTCGAGGAACGGCGCCCAGACGAACTTGAGCTTGTAGGCCAGCGTCATCTCGCTCAGCAGGCCCAGCGTGGCGATCCCCACGCCCGCCTCCGACAGCCAGGCCGACTGCGTGACATAGACCAGCAGGAACGGGATGCCCGAGCTGAAGCCGAGGACGAGCATCGCCGCGAGGCGGCGGTCCGAGAGCGGGTTGCCCGGCAGCGACTTCGCCCGCCGCGCCATGGGATCGTGCATCCGCCACGCCCTCCGGGGCTTGGCCGCGGCCCCCGGGCAGTGTGGTGCAGAGCGGCCACCCTGGGAAGCGGCCCCGGCCCGAAGCAGGAAGCAAGGCTGGGCTCTCCCTCCGCTGCCATTCCAACGATCCAAGCGGATCGTCGGAACCTTTGGCAGCTACGCCCAGACCCGCCAAAAACCAAGGCCTCTGGACACCGATTTGCTTAAGTACTGGATTCCAAAGGCCTGCCTTTGGCGGAGTTTGAGGCAGAGCCTCAACCTTGCTTGCTGTGCCCCGCCTCGCGGGCGAGCAGATCCGTCATGTCGTTTGCCGGCATCGGCCGTCCCAGAAGGTAGCCATGCACCGTTGCACACCCGGCATCGCGCAGCACCCGGAGCTGGTGCTCGTCCTCGACGCCCTCGGCCACGATGTCGAGGCCCATGGCCTGGCCCAGCGCCACGATCGTGTGGACGATCGCGACGCTTCTCGGCCGGCTCGGCATCTGCGCCACGAACGAGCGGTCGATCTTGATCGCATCCATCGGGTAGCGGTCCAGGTAGCTCAGCGACGAGTACCCCGTGCCGAAATCGTCGAGCGCGACGCGCACGCCCAGCGCGCGCAGGCTGTCCAGGGTGGCGCCGGCGAGGTCGGGCTGGTGCAGGAACACGCTCTCCGTCACCTCGATCTGCACCGAGCGCGGGTCGATCCCGCTGTCCGCGAGCACATCGCGCGTGGCCTGCGCGAACTGCGGGTCGCGCAGCTCCACGCCGGACGTGTTCACGCTGAGGGTGGGCGCCAGGCCCGGGAAGCGCTGGCGCCACGCCATCATCTGCGCGCACGCCTCGCGCAGCACCCAGCGCCCGATCTCGCGGATCAGCCCGGTCTCCTCCGCGGCGGCGATGAACCCGCCCGGCGCCACCAGGCCGCGCCGCGGGTGGCGCCAGCGCACCAGGGCCTCCAGCGCCACGATAGCGGTGGAGGCGGCATCGCGGATCGGCTGGTAGTGCAGCACGAACTCGCCGCGCGCCACGGCGTTGCGCAGGTCAGTCTGCAACCGCAAGGCCTCCACCGCGCCCTCGTGCATCGACTCCGTGAACACGGCGTAGCGCCCGTCCCCGTGCTGCTTGGCCTGGTACATGGCAATGTCGGCATCGCGCAGCAGCGACTCCGGGGTGCGGTGGTGGGCCGCAGCCTCGACCACGCCGATGCTGCACGAGATGAAGACCTCCTGCGAGTCGAGCCATAGCGGCTGGCGAATCACGCCCAGGATCGCCTTGGCCACCCCGGTCGCCCCGGCCGCTCCGGTCACAGCGTCCGTCGTCGCGCCCTCGACGAGCAGGGCGAACTCGTCGCCGCCGAGCCGCGCCAGTGTCGTCCCCGGCTCGGCGCAGCCGCGCAGCCGACGCCCGACCTCGACCAGCAGCGTGTCGCCGGCGCCGTGGCCGAGGCTGTCGTTGACCAGGCTGAAGCGGTCGATGTCGAGGAACAGCACCGCGCAGCGCAGCCCGGCGTCGCGCGCCTTGCGCTCCAGGGCCGCCCCCAGGCGCCCGATGAAGTGCGGACGGTTGTGCAGCCGCGTCAGGTCGTCGTGGAACGCCTTGTACAGCAGCTCCGCCTCGACCAGGCGGCGCTTGCCGATCTCTGCCTCCAGCGCGCGGGCGTGGTGCCGGGTCTCGGCGAGCAGCGTCTCCTGGCGGTCCTGCAGCTCCTTGAGCACCTGGATGTCGGTGGTGGTGCCGAGCCATTCGGCGATGCTGCCATCCGCCTCGCGCACCGGCAGCGAGCGTGTCTGGTGCCAGACCCAGCGCGCATCGGCGGCGTGCCACACCCGGAACTCGGCATCGAGCGCGCCGTTCGGCTGCGCCGCGTCCCACGTCCGCACGACGTGCGCCTGGTCGTCCGGGTGCACCACGCCGAGCCAGCCGCGGCCGTGGCTGTCCTCCTGGCTCTGCCCGGTGTAGCCGCACCATTGCGGGCTGGCCCAGGTCCAGTTGCCGTGGTTGCAGGAGCGCCACAGCAGGTTCGGCACGCCCTCGACCAGGGTGCGAAGCTGCCGCTCCGCGCCGCGCAGCCTCTCGCCGTCCAGGCGCTCGCGGGTGCGGTCGCGCACGATCTTGACGAAGCCCGCCCCGGGTGCGGCCAGCGGCATCATCAGCCCCGACCCCCAGAAGCGCGAGCCGTCGCGGCGCAGGTGCCAGCGCTCGTCCTCGGCCCGCCCCTCGTCGCGCGCCTTGCGCATCTCGTGGCCGAGCCTGCCGGCGGCACGGTCCTGCGGCGTGAAGATCGCGTCCAGGGTGTGGCCGACAATCTCGTGCCCGGCATGGCCGAACAGCCGCTCGGCGCCGACGTTCCATACATTGACCCGGCCCCCGGCATCGGTGGCGATCACCGCGAAGTCGGTCGCGCTCTCGACCACCAGCCGCAACAGGTCGTCGCTCACGCTGACATGGCCGGCAGGAGCGGGGCCGGCAGGAGCGGGGCCGGCAGGCTGCCGACTGGAGCGGGAGGTTGCGGGCACTTGCTTGCGCACAGGCTGGCGGCCTCCCCGGTACGCAGCCCGGACCCTCCCGGTTGTGCCGATTACGAGAATTAATCGCGCCCGACCCTGCCGCAAGGCACCGCGGGACGAAAAGATCCGGCGCCGGCGAACAGGTCACCGCCGCGCGCGACAGCCTGACGCTGCCCCGGAAGCAGGCAAGGCTGGGCTCTCCCTCCGCTGCCATTCCAACGATCCAAGTGGATCGTCGGAACCTTTGGCAGCTACGCCCAGACCCGCCAGGGGGGGAAGCCCCCCTGGACCGGCTTTCTTAAGTAGTGGATTCCAAAGGCGAGCCTTTGGCGGAGTTTGAGGCAGAGCCTCAACCTTCCTTGCTTGGCCGGTGACACTCGAAAGCCGCCGGCATCAAACAGGAGGACTCCAAGGCTTGCCAATGGCTGCGTCCAGGCGGCAGAGCCTCTGGCCTTGCCTGCGTCGCGGCAAGGACATCCGGGATCACCACGCAGCATGACCCTCGGCGCCTGAGCGTGGACCAGCAGTTGCAGGACACCCCCGCCGCCCGCCTCGTACCACAGGCGCCCAGCCTCGCGCTTCGCACGCCGGTCGTGCTCCTGCTCTGCGCGGCGATGGCGGTGCCGTTCCTGTTCGCCACCATCCCGCCGCTCACCGACCTCCCCGGCCACATGGGCGCCTCCGCGGTCGAGGCCTACGCCGACGACCCCGCCTTCGCGCGGCTCCTGGCGTTCCACTGGCGCCTGGTGCCCAACCTCGGCACCGACCTGATCGTTGCGGCGCTGCGGGGCACGCTCGGCCTGACGCGGGCGTACTGGATCGCGGCGGCGATCATCCCGCCGCTGCTCGCCGCCGGCATCCTCATGGTCGCGCGCACGCTGAACCCGCGCGGCGCCGCCGGCGTGCCCTGGGCGCTGGTGTTCGTCTACAGCCAGCTCCTGAATTACGGGTTCCTCAACTACATGCTGGGCGCGGCGCTGTCGCTGCTGTGCTTCGCCGCCTGGATGCGGCTCGACGACCGCCCGCGCCTGCGCGAGGCCGCGACCTGGGCCGCGGTGCCGCTGCTGTTCCTGTGCCACGTCGTCGCCGGCTGCCTGTTCGTGCTGCTCGCCGGCGCGCGCGAGTTCGCCCTGATGCCCGGCTGGTGGCCGACCCGCGCGGTCCTGTGCCGCGTCCGGCCGCTGCTGTCCTCCGTGGCCATCCTCGTGCTGTGGCGCCTGGGCGCGGAGTCGTTTGCGGGCAGGAATCATTTCAGCGTCAGCTCGAAATACAACGCCGTGCTCATGCTGCTGCGCGACCAAAGCGTGCTGCTCGACGTCGGCTCGCTGGCCCTCGCGCTGGCGATGTTCGTCCTCGGCTGGCGGCTGCGCGCACGGCCGCACCGCGCGATGGTGCCGGCGCTGCTGGCCCTGCTGGCGCTGTTCCTGGCCACGCCGTACTCGCTCGGCGGCTCCAGCTACGCCGACGCGCGCCTGTTGCCGCTGGTGCCGATGCTCGCCTTTGCCACCCAGGACTGGAGCCGCGCCGCGCCGCGCGTGCAGCGCCTGGTCGCGGCGTGCGGCTTCGCGCTCCTCGCGCTGCGCCTCGCCGTCACGGCGGCCGGCTTCGCCGCGTACGACGCCCGCTACACCGCCGAGCTTGCCGCCCTGCCGCACATCCCGGAGCACAGCCGGGTGATCGTGCTCAACGAGCGCCCCTGCGGCACCCTCGCGTCCTGGCGCGCCGACCGCCTCGACCACCTCGGCGACCTGGCGATCGCCTACCGACGCGCCTGGACCAACTCGCAGTGGGACGTGGACGGCGCCCACCTGCTGCAGATCCTCTACCGGCCCTCCCACCGCTTCTACGACGACCCCTCCCAGTACGTGTGGCCGTCCCGCTGCGGCGGCGCGGAGAGGAAGCGTCCGACCCTGCCCGAGGCTCTGGCCGCGCTCCCGCTCGACGGCATCGACGACCTCTGGCTGATCGACGCCGCGCTGCCCGCCGGCTACCGCAACCCCCGGCTCTCCCCCCGGTGGCAGGGCGAGCACAGCGTCCTCTACTCCGTCCTCCCCGCCGCGCCGGGCTGATACCGGCCGCTTTTTGAAATGACCGATAAAGCAGAAAGGTTGAGGCTCCGCCTCAAACTCCGCCAAAGGCTCGCCTTTGAAATCCGTTACTTAAGAGAGCGCCGGTCCAGGGGCAGCTCGCCTCTGGCGGGTTTGGACGTAGCTGCCAAAGGTTCCGATGGCCCGCTTGGGCCATTGGAATGGCCAACGAAGGGAGAGCCCAGCCTTGCTTGCTGACAGGTCGACACAAAAGACCATCGGCATGAGCCGCGTGCCGCCCTCCGCGAGCCGCCCGTCGTGACGATCCCCGCCCGCCTGCACTTCTGCTGGATCGGCACGAGCCTGCCCTGGGCGTACGGCTTCGCGCTGCTCTCCGCGGCGCAGCACAGCGGCATGGCCGAGATCACCCTCCATCACACCGACCCGCTCGACGACGGCACCGTGCTGCGCGCCCTCCAGGCCACCCCCGGCCTGCGCCTGTCGCGCACCGACCCGCTCGCCTGCCTGGCCCGCGCCGGCCACGCGCTCGGCCTGGGCGATGCGCTGGCCCGGCTGTACGCCGGCCTCGACGCCCCGGTGATGCGCGCCGATGTTCTGCGCGCCGCGATCCTCTTCCTGCACGGCGGCATCTACCTCGACCTCGACACGGTGACCCTCGCCCCGCTGTCCCCGCTCACCCACGCCCGCCAGTTCGTCGGCTGCGAGCGCGTCGTCTGGCCGCAGGCGGTGCGCCGCTCGCGCTCGCCCCTGGTGCTGGCGCGCCCCCTGGCCCTCGACCTGCTCCGCAAGGCCCTGCGCCGGGCGCCGGGCGGCTGGCGGGCGTTCCGCGGCGTCGAGGGGCTGTACTTCCGCACAGTCAACAACGCCGCGATGGGCGCGGAAGCCGGCTCGGAACTGCCCGCCCGCCTGCTGCGCGCCATGGCCGCGCTGCCCCCCGACCGACTGACGCAGCGCACCGCGCTCGGACCCGCCCTGCTCCAGGACCTGCTCGCCCGCCACGGCACGGACGGCCTGACCCTCCACGAGCCCCGCGTCTTCTCCCCGCTGCCGCCGGAGATCTCCGAGCACTGGTTCCGCCGCGCGCGCAGGGTGCGCCTCGGCGAGGCCCTCTCGCCCGACACCCGCGTCGTGCACTGGTACGCGTCGGTGCGCACCAGGGCGCTCGTCGCCGCGATCACCCCCGAGTACGTCCTGGCCCACCGCGACCGCCAGCTCTACAGCGCCCTCGTCGCCTCCTGCGTCCCGAACCTGGCCGCCCTGTGCGGGGCAGACAGCAAGGCTGGGCTCTGCCCAGACCCGCCGGGGGGAAGCCCCCTGGACCGGCTTTACTCAAGTATTGGATTCCAAAGGCCTGCCTTTGGCGGAGTTTGAGGCAGAGCCTCAACCTTGCTTGCCTTCTCTGCCCCTGTTCACCACCGCCTCCCCGCGCTACAGCACCCCCGGCCGCAGGTGCGGCGAGGCGGTCCCTGCATTGATGGCCCTGCGTTGCCCGCGGCGTGCGCGTGCTCCCCGGTGAAGGTCCTGTTCGCCTTCGAGAACCCCCTGCCCAGCCCACAGGCGGACGCCGAGGTGTTCCTGGCCACCGCGCGCCACCTGGCCCCGCTCCTGTCGCGCTGCTGGCTGCACGTGCCCCTGCCCGCCGAGGCCGCCCCGGAGATCGCCGCCCTGTCCGGCATGGCGGTGGTACGCGCCCGCGCCCCGCTCCGGTCGGCGGCATTGCGCCACCTGTGCTGCGGCCTGACCCTGCCGCTGCGGCGCGAGTTCCGCGAGGCCGACCTGGTCTACACGCGCAACCTGTGGGTCGCCTGGATGGCGCTGCTGTGCGGCCAGCGCGTGGCGTTCGACCACTACCGCCCCTGGCCCGCGCAGATCCCGCCGCTGCAGTTCCTGATCCACCGCCTGCTCGGCCACCGCCGCTTCCTGGTCAACATCTGCCACTCCGACTACACGCGCGAGCGCTACCGCCGCATCGGCGTCGCAGAGGACAGGCTGCGCTGCGTGCGCAACGGCTTCGAGCCTTCCCGCCTGCAATTCCCTGTCGCCGCAGAGGACGCCAAGCGCCAGCTTGACCTCGACCCCGCCAGGCGCACGGTCGTCTACACCGGCCGGCTGAACCACAAAAAGGGTTTGGCGCTGGTGGTCGAGGCCGCGCGCCGCTTGCCCGACCACCTGTTCCTCCTGGTGGGCTCCCAGGGCGACGGCCCGATCGAGGCGATGGCGCGCGACGTGGCCAACATCCGCATCGTCGGCTGGCAGCCGCCGGAGACCCTGGGTCGCTACATCTTCGCCGCCGACGTGCTGCTCATCCCGCCGTCGTGGAAGCCGCTGGCGGAGTTCGGCTCCACGGTGCTGCCGCTCAAGCTGTTCCTCTACCTGGCGTCGGGACGCCCGATCCTGGCCGGCGACACGCCCGACATCCGCGAGGTCCTGCGCCACAACGGCAATGCCCTGCTCTGCGCGCCCGACGACCCGGACGCGCTGGCCGCCGGCCTCGCCGCCCTGGCGCGCGACCCGGCGCGCGCCGCGCGCCTCGCCGCGGCGGCGCGGCACGACAGCCGCACCCTCACCTGGAACGCCCGTGCGCACACGATCGCCGACCTCCTCGCGGCCCGCCTGTCCGAGGCGCGGCACGCACCGCCGCAGGCCCGCCGCACGGGATGGAGCCACGCGCAGTACGCCGCCTGGATGCGCCAGTCCTGGCGCTGGCTGGCGCACCTCGTCCGCGCGCGGTCCTGGGTGCTGCCGCCCGGCCGCCTGCTCCCCAGGGCTTCGGGCGACTAGGCCCGCGCCGCCGCATGGTGATGCCCACGGCTGCTCCGAATGACCGGTGAGGCAGGCAAGGTTGAGGCTCTGCCTCAAACTCCGCCAAAGGCTCGCCTTTGGAATCCACTCCTTAAGAAAAGCCGGTCCAGGGGGGGCTTCCCCCCTGGCGGGTCTGGGCAGAGCCCAGCCTTGCTTCCTTCCAGGCCCTCGCAAGGCGCCGCTGCCACCAGCCGCCTCGGCCAGGGCTTCAACTGGCTCGGCGGCGCGACCATTGCCGCCAAGGTCGTCGACTTCGCCACCACCCTTGTCCTTCTGCTCTTCCTGACCCGGCAACAGGTCGGCGTCGCCTCGCTGGTGATCTCCGTCGGCATGATCGTCGAGGCGCTCAACGGCCTGGGCACCGGCGAGGCCCTGATCCAGGCGCGCTCCGCCTCCCGCCCGCAGCTCGACACGCTGTTCTGGTACGTCCTCGGCGCCTCGGCGCTGGTCGCCGGCCTGACCCTGCTGGCCGCGCCCCGGATCGCGGCGCTCTACGGCGTGGCCGGGATGGGCGGCTACTTCCTCGCCATCGCCGCCAAGCAGCCGCTCGTGGCCGCAGCGGTGATCCCGCTCGCCCTGATGAACCGCGACCTGCAGTACGAGCGCATCGCCACCGTCGGCGTGTGCGCCACCGCCGCCTCCGCCCTGACCCGCCTGGCGCTGGGCGCGGCGGGCGCGGGCGCCTGGGCACTGGTCGCGGGCTACGCCGCCAGCGGCCTCTACACGCTGCTCGGCGCTCAGCTCGCCCGCCCGTTCCGCCCGCGCCTGCGCCTGCGCCCCGCGCTGATCCGCCCCCTCGCCCGCTTCGGCCTGCGCGCGGCCGCGGCCAACATCGCGGAGCAGATGTTTCGCAACGTCGACTACCTGCTGATCGGCTGGTTCTACGGCGCCGCCCAGCTCGCGCTCTACCGGGTCGCCTTCGACATCGCCATGGAGCCCGCGATGGCCGTCGCCACCCTGGTCAGCCGCACCGCCCTGCCGGTCCTCGCCCGCGTCGCCCCGGCCCGCAGCCAGGTCGCCAAGATCCTGGCCTGGGCGCTCGCCAGGAGCGCGGCCCTGGTCGCCCCCCTGATGGCCGCCCTCGTGCTTGCCGCCGGCCCGCTGACCGCCCTGCTCCACGACCATGAGGGCCACAGCTACGCCGCCGCCGCCACGCCGCTGCGCCTGCTGGCCGCCGCCGCCCTGCTGCGCGCCCTGTCCCAGCCGCTCGCCGCCGTGCTGATCGCCTCCGGGCGCCCCGGCACCGCCGCCCGGCTGTCCGCCACGATGCTGCTGCTGCTGGCCGGCGGCGTCGTGCTCGCGGGCCTCGCCGCGCCGGCGCAGGCCGGGATCGTCGCCACCGCCTCGGTCTGGCTGGCGATCTACCCGCTGCTGCTGGCCTGGGGCGCCCGCTACCTGAAGCGCGACTGGGCGATCCCCGCCGCCACCCTCGCCCGCGCCTTTGCGGCGCCGGCCGCGGGCATCGCCGTCATGGCCGCCTGCGTGACAGGGGCGCACCGGCTGCTCGGCGGCGGCCCGGCGGCCCAGGTCGGGCTGGTCGTGGCGGCGACGGCGGCGCTCTACGCGGCGCTGTTCCTGTACGGGCGGAAGCCAGGCGAGCAGGCCCCGGCCCTGAGCCTGTGACGCTGCCAGGAAGCAAGGCTTGGCTCTGCCCAGACCCGCCAGGGGCGAGCCGCCCCTGGACCGGCTTTACTGAGACAAGTGGATTCCAAAGGCGAGTCTTTGGCGGAGTTTGAGGCAGAGCCTCAACCTTGCCTGCCTGTCCTCTTCAGCCCGCCGGCTCCACGCCCTCCCGCGCCAGCCCGCCCCCCCAGCTCCACCACCCCGCCGGCATTGCCGCCGCCGCCCGCTCCGCCGCCCGCTCCCCCGCGAACAGCGCGAAGCACGTCGCCCCCGACCCGCTCATCCGCACCAGCAGGCACCCCGGCTGCGCCCCGAGCGCCGCCAGCACCTCGCCCACCGCCGGGCACAGCGCCCGCGCCGCGTCCTCCAGGTCGTTGCCCGCCTCCCCCAGCCACCCCGCCAGCGCCGCCGCATCCGCCCAGCCCCCCGGCAGCGACGGCGGCGCCCGCCCGCCCAACGGCCCCGCCCCGCCCGCCGACGCTGCCCTGCGTCCGAACACCGCCCGCGTCGACACCCCCACCCCCGGGTTGACCAG
>JAABUM010001137.1_pt1 | contig 41276 bp, 39 predicted proteins | sample 5559161 | NCBI WGS metagenome assembly JAABUM01 (sample SAMN10711868, study PRJNA513369) | rock metagenome | isolation source: Antarctica rocks | place: Antarctica: Victoria Land, Siegfried Peak nord
TGCGCAACTTCGTCGGCGGACGCTACGTCGAGCCCGAGACCGGCGCCACGAGCGAGATCGTCGACCCTTCGACGGCCCGGGTCGTCGCGACGGCGCCGCTGTCGTCGCCCGCCGACGTCGACGCCGCACGCCGCCGCGGCAACGGCCTTTCAGACCTGGGGAGAGACCACTCCGGGCGAGCGCCAGCACGCCCTGCTCAGGTTCGCCGACGCCATCGAGGCGCGAGCCGACGAGCTCGTCCGGCTCGAGGGGGAGAACACCGGAAAGCCGCACGCCCTGACCGCCAGCGAGGAGGTCCCGCCGATGCTGGACCAGATCCGCTTCTTCGCGGGAGCGGCTCGCGTCCTCGAGGGCAGGGCCTCGGCCGAGTACCTCAAGGGACACACCTCGTGGGTGCGGCGCGAGCCGGTCGGCGTCATCGGCCAGGTCACGCCGTGGAACTACCCGATGATGATGGCCGTCTGGAAGATCGCCCCGGCCCTCGCTGCCGGCAACACGGTCGTCCTCAAGCCGAGCGACACGACGCACGAGACGACCCTGCTCCTCGCCGAGATCGCGTCCGAGTTCCTCCCGGCCGGGACGTTCAACGTCTTGACCGGGGGCCGGGACACCGGCCGCGCCCTGGTCGAGCACCGCACGCCCGCGATGGTGGCGATCACCGGGTCGGTGCGGGCCGGCATACAGGTGGCCGAGTCGGCGGCCAGGGACGTCAAGCGCGTGCATCTCGAGCTCGGGGGCAAGGCGCCGGTCATCGTGTTCGACGACGCCGACATCGAGGCGGCGGTCGAGGGCATCGCCGTGGCCGGCTACTTCAACGCCGGACAGGACTGCACCGCCGCGACCCGGGTGCTCGCCTCCCCGAGGATCCACGACGACTTCGTCGCGGCACTCGGCGACTACGCCCGCAGCCAGGCGAAGGTGGGTATGCCGGACGACGACGACGCGCTCTTCGGCCCGGTGAACAGCTCGGGCCAGCTCGAGCGGGTCCAGGGCTTCCTCAGCCGGCTGCCCGACCACGCCCGCATCGGGGCGGGGGGCTCGCGCGTCGGCGGCCTCGGGAACGGCTTCTTCCTCGAGCCGACCGTGGTCTCGGGCCTTCGCCAGGACGACGAGGCCGTCCAGGACGAGATCTTCGGGCCGGTCATCACGGTGCAGCAGTTCACCGACGAGGCGGAGGCCATCCGCTGGGCCAACGGCGTCGACTACGGGCTCGCCTCGAGTGTCTGGACCAGGGACTTCGGTCGGGCGATGCGGGTCTCCAAGGCGCTGGACTTCGGCTGCGTCTGGATCAACACCCACATCCCCCTGGTCGCCGAGATGCCGCACGGCGGGTTCAAGCGCAGTGGCTACGGCAAGGACCTGTCGATGTACGGGTTCGAGGACTACACCCGCGTCAAGCACGTCATGGCCAATCTCGACAGCTGAGAGTCGCCCCTAGGATCGTCGGATGACGCGCTACGGCAGCCAGTACGGCCCGGACGTCACCTTCCTCGGTGTCGAGCGGTGCGACCTGGACGATCCGAGCTCGTATGCCGGGGCGGACGTCGTCATCCTCGGCGCACCGTTCGACGGTGGCACCTCACACCGGCCGGGCACCCGCTTCGGGCCGCAGGCGATCCGGATGACCGACTACCTTCCGCACGACGGGGCACGTCCGTCGCTGGCCCTGCGGACCGACGGTCTACGCGACCTGCGGGTGCTCGACGCCGGCGACGTGGAGATGTTCTCCGGGGACATCGAGGTCGCCCTGCCGGCGCTGGAGAGGGCCGTCGAGAAGGTCGCCCGCTCGCGCGCGATCCCCGTCATCCTCGGCGGGGACCACTCGATCGCCTATCCCGACGCGAAGGGCGTGGCGAACGTCCTCGGCCACGGGCGGGTCTCGATGATCCACTTCGACGCCCACGCCGACACCGGGGACATCGAGTTCGGCTCGCTGTGGGGCCACGGCCAGCCCATGCGCCGGTTGCTCGAGTCCGGTGCGCTGCGAGGTGACCGGTTCCTGCAGATCGGGCTCCGGGGCTACTGGCCGCCACCGGAGACGCTGGACTGGATGGCCGGCCGGCAGATGCGCTCCTACGAGATGACCGAGATCGGGCGCCGCGGCCTCGACGCGTGCCTGAGCGAGGCCTTCGCCATCGCCGTGGACGACTGCGACGGGGTCTTCCTCTCGGTGGACATCGACGTCTGCGACCCCAGTCATGCCCCGGGCACCGGCACCCCGGAACCCGGCGGGCTCAGCGCACGTGAGCTGCTCGACGCCGTGCGTCGCAGCTGTCTGGAGCTGCCCGTCGTCGGCGTCGACGTCGTCGAGGTCAGCCCGCCGTACGACCACGCCGACATCACCGCTGCCCTGGCGAACCGGGTGGTGCTGGAGGCCCTTTCGGCGATCGCCCGCCGTCGTGCCGACGAGCGCGACGGCACGAGCTGGGATCCGTCCCAGCCGTTGCTCACCGGCCGCCGCAACCCGCAATCCCGGGAGTCCTAGGCTGCGAGGGACACCAAGGAGGCTTGCCCATGCCATTGACCCAGACGTCGCTCATCCGGTCCGTCCCGAAGGGGCTGTTCATCGGCGGCACCTGGCGGAACTCCTCCGACGGGGCCACACTCGCCGTCGAGGACCCCGCCACCGGTCGCACTCTGACCGACGTCGCGGACGCGACCGTGGCCGACGGTCGGGCCGCCCTCGAGGCGGCCGCGGCCGCCCAGTCGTCCTGGGCCACGACGCCGCCGCGCGACCGCAGCGAGATCCTGCGCACGGCATACGAACGCATCACAGCCCGCACGGAGGAGTTCGCCCTCTGCATGACCCTCGAGATGGGCAAGCCGCTGGCGGACTCACGCGCCGAGGTCGTCTACGGCGCCGAGTTCTTCCGGTGGTTCGCGGAGGAGGCCGTGCGGATCCACGGTCGTTACGCCGTCGCGCCCAACGGGGCGACCCGGCTGATGACGATGAAGCAGCCGGTCGGCCCCACCCTGATGATCACCCCGTGGAACTTTCCGCTGGCGATGGGCACCCGCAAGATCGGCCCGGCCATCGCCGCCGGCTGCACCATGGTGGTCAAGCCGGCGAGCCAGGCGCCGTTGACCATGCTGCTCCTTGCCGAGCTGCTCACCGACGCAGGCGTGCCGGCCGGCGTCCTCAACGTTCTCACGACGAGCCGCACGCAGGAGGTCATCGAGCCGCTGGTCCGGGACTCGCGCCTGCGCAAGCTGACCTTCACCGGGTCCACCGCGGTGGGCAAGATGCTCGTGGAGCAGTCCGCCGAGCAGCTGCTACGGCTCTCGATGGAGCTCGGCGGCAACGCACCGTTCCTCGTCTTCGAGGATGCCGACGTCGAGCGGGCCGTCGAGGGGGCGATGCTCGCCAAGATGCGCAACATCGGGGAGGCCTGCACCGCGGCCAACCGGTTCTACGTCCACGAGGCGGTGGCCGAGGAGTTCTCCCGCAAGTTCGCCGCGAAGATGGCCGCGATGACGCTCGGAAAGGGCACGAAGAAGGGCGTCACGGTTGGCCCGCTCATCGACGCCAAGGCGCGGGACAAGGTGGGCGAGCTGCTCGACGACGCGGTCGCCAAGGGCGCCGCCGTGCTCACCGGGGGTGAGCCGCAGAAGGGTCCCGGCTACTTCTTCGCACCCACCGTCCTCACCGACGTGCCGAGAAGCGCCCGGCTGCAGAAGGAGGAGATCTTCGGGCCGGTCGCCCCCATCACGACCTTCAGCAACGACGCCGAGGCGATCCGGATGGCGAACGACACGGAGTACGGCCTCGTCGCCTATCTCTTCACCGAGAGCCTCACCCGGGCGATCTCGACGAGTGAGGCGCTCGAGTACGGCATGGTCGGGGTCAACCAGGGCATCATCTCCAACCCGGCCGCCCCGTTCGGTGGCGTGAAGCAGAGCGGGTTCGGTCGAGAGGGAGGTTTCGAGGGCATCGACGAGTATCTCGAGACGAAGTACGTCGGGATCGCGCTCTGACGTCTCGCCCGACTGGGCAGGTGCTCATCGGGCGCCGGCCGGCGGGTCGGTGTGCTCGGGGAGCGCCAGACTCACGAGTGCGCGCTGCATCCACCGGCGCTCGGCGACGCTCTGCGGCAGAGCCGTGGGCGTGGTCGCGGCGAGGGTCGCGTGGCCGAGGTAGGCCGAGTAGGCGAGCACGGCGCGGGTGCGAGCCTGTGGTCTGCTGAGGCCGGCTTCGCGGAGCAGCCCCTCGAGATAGGCCAGCCGCGCCGCCACGGAGTCCTCGACCGCTGAACGCACGACCGGGTCGTGACTTCCGATTACGAGCAGCTCGGCGGGCGAGGTCTCCGCCGACGCGCTGACGATGGAGATGAGGCGGGTCAGCCGATCGTGCACAGAACCACCCGAGTCCTCGACCCGACGGATGAGGTCGTGGGTGTAGGTCTGCTTCCACCGTTCGAGCACGGCGCAGAGCAGATCCTGGCGGTTCGCGAAGTGCCAGTAGCCGGAACCTTTTGTCGCACCAAGCGCCGCCGCGACCCGTTCGACGGCCACGGCGTCGGGACCCTTGGTGGTCAGGGCGACGAGACCGGCGTCGACCCAGTCGGCCCGGGTCAGTCTCTGTCGCGTTGGCACTTCCGTACGCTACCGTATGCTCTGTAAACGGCGGCGTACGGAGAGACCATGACCAGCACCGAACCATCCTTCACGTCGCTCGCCCTGGCTGGCCAGTCACCGCCGGACTGGGCCGACGTCGTGATCGTCCCGTTGCCCGACGGTGCCTCCGGTGATCCGCGTTTCCGGGCCGATCGGATCTTCTCCGTGAAGGACAGCCCGAAGCTGGTGCACGCCCTCATGGGTCTGCGTGAGCTGCTCGTCGGGTTCATCGGCATCGAACGCGCACCGAGCACCGTCTTCGACGTGGACGAGGTCGTCGGCGACGAGGCGCTCATCGTCGAACGCGAGTCACACCTGGACTTCCGGTGCGGGGTCGGTGTCGACCACGAGGCGCGCCTGCTGCGGGTGACGACCGCCGTCTGGCTGCACGGCTGGCGTGGCCGCCTCTACTTCGCGCCGGTGCGGGTCCTCCACGACCCGGTCACCCGGGCGATGATGCGCCGAGCCGTGCGGCGGGCGGCCCCGACGTCGTGACCTGACGGCCGCCAGGCAGGGGCAGAATGGGCGAGTGACCGCGCCACGCACTGTGACCCTCCTCGGGTCGACCGGCTCGATCGGCACGCAGGCGATCGAGGTCGTCCTCGCCAACCCCGACCGCTTCACGGTGAGCGCGCTCAGCGCCGGAGGCAGCAACCTCGCGCTGCTCGCCGCGCAGGCGGTGCGGCTGCAGGTCGAGGCGGTCGGCGTCGCCCTGGGCGCCGCGGAGGAGGTCACCGAGGCGATCGGCGCGGCGGCAGCGGCAGCCGGCCGCCCGGCATACCGGCCGGAGGTGCTCGTCGGGCCGGATGCCAGCACCATCCTCGCCGCCCGCCCGGCGGACGTCGTCCTCAACGGCATTACCGGGTCGATCGGCCTGGCGCCGACGCTGGCGGCGCTGGGGGCCGGCAGGACGCTCGCGCTGGCGAACAAGGAGTCGCTCATCATCGGCGGCCCGCTCGTCAAGGCAGCGGCCCGGCCGGGACAGATCGTGCCCGTCGACAGTGAGCACAGCGCGATCGCCCAGTGCCTGCGCGGTGGGACGGCCGACGAGGTGCGCCGCCTCGTGGTCACCGCGAGCGGTGGTCCGTTCAGGGGTATGCCGCGTGAGCGGCTCCACGACGTCACGCCGGCCCAGGCGCTGGCTCACCCCACGTGGGACATGGGCCCCGTCATCACGACGAACTCGGCCACGCTGGTCAACAAGGGGCTCGAGGTCATCGAGGCGCACCTGCTCTTCGACATCCCGTTCGACCGGATCGACGTCGTCGTGCACCCGCAGTCGGTCATCCACTCGATGGTCGAGTTCGCGGACGGGTCGACTCTGGCGCAGGCGTCCCCGCCGAGCATGCTCATCCCCATCGCGCTCGGACTGGCTTGGCCGGAACGGGTGCCGGACACCGCCCCGCCCTGCGACTGGACGCGGGCAGCGACGTGGGAGTTCTTCCCGCTCGACGACGCGGCCTTCCCGGCGGTGCTGCTGGCCCGGCAGGTCGGCGCGGCCGGGGGGACCTTCCCTGCCGTCTACAACGCGGCGAACGAGGAGTGCGTCCAGGCCTTTTTCGACGGCCGGATCCGGTTCCCCGACATCGTCGACACCATCGCCCGCGTCGTCGAGCAGCACGGCGAGTCGCCCCGCGGCGGGATCGATCCAGCCGACCTGGACGTTGACGCAGTGCTGGGCGCCGACGCCTGGGCGCGGTCGCAGGCACGGTCGGTCCTCGGGCTGGGCGACAATGGTCGCAACACCACGAGCAGGGGAAGGACCCACGCGTGATCGCGTACATCGTCGGAGTGCTCTTCGTCGCCGTCGGCGTCGGGCTCTCGATCGCCCTGCACGAGATCGGTCACCTGGTGCCGGCCAAGAAGTTCGGCGTGAAGGTGACGCAGTACATGGTCGGCTTCGGGCCGACGATCTGTTCCTCCCGGCGCGGGGATACGGAGTACGGCCTCAAGGCGGTCCCGCTCGGGGGGTACATCCGGATGATCGGGATGTTCCCGCCGAAGCCCGGTGACGAGGCGGACCGGCTGCGCGCCTCGTCGACCGGCCGGTTCAGCCAGGTCATGGACCAGGCCCGCCAGGACTTTATGGACGAGGTCGGGCCGGCTGACCGGGACCGGGTCTTCTACAAGCTGTCGGTGCCGAAGAAGGTCGCGGTGATGCTCGGCGGGCCGATGATGAACTTCGTCATCGCCGCCGTCCTGCTCACCGGGATCTTCACGCTTTTCGGCATTGGTACGGTGACGCCGCTCGTCTCGAGCGTTGCCGCCTGCGTTCCCAGCGCCTCGCCGACGGTGCAGACGCCGCAGCCGACCTGCTCTCCGGGTGACCAGCCGTCGCCCGCGGCCCAGGCCGGGCTGAAGGCGCAGGACCGGATCATCGCGGTGAATGGCACGCCGGTGAAGACCTGGGACCAGGTGACGAGCCGCATCCGCAACGGCGCGGGCACGAGCCTGACCCTGGTCGTCGACCGGGCGGGCCAGCAGGTGACGCTCGAGGCGCCCATCGCGACGCTCGACCGGGCCGTCGTCGTGAGCACCGACAAGGTGAAGGTCGACGCGTCCGGCGCGGTGGTCACCGAGCAGGTCGGCTACCTCGGCGCGACCCCGACCGCCGAGAACGTCAAGGGCTCGCCTGCCGACGCACCGGCTTTCGTCGGGAGCGCCTTCGTCCAGACCGCCGCCGTTGTCGTCCACGTGCCGCAGAAGATGGTGGGCATCTTCCAGGCGGCCTTCGGCTCGGGCGAGCGGGACAAGAACGGGCCGATCTCGGTCGTCGGCGTCGGCCGCGTGGGTGGCGAGATCGCCGCTGCCGACCTCGGCGCCAACGGCACGATGACGAAGTTCGTCTTTCTGCTCTCGCTCGTCGCGTCCCTCAACATGGCGCTGTTCGTCTTCAACCTCATCCCGCTGCTGCCCCTCGACGGCGGACACGTTGCCGGGGCCCTGTGGGAGGGCATCAAGCGTCGGGGAGCGAAGCTTCTCGGCAAGGCGGACCCTGGACACGTCGACGTGGCCAAGGCGCTCCCGATCGCCTACACGATGGCCGTCATCCTCATCGGGATGTCCGCGCTGCTGATCTACGCAGACATCGTCAAACCGGTCTCGTTCCTGTAGTCCACGCCAGCTCGGTCAGCGGCCCGACATGGGCATAGCGATGGTCGACGAGCGTGCGTGCCGCGCGCAAGGCGAGAAGCGACCGTCACGGCTCAGACGGGCCTCTCGTTCATGGCGCCGCAGCACGTTGCCGACCTCGGCGTCGATCAGGTGCGGGGCATGCTTGCGGACGCCCGACATCCGCGTTCGCAGCTTCGACGCAGCGTCGGACTTGCCGCTCACCGCCAGGACCATGGCGGAGGCGTCGAGCACGCAGTCGCTCACCGGCGGTCGGCGGCAAGGTCGGCCTGGATGGACTCACGCGTCGCTCCGGGAGTGTCGTGGCTCGCCAGAGCGGCCTCCACCGCCACCAGCACTTCCTGGCTGGTGGGACGGGCTGCGAAGTCAACCACCGAGTCACGCATGTAGGACTGGATGGACCGCCCGTCAGTTCGGGCCCGCTTGCGGATCACCTCGTAGGAGTCCTCAGGGATCTCGCGCATCTGGATCGTCGCCACAGCGCAACGGTAGCGCCAGAGCGCAGATGGGTCGCGTGAGCCGCCGGACGGCATACCGACGCGGTGGTCCGCCCGGGCGCGGGGGAGGGGATACTGGAGGTATGACCGTCTCGCTTGGTATGCCGGCGGCGCCGGCTCCTCTCATCGCCCCTCGCCGCGTCTCCCGCAAGATCAAGGTGGGCAAGGTCGAGGTCGGCGGGGACGCCCCGATCTCGGTGCAGTCGATGTGCACGACGCAGACCACGGACATCAACGCCACGCTCCAGCAGATCGCCGAGCTGACGGCGACGGGCTGCGACATCGTGCGGGTGGCCTGCCCGACCCAGGACGACGCCGACGCGCTGCCGCAGATCGCCCGGCACAGCCAGATCCCGGTCATCGCCGACATCCACTTCCAGCCGAAGTACGTCTTCGCCGCGATCGACGCCGGTTGCGCGGCCGTGCGCGTCAACCCAGGCAACATCCGCAAGTTCGACGACCAGGTCAGGCAGATCGCCCAGGCGGCCAGGGACGCCGGGGTCTCGATCCGGATCGGCGTCAACGCCGGGTCCCTGGACCCGCGCCTGCTGCACAAGTACGGCAAGGCGACCGCCGAGGCCCTCGTCGAGTCCGCCGTCTGGGAGGCGGGCCTCTTCGAGGAGCACGACTTCCACGACTTCAAGATCTCGGTCAAGCACAACGACCCCGTCGTCATGGTCAAGGCCTACGAACAGCTCGCCGCGCGCGGCGACTGGCCGCTGCACCTCGGCGTCACCGAGGCAGGGCCGGCGTTCCAGGGCACCATCAAGTCGTCCGTCGCCTTCGGCGCCCTGCTGGCCAAGGGAATCGGCGACACCATCCGGGTCTCGCTGTCGGCACCCCCCGTCGAGGAGATCAAGGTCGGAAACCAGATCCTCCAGTCCCTCAACCTGCGCCCCCGCAAGCTCGAGATCGTCTCCTGCCCCTCGTGCGGCCGCGCCCAGGTCGACGTCTACACCCTCGCCGACCAGGTCTCTGCCGGCCTCGAGGGTCTCGAGGTGCCGCTGCGAGTGGCCGTCATGGGCTGCGTCGTCAACGGTCCCGGCGAGGCCCGGGAGGCCGACCTCGGCGTCGCCAGCGGCAACGGCAAGGGGCAGATCTTCGTCCGCGGCGAGGTCATCAAGACCGTCCCCGAGAGCCAGATCGTCGAGACGCTCATCGAGGAGGCCATGCGCATCGCCGAGGGCATGGAGCAGCCCGAGGAGTCCGACGTTGGCAAGCCCACCGTCACCGTCGGCTGATCGGCGTCCCGGAGCGCCGGTGGTCGACAGCGACCACCACGACGGGCAGGCTGTACCTCGTGCTGCGCACCAGCTCTCCCGTGCGCGCCTTGTCGGTCGGCGACCGTGACGAGGCGCTCGAGCTGTGCGCCCGGAACCCCGCGGCCAACGTGTTCGTGGCCTCGCGCATCGAGGAGGGTGCGCTTCGCGCGACGGCTGGCTCCCTCCTCGGCTACCACGTCGGTGGCCGGCTGCAGGGCATGTGCTGGGCGTCCGCGAACGTCGTCCCGGTCGAGTGCGACGGGGACGCCGTCGAGGCCATCGCCGCCCGGATTCGGCGCTGGCGCCGGGGCTGCGCCTCGATCTTCGGGCCGAGCGACCAGGTCAAGGCGCTGTGGCAGCAGCTCGCGCCGCACTGGGGCACGCCCCGGGCGTTCCGCGCCGTGCAGCCGCTCCTGGCGACCTCGGCCCGCCCCCGCGACCTCGGCCTGGCGATCGACCCGAGGGTCCGCCTCGCCCGCACGGACGAGGTCGACCTGATCCTGCCGGCGGCGGCAGCCATGTTCACCGAGGAGATCGGCTACCCGCCCTACCGCGGCTCCTCGCGCGGCTACCGGTCGCTCATCGCCGGCCTGGTCAGCAAGGGGCACACCTTCGTCTGGGTCGAGGGCGGGGAGGTGCTGTTCAAGGCGGACGTCGGCTCGGCCGCGATCGGTGCCTCGCAGATCCAGGGCGTGTGGCTCGCGCCGCGGCTGCGCGGGCAGGGGCTCGCGACGCCGCTCATGGCGGCGGCGACCGCACTGATCCTCGACGGGGTCGCGCCGCTGGCCACGCTCTACGTCAACGACTACAACGCCGCGGCGCGGGCGTCCTACCGGGCGGTCGGGTTCCACGAGGTCGGCACCTTCACGACGGTGCTCCTCTGAGTCGTCCGCGAGGAAGCGCTGGGCGGCTGCACGGCATACGGGGGGCAGGACTGCATGCGGCCAGCGGTGGGTGCCCGGACGGCGTGGGGTGGCGGCGTGGGGGTGGCGGCGGTCAGCGGGCGGCGGTCAGCGGCGGTCGATCACCTTCATGACCTCGTCGTAGATCAGCGGGTCGCCGTTGGCGATCGCGTCGGTGACGCACCGCTCGAGGTAGTTGCGGGTGATCACCCGCGCTGCGCCGTCCAGCGCCTTCTGCGCCGCGGAGATCTGGGTGAGCACGTCCACGCAGTACCGGCCGTCGCTGACCATCCGGGCCACGCCCTGCACCTGCCCGGCAGCCTTGGCCAGCCGTAGCAGCACCTCGGCCTGCCGCTCCGGCTCCTTCATCGGCCGGGGATCGGCATTACAACCGGACGAGGTGAGCGGCGCGACGTCCGGCGCGGTCGCCGTCTGGCCCGGGCGGGTCTTGGTGTGCTCGCGCTGATCGCTCACTGGCGTTCCTCCTGGCAGGTCCTGCATTGGCTACCGCAGGGGAGTAGTACACGACAGCCGCCCCCATCCGGGTGTGCAACTAGTGTCAGCTAGCTTGGCATCGGCTACCCCCTGGGGGTAGCCTACCGTTGCAGGGTCTGAGCGCGCTCACAACCGTATGGAGGAACCGATGGCCGAGTCGTTCTACGCCCTGGCTGTCATGGCCTGCCCGGTCGGGAGGGGCTGATGGTGGGGATCATGTTGCGCGGCAACAAGAACCAGCCGGCCACCGACGAGACGTCGATGCACAAGCAAGCCGAGCCGGCCCGGACGCAAGCCACCCCTCCCCAGACTCGGGGCCTGGCCGCCACCATCGCCGCCGAGCAGGCCGAGCAGATCAACCAGATGCGCGGCTCCCGCGCCGTGCCGCCCGCCCTGGCGCAGGACTGAGGCGGTGGTGCACCAGGATGCGCAGCCGCCCGTCGACGTCGAAACCACCCGAGTCCGCGGCATCTACGACGCGATGGCGCCCCGCTACGACCGGATCATCGCCGTTGCAGAAAGGTTGCTGTTAAGCGACGGACGGCAGTGGGCGTGTGGCCAAGCCACGGGGCAGGTCCTGGAGGTCGCCGTCGGCACCGGCCGCAACCTGGCCTGCTATCCCGCCGACGTCCACCTCACCGGTGTCGAACTCAGCCCCAGCATGCTGGCCCAGGCACAGGCCCGCGCCCAGTCGCTGCACCGGTCGGTTGATCTGCGACTCGGTGACGCCCAACACCTGAGCTTCCCTGACGCAAGCTTCGACACCGTGGTGGCCACGCTCACCCTGTGCAGCATTCCCGACGAGCGTGCAGCCGTGGCCGAGATGGCCCGGGTGCTCCGCCCCGGCGGCCGGCTCTTCCTGCTTGACCACGTCGCCAGCCCCGCCCGCCCGGTCCGCGCCGTGCAACGGCTCCTCGACCCCCTGCTGGTCCGCTTCGAAGGCGACCACCTCCTCCGCGAACCGGACGCCGCCGTTCGTGCCGCCGAGCTGATCACCGACGAGCTCACCCGGTCCAAGTGGGGCATCGTGCTACGACTCACGGCCCACAAGCCGGCCACCGCGGTGACCGGCGGCGGGCCTGCGGCGTCGGAGTCGTGATAAGCACGACCTTGGGTCCGGGGCGGTCAACAAGGAGCACGGCGACAGGGCGCGTCGGCAGCACCGGTAGCAGGCCTGTACCTCCGTCGACGCATCCACCGACCAGGGCGACCGCCCCGCCGGTCTCTGAGCGACCGCGGCGGTCACCGGGAGGCGGTGCGGTCCACGCCCCGACGCTCAGGGCTCGCCCCCGCGCCGGGCCGACATGCAGAAAAGGGAGTGCACGTGCGCGTCGTCGCTGGCTGAGCCACAACGGCCTGGTCGCGGCCTGCTATCTGGGCCGGCCGGTCAGGACGTCCTCGTGGGTAATCCGGCTGCGCTGCCCCGCCGCACTGACGGTGCCGCAGTGGAGAGACCCGCGGTGACTGAAGGCGGCGCCGGCCATCGCTTGGGTCAGCTGCTGGCTCGGCCCGCGTACCGGCGGCTGTGGTTGGCGCGGACCATCAGTCAGGTCGGTGACGTCGCGCAGTTCACAACCCTCGCGCTGCTACTGATCGCGCTGACTGGCTCGGGTCTCGGCGTGTCCGGGGCGGTGCTGGCGGAGATCGCCCCGGTGCTGCTGCTCGCACCGCTCGCGGGCAGCCTCGTAGACCGGCTGCCGCGGGTGCGGGTGATGGTCGCCGCGGATCTCGCACGGCTCCTGCTGGCCGCTGTGCTGTCGGTCTGGCACGAGGACGTGGCAGTGGCGTACGCGGTCGCGTTCGGGTTGTCGGCGGGACAGGTCTTCTTCGGCCCGGCCGCGCAGTCGCTGCTGCCGGCCGCCGTGGAGGATGACGAGCTCGTCGCGGCCAACAGTTACATCTGGACCGCGGCGGTGACCGCACAGGTCCTCGTCGCGCCGGTCGCGGCGTTGGTTGCCGTCCGGGTCGGGTTCGGTGCGGCGTTCGCCGTCAACTCCGCCTCGTTCGCTGTGTCTGCGCTGGTGCTGCGCGGCCTGCGTGAGCCCGCGCGGCCCAGGGCCGTGTCGGTCAGCAGTCCGTTCGCCCATGCTCGTGAGGCAGTGTCGGCGCTGCGGGGGATCCCGCTACTCAAGGCCCTCGCCGCCGGGCAGTTCCTCGCAGCCTTGTCAGCTGGTGCGACCAGCGCGCTGCTGGTCGTGCTGGCCCAGGAACGGCTCGGCGGCGGCGGCGGTTATGGCCTGCTCATTGCGGCGATTGGCCTCGGGGCTGCGATCGGGCCGCTGCTGCTGCTCAAGCGGATCAAGGACCCGCGCCGACTGCTGTTCGTGTTCGGCCCGTACGCCGCGCGCGGGCTCGTCGACCTCGTCCTCGCCGCTGTGACTGCGCTGCCGCTCGCGGCCGTCGCACTGGTGGTCTACGGGCTCTCGACCTCGACGGGCAACGTGACGTTCAGCAGCCTTGTGCAGTCACGGGTGCCGGACGAGCTGCGGGGTCGAGCGTTCGCCGGGTTCGACATGCTGTGGCAGGCCGGGCGGATGCTGAGCCTACTCGGGGGCGGGCTGCTCGCTGACGCCGTCGGGATCCGCGCCGTATACCTGCTCGGCGGCCTGCTCCTGCTGGCCGCCGCAGCCGTAGGCGCGGCAGGAGCACACGCCGCCGGCAAGAACGACTGAACCGAGAACGCAGACAAGGGCTTTGCAGATCGGCTCCCACCCATCTCCATGTCCGGCGGCGACGGTCGACGTCCCCGATAGACCAACCCCACACGGGACAAGGTTTCGTATGCCGTGCTGCAGGGTGCGACGACGGCCCGCCCCGGCGTTGGGGACGGGCCGCCGCCAGCTGGCCGCGCCTGTCAGAGCGGGCCGGGCGTCACTTCGTCAGAGGTGACAGGGTCGGGTCGTTGGCGTAGGCCTCCTTGGCGTTCTCCTTGGTCACGATGACCGGGGGGAGGAGGTTGGCCGGGACGACCTTGACGCCGTTGTTGTAGGACTTCTCGTCGTTGACGGTCGGCTTGGTGCCCTTCTGGAGCGCCTGGACCATGGTGATGGTCGCCTTGACGAGATTGCGCGTGTCCTTGTTGATCGTGGAGTACTGCTCGCCCGCCATGATCGACTTGACCGACTCCACCTCCGAGTCCTGGCCGGTGACGACCGGGACGGGTTTGCCGGCCGCCTTGACCGAGGTGATGACGGCGCGGGCGAGAGTGTCGTTCGGCGAGAGCACACCGTCGAGCGTGGTGCTCGTGTAGCTGGCGGTGAGGAGGGTGTCCATGCGCTTCTGGGCGTTCTCGGCCTTCCAGCCCTGGGTCACGACCTGCTGGAAGTCCTTCTGGCCGGACGTCACCTTGAGCGTGCCGTCGTCGATCTTCGGCTTGAGGATGCTCATGGCGCCGTCGAAGAAGACCTGGGCGTTCGCGTCGTCCGGTGACCCGGCGAAGAGCTCGATGTTGTACGGACCGTTCGGCTTCTTCTTCTTCATGCCGTCCAGGAGGGCCTGACCCTGAAGGACACCGACCTTGAAGTTGTCGTAGGCGACGTAGTAGTCGACCGCGTTCGTGTTCTTGACGAGGCGGTCGTAGGCGATGACGACGGCCCCGGAGTCCTTGGCGGCCTTGAGCTGGGTGCCGAGCTGCGAGCCGTCGATGGCGCCGACGACGATGACCTTGGCGCCCTTGGTCACCATGGCCTGGATCTGGTTCTGCTGCTCCGAGACGCCGCCGTTGGCGAACTGCACGTCGGCCTTGAAGCCGGCTGCCGCGAGGTCGGTCTTGAAGAGGTTCTCGGCGAGGACCCAGTTCTCGGAGGTCTTCTGCGGCAAGGCCACACCGACGAGGGCGTCAGCGGCGAACCCGGATGCCGACGACCCACCTGTGGCGCCGGCACCGGCGGCGCCGCCGGCGCCGGCGCCGGCGGAGTCATTGGCCCGACCGCATCCGGTCATGGCAAGGGCGGCCACGGACGTGACTGCCAGCACCTTGGCGAAGGTACGCATGTGCTCTCTTTTCCTGTTCTGCGTGCCTCACACGAGGCACGGGGTGAGCGCGTGCCGGACGGCGCCCGGCACGGGGTGGGAGGGGCTCAGGAGCCCTGACGGATCGAGTCCCGGACGGACGACGTCTCCGTCGCCGCCGACGGCGGCCCGGTGGCAGAGGACGGCTCGGAGGCGGATCCGCCGCGGAAGTTGCGCATCATCAGTCCGATGAGTGAGGAGCGGCCCTGCGACTTGTTGTAGACGTCGAAGGCAACCGCGATGAGGAGCACCAGGCCCTTGATGATCTGGGTGGCGTCCGCGCCGATGCCGAGCAGCTGCAGGCCGTTGTTCAGGACGGCCATGACGAGGCCTCCGATGATCGAGCCGACCACCGTGCCGACGCCGCCGGTGACGGCCGCGCCACCGATGAACACGGCGGCGATCGCGTCGAGCTCCCAGCCGACTCCGTCGAACGGCCCGGAGGCGTTGGACCGGGCGACGAACATCATGCCGGCGAGGGCCGCGAGGATCGCCATGTTCATCATGACGAGGAAGTTGACCTTCTTGCTCTTGACCCCGGAGAGCTCGGCGGCGTGGCGGTTGCCACCCACCGCGTAGATGTGTCGCCCGATGATCGTCCGGGTCGAGATGAACCCGTACACCAGGACGAGGGCACCGAGGATCATGCCGGAGATCGGGAAGGAGGTGCCCCGCCGGCCGGAGGCGAAGAGCAGGGTCGCCGCGACGATCGCCGCGCAGACGAGCACGAGCCTCGTCCACATGATCCACGCCTCCTCGACGTCGGCGCCGACCTTGCTCAGCGCCCGGCGGCTGCGCAGCTGACCGAGGACGATGACGGCACAGAGCAGGAGTCCGGCGAGCACCGTGAGGTTGTTGTAACCCGTGACCGGACCGACCTCGGGAAGGTAGCCGGCACCGATCTGCTGGAAGTCGGCCTTGACGGGGACGGTGTTCGACTTGCCGACGAACTGGTTAGCGCCGCGGAAGATCAGCATCCCGGCGAGGGTGACGATGAAGGCCGGGATGCCGACGTAGGCCACCCAGATGCCCTGCCAGACCCCGATCAGGGCCCCGACGGCCAGGCCGAGAAGGATGCCGACGAACCACGGCAGGTTCCAGTCACGCATCGCGATGGCGACGACGATGCCGACGAAGGCCGCGATCGAGCCCACGGACAGGTCGATGTGGCCCGCGATGATCACGAGGACCATGCCGATGGCGAGGACGAGGATGTAGGAGTTGCCCTGGAAGAGGTTGATGACGTTGTCGGGCGTCAGCGTCAGGCCCCCGGTCCTGACCTGGAAGAAGATGATCAGCGCGACGAGGGCGAAGATCATGCCCAGCTGCCGGGTGTCGCCGCCGAAGATCCTCTTGACCGTCTCCATCGAGACGGTCGAGCTGTTCGTCCTTCGGGTGCTGCTTCCGGTGCTCATGCGCTCTCTCCCAACGACGTCGTACGGCCGGATCTGGTGTGCGTCATCAGACGCATGAGCGACTCCTGGTCTGCATCGGCCCGGACGACGACGCCGGTGATGGCGCCCTCGAAGATGGTGTAGATGCGGTCGGACAGGCCGAGCAGCTCGGGCAGCTCGGAGGAGACGAGGATGACACCCTTGCCCTCGTCCGCCAGCCGCTGGATGATGCCGTAGATCTCGAACTTGGCACCCACGTCGATGCCACGGGTGGGCTCGTCGAGGATGAGCAGGTCGGGCTCGGTGAAGAGCCACTTGGCCAGCACGACCTTCTGCTGGTTGCCGCCGGACAGCTTGTTGACGCCCTCGTCGACCGACGGCGCCTTGGTGCGCAACGACTTGCGGTAGGCCTCGGCGTAGGTGTACTCCTCGCGCTCGTTGACCGCGAGGCGGTGGGTGATGCGCTTCAGCCGGGCGGACACCGTGGTCTTCTTGATGTCGTCGAGGAGGTTGAGCCCGAGCGACTTGCGGTCCTCGGTGACGTAGGCCAGGCCGTGGTCGATCGCCGACGCCACGTTGGGCAGGCGCAGCTCTTGACCGTCCTTGAGGATGCTGCCCCGCACGAAGGTGCCGTAGGACCGTCCGAAGAGGCTGCGCATGAGCTCGGTGCGACCGGCGCCCATCAGCCCTGCGAAGCCGACGATCTCGCCGCGGCGGACCGTGAAGCTGCTGCCCTTGCAGACCAGCCGCTCCGGGATGCTGGGGTGCTTCACGGTCCAGTCGCGCACCTCGAAGAACGTCTCCCCGATGTGCGGGGTGTGTTCGGGGAAGCGGGACTCCAGGTCGCGGCCGACCATGCCGCGGATGATCCGGTCCTCGTCGACCCCGTCCTCCTTGACCCGCAGCGTCTCGATCGACCTCCCGTCGCGGATGATCGTGATCGCGTCGGCGATCTGCTCGATCTCGTTGAGCTTGTGGCTGATCATGATGCACGTCACGCCCTTGGAGCGCAGCCCCGCGATGAGGTCGAGCAGGTGCTGGGAGTCGCCCTCGTTGAGTGCAGCAGTGGGCTCGTCGAGGATGAGCAGCTTGACGTCCTTGGACAGCGCCTTGGCGATCTCGACGAGCTGTTGCTTGCCCACGCCGATGTCGCGCACCTTGTTGTCGGGGTCCTCGGAGAGGCCGACACGTGCCAGCAGCTCCCGAGCCCTGACCCGGGTCGACATCCAGTTGATGACGCCACCCTTGGTGACCTCGTTGCCGAGGAAGATGTTCTCGGCGATCGAGAGCTCGGGGATCAGGGCCAGCTCCTGGTGGATGATGACGATGCCCGCGTGCTCGCTGTCGCGGATGTTGTCGAACGCGACGGGGTGACCCTCGAAGAGGATCTCGCCGGTGTAGCTGCCGCCGGGGTGAACGCCCGAGAGAACCTTCATCAGGGTGGACTTGCCGGCCCCGTTCTCCCCGCAGATGGCCTGCACCTCACCGCGTCGCACGAGCATCGAGACGTTGGAAAGCGCCTTGACACCGGGGAACTCCTTGGTGATGTCCCTCATCTCGAGGATGACCGAGCCGGGAGAGGTCTTGGGGACGTCGCCCCGGGCACCCTGCGGGCCCGTGGTGCTGCTCATCGCTTCGACAACCTCTCCGACCGCGGCGACGGTGTCGCGGCCCATCAACGATTCTGACCCACCCCCCCCGACCCATGACATCGTTGTCAGGGAAGCCCGCACACAGGGAACCCCATGAATGGTTGATCCGTCAAGGTAGAGCATGCCCTACCTTGCCGGCTCGCGGGCGGGTCTGCCGAGAGGAAAGCGCGATTCATGATGCGTCCTTGACGGCAGCGCGAGCATCACTGATAGTTGGGCAGCATGTCAACGTTGTCACCGAGCTGGCCGACGCGTCGACCGTTCGAACGCCCGTCGCGGCCCACCATGGGCGACGTGGCCAGGCTGTCCCGGGTCTCGATCAAGACCGTCTCCCGGGTCGTGAACGACGAGGACGGCGTGCGCCCGGAGACGGCGCGCCGGGTCCGCGCGGTCATCGACCAGCTCGGCTTCCACCGGCACGAGGGCGCGAGCATGCTGCGCAAGGGTCGCTCGACGAGCGTCGGGCTCGTCGTCGAGGACCTCGCCAACCCGTTCTACTCCCAGCTGGCGGCCGCCATCGAGCGCGAGGCACGACTGCGTCAGCACCTGCTCATCTCCACCTCTGCCGAAGGCTCCCCCGACCGGGGGGCCGAGCTCGTCGACGCGCTGGTCGCCCGGCGGGTGGAGGGCCTCATCGTCGTCCCGGCCAGCTCCCAGCCCAGTGAGGCGATCCGCAGCGCGGCCAACGACGTTCCCGTCGTCTGCGTCGACTCCCCCTTGCCCGGCCTCCCGGTCGACACCGTCCTCAGCGACAACGACGGTGGCACGCGCAGCGCGGTCGAGCACCTCGCCGCACATCGTCACGAGCGGATCGGCTTCCTCGGCGACGATGCCGCGATCTGGACGGCGCAGCGACGTCGCTCGGCCTTCGTCGACGCCTACGACTCGCTGGGGCTGCCCGGGCCGCCCCGCACGGTTCTGGGACCCTACGCCGCGGACGAGCTGATGGAGACGTTGAGGGACTGGGGGAGCACACCCGACCGGGTAACCGCGCTCGTCACCGGGAACAACCGGGTCACCCTGGCGGTGCTGCGGGCCATGCGCCGGCTCAACCTGCAGTTCGCGCTCGTGGGCTACGACGACTTCGAGCTGGCGGACTTCCTGGAGCCTCCGGTCACCGTCGTCCACCAGGACCCGTCGGCGCTCGGACAGCGGGCGGTCCAACAGATCTTCGCCCGGCTCGACGGGGACGCCAGCCCCCCACGCACGCTCGTGGTCCCGACGAGGCTCATCGTCCGGGGCTCCTCGCCCCGGCTTCACCAGGAGGTCCCGGTGGGCCACCGATGAGGTGCCTGTCGGGGACCGCGGTGGCCACGCTGGTTTGATGGGGGATGCGACCCACCGACGCGCGCGCCGCCACCCCTGCGCTGACCCGTCAGATGAGCGGGCTGGCCCTGCTGTTCCTCACCTCGGGGGTGGTGCACCTGGTCCGGCCCGAGGTGATGCAGCCGATGATCCCCCGTGCCCTTCCGGCCCCGCGCCAGCTCGTCTACGTCTCCGGCGTCGCCGAGCTGGCCTGTGCGGCCGGGCTGCTGTCGCCCCGGACGCGCCGGCTCGCGGGCTGGGGTAGCGCCGCGCTCCTCCTGCTCGTCCTGCCGGCGAACGTGCAGATGGCCGCGACGGCCCACAAGCGCGCGCAGCGGGACACGAGCAGCACGTCGAGACAAGCGATCCGGGTGGCCACGCTGGCCCGCCTGCCGCTCCAGCTGCCGCTGATCCGCACGGCCCTCAAGGCAGCCGGTCGCCTCCGCTGACCCACTACGCGCGCCCCCTCCACCCGGTATGCCGGCCGCCACCTCCCGACCGGACGGGCCGCGAGGTGGGCGGTCAACTGCGGTGAACGGCATACCGGCTGCCGGATATCCTGCACAGGCTGGCCCGCAACCCGACTCGAGGAGCCCCCGCCGTGGCGCTGCGTATGTCAACCCTCTTCCTGCGGACCCTGCGCGAGGACCCGGCCGACGCCGAGGTGCCGAGCCACCGGCTGCTGCTCCGTGCCGGCTACATCCGCAGGGTGAGCCCGGGGATCTACACGTGGCTGCCGCTCGGGCTCCGGGTGCTGCGCAGGGTGGAGCAGATCGTCCGCGAGGAGATGGACGCGATCGGCTCGCAGGAGCTGCTCTTCCCGGCCCTGCTGCCGCGCGAGCCGTTCGAGGAGTCGGGACGCTGGAGCGAGTACGGCCCCAACATCTTTCGCCTCAAGGACCGCCGGGGCGCCGACTACCTTCTGGGCCCGACCCACGAGGAGATGTTCACCCTCGCGGTCAAGGACATGTACTCGTCCTACAAGGACCTCCCGCTGTCGATCTACCAGATCCAGACGAAGTACCGCGACGAGGCCCGCCCGCGCGCCGGGCTCCTGCGGGGCCGCGAGTTCATCATGAAGGACTCCTACTCCTTCGCCGTCGACGATGCGGGGCTGCAGAAGGCCTACGACCTGCACCGCGAGGCCTACGTCCGGATCTTCGACCGGCTCGGCTTCCACTACGTCATCGTCGCGGCCATGGCCGGCGCCATGGGCGGCAGCAGGTCGGAGGAGTTCCTGGCCACGGCGGAGAACGGTGAGGACGCCTACGTCCGCTGCCCCAACTGCGGGTATGCCGCGAACGTCGAGGCGGTGAAGGTGCCGGTCCCTCCCGCGCAGGACTGGTCCGACGCACCCGCCGCCCACGTCGAGGACACCCCCGGGACGCCGACCATCGCGACCCTCGTCGACCTGCTGAACGCCCACCACGCCCGGGAAGACCGGCCGTGGACGGCCGCTGACACGCTGAAGAACGTGCTCGTCACGGTCGGCCACCCGGAGGGTACGACCGAGGTCCTGGCCATCGGCCTCCCCGGTGACCGTGAGGTCGACGAGAAACGGCTCGGTGCACAGCTCGAGCCTTCTGTCGCAACGGTCTTCGACGACTTCGGCCGCTACCCGGCACTCGTCAAGGGATACGTCGGACCGGGGGTGCTCGGGGCCGACAAGGAGTGCCGGATCCGCTACCTGGTCGACCCCCGCGTCGTCGACGGCACACGCTGGGTCACCGGGGCCGACGTGGCCGGCAGGCACGTCGTCGACCTCGTCGCCGGCCGCGACTTCACGCCGGACGGGACGATCGAGGCGGCCGAGGTCCGCGAGGGGGACGAGTGCCCCAGCTGCGGGCACGCCCTGGTCGCCGCCCGGGGCATCGAGATGGGCCACATCTTCCAGCTCGGCCGCAAGTATGCCGAGTCGCTCGGCCTCAGGGTGCTGGACGAGAACGGCCGGCTCGTGACGGTGACGATGGGCTCCTACGGGGTCGGCGTCTCGCGGGCGGTCGCCTGCGTCGCGGAGGGCAACCACGACGAGCTCGGCCTGGTCTGGCCCCGCGAGATCACGCCGGCCGACGTCCACGTCCTCGCGACGGGCAAGGATGACGAGGTCTTCCTCAAGGCGCAGGAGATCACCCAGGGACTCGAGCGCGCGGGCCTCGACGTGCTCTACGACGACCGTCGCGGAGTGAGCCCTGGGGTGAAGTTCAAGGACTCGGAGCTGATCGGAGTGCCGACGATCGTCGTCGTCGGGCGTGGCCTGGCGGAGGGCACCGTCGAGATCAAGGACCGCCGCAGCGGGGAGCGCCGCAGCGTCGGTGTGGCCGACGCGCTCCACGAGGTGCTGGCCGAGGTCCGCGGCACCCCAGCCTCATGAGTGGGACCGTCGAGGCGGTGATCTTCGACTGGGGCGGCACGATCACCCCCTGGCACACCGTCGACCTCGAGGAGCAGTGGCGCGTCTTCGCCCGCTACTACCACGTGGACGACCCGTCGCTCGCGGCCGGGCTGGCCGCCCGGATCCACGCCGCCGAGAACGAGGGCTGGAAGCGTGGACGCCGGGACGGCCATGCCTCGGCCCGGATCGAGGAGATCCTCGCGGAGGCGGACGTCGTCGCCGGTGACCCGCGCGGCGCCGCCGGGCTCACGGCATACCGGGCGTTCTGGGAGCCGCACACCCTGACCGACCCGCAGGTCAAGCCGCTCTGGCAGGGCCTGCGGGACAGGGGGATTCGCGTCGGCGTCCTCTCCAACACCATCTGGTCTCGCGCCTACCACCGCGACATCCTCGCCCGCGACGGCGTCCTCGACCTGGTCGACGCCGACGTCTACTCGAGCGAGACGCCGTGGGTCAAGCCGGCTCCGGAGATCTTCCGGGCGGCCGCTGCGGCTGTCGGCGTGGACCCCGCACGGTGCGTCTACGTCGGTGACCGGTCGTACGAGGACGTGCACGGGCCGCAGTCCGTCGGGATGCGGGCGATCTGGGTGCCGCACAGTGACATCCCCGCGAACCAGCAGGTCTCGCACGAGGCCACCCCCGATGCCGTGGCCCACGAGATCCTCGACGTGCTCGACGTCGTCACCGGCTGGCAGGCGTGACGCCGCGCATGGTCGCGTGACGCCCCTGGACGACCCGACCCTGCTCACCGTCGGGCTCATGGGTGCGGCCGCGCTGCTCGCCGGCTGGGTGGACGCCGTCGGCGGCGGCGGCGGCCTGATCCAGCTGCCGGCGCTGCTCCTCGGCTTCCCCGGGGCGACGCCGGCCCAGATCCTCGCGACGAACAAGTTCGGGTCGATCTTCGGCACCACCACGAGCTCGGTGACCTACTACCGGCGGGTGAGGCCCGACCTGCGGACCGCCCTGCCCATGGCGGCGGTCGCCTACCTCGGCGCCGTCGGGGGCGCGCTCATCGGCCTGCACATCCCCAGGAGCGCCTTCAACCCGATCATCCTCGTCTGCCTCGTCGGCGTCGGCGCCTACACCCTCCTCAAGCCGCAGCTCGGGCAGGCCACCGCCCTGCGCTACGCGGGCCACCGGCACACCCTCGTCGCCGTCCTGACCGGGTTCGTCATCGGGATCTACGACGGCGCCCTCGGCCCGGGCACCGGGTCGTTCCTCGTCTTCGCGCTCGTCGGCCTGATGGGCTATGCCTTCCTCGAGGCGAGCGCCAAGGCGAAGATCGCCAACGTCGCGACGAACCTCGGGGCACTGACCGTCTTCGCGCCGGGCGGGCACGTGCTGCTCAAGGTCGGGCTGGTCATGGGGCTGATGAACCTTCTCGGGGGCTATCTCGGGGCGCGGACCGCCGTCCGCCTCGGCAGCCGGTTCGTCCGCATCGTCTTCGTCGTCGTCGTCTCCGCCTTCATCGTCAGGATCTCGGCGCAGCTGCTGGGGCTGTGGTCCTGACTGTGCTCACGAGGACGCCATGGCGAGGACACAGGGTGCTCACAACTGCGCGTCGAAGACTCCTTGCATGAGCGCAGCCCCGTGGGTGACCGTCGGACCGGAGGCACCTGGGCACGGACCCGTCACCGGACCGACCGGAGCCACGGGGCGGCGCTCGCAACCGGCCGCCGCAAAGGCGGAGCAGGCCTGGTGGCGAGATGCTGCAGGCGCGCTGGCCTGGTTGTCGGTGCTCGTCGTCACCGCTCTCTGGGTCGTGGGCGGCGGTGTCCAGGGGCTTGGGGTCGCTCGCAGGAGCCCTGATCTCCCTGGGCCGGCTGACCGGCCTGGTGGCCTCCGACCTGCTCCTCATCCAGGTCCTCCTCATGGCGCGAATCCCCTTTGTGGAGCGCAGCTACGGGCAGGACGAGCTGGCCCGTCGGCATCGACTCGTGGGGTTCACCTCGGTCAACCTCCTGGGGGCGCACATGGTCCTGATCACCCTCGGGTACGCCGCGTCGACGACCCTCGGGCTCTGGGGCACCATCGTCGACTTCGTCCTGCACTACCCCGGCATGCTGCTCGCCGTCGCGGGCACCGTCGCGCTCTGCATGGTCGTCGTCACCTCGGTGAAGAAGGCCCGCGGCAGGCTGCGCTACGAGTCGTGGCACCCGCTCCACCTCTACGCCTACCTCGGAGCCGGGCTGGCCCTCCCGCACCAGCTGTGGACCGGGCAGGACTTCGTGGGGAACCTTCCTGCGACGGTCTTCTGGTGGGGCCTGTATGCCGTGGCCGTCGGCTCCGTCGTCTGGTTCCGGGTCCTCCAGCCGCTCCTGCTGAACCTGCGGCATCGGCTGGTCGTGGCGGAGGTCCGTCCCGAGGGACCGGGAGTGACCTCGGTCGTCGTCGTCGGGCGCGAGCTCGACCGGTTCGGGGCCCGGGCCGGTCAATTCCTGCACTGGCGCTTCCTCGACGCGCCGGGCTGGTCCCGGGCCACCCGTACTCGCTGTCCGCGGCGCCGGATGGGCGCTCGCTCCGGATCACGGCTGCCCACGTCGGTGACGGCTCGTCGGCCCTGCGCTCGCTGCGGCCAGGGAGCCGGGTGCACGTCGAAGGTCCCTACGGTCGTCTTCACGCGGGCATCCGGCGGCGCCAGAAGGTGCTGCTCATGGCGTCCGGCATCGGCGTCACCCCGATGCGGGCGCTCCTGGAGGAGCTGCCCCAGGGCCCCGGAGACGTCGTCCTGGTCTACCGCGTCCACAGCCTCGACCAGGTCGTCTTCGGAGACGAGCTCAGTGCCCTCGCGCAGTCCCGCGGGGCGACTGTTCTCACCGTCCCCGGTCCGCGCCTGCGGACCCGTGCCAGCTGGTTGCCCGAGCAGGCAGGTCACCTCAGCGACGTCGCGGCCCTGCGTCACCTCGTGCCCGACGTGGCCGAGCGGGAGGTTCTCCTCTGCGGAAACGCACCAGTGGACGGACCTCGTCGTCGCGGCAGCCCGGGAAGCGGACGTCCCGGACGAGCACGTCCACGTCGAGCACTTCGCCTACTGAGCGCCGGCCCCACTCCAGCCATCCAGCCCCCGACCCCCGTCCAACGCCGCCTCGCCCCGAAAGGATCCCAGACGTGCGACGCATCGTCACCTGGGCACTGAGCACGGTCACCGTCCTCGTGCTGCTGTTCAGCTACCACACGTCCACCTCGAGTGCCGTGGCCCCTGCCGAGCAGGTTGCCGCCGGGTCAGCGGCACGCAGCTCCACTGCAGTCGGCCCGTCGGCGGCGGCCGGCGCCTCGGCCGGAAACCCCGCAGCCGGAAGCTCGGCGGCCGGCGGTTCGGCGGCCGCCGGAAGCGACTCCAGATCCGCAAGCCCGGGTGCGGCCGGCACGTCGACCGTCGCCGGCGACGCCGTGGACACGAGATACGGCCCGGTCCAGGTCCAGATCACCGTGGCCAACGGCAAGATCACCGCGGCCGACGTCCTCCAGGTGCCCAAGCAGAGCCGCAACGACCAGATGATCAACAGCAGGGCCGTGCCGATCCTCGACGCCGAGGCGGTCTCGGCCCAGAGCGCGAAGGTCGACGCGGTGTCGGGGGCGACGGTCACCTCCGACGGCTATGCCGAGTCCCTCCAGTCCGCCATCGACAAGGCCCACCTGTGAGGCGCGCCTGGGTCGAGCAGATCATGGGAATGCCGGTGAGTATCCACGTGCGACGCGACGAGGTGGACGACAACGACACTGCACGGGCCGTCGCCGCGGCGTTCGCCGAGCTCGCCCACATGGACGGCCTGTTCTCCGCCTACCGCTCGGACTCCGAGCTCTCCCGCTACCACCGCGGCGAGCTGACCCTGGATCGCGCAGACCCCCTGCTCGCGGAGTACGTCCGCCTCGGCCGGGAGGCAGAGGAGGTCACGGCTGGGGCCTTCACGACCAACCTGCCAGACCAGGACGGCACCCGACGCTTCGACCCAACCGGCCTCGTCAAGGGCTGGGCGGTCGACCGCGCGGCCGAGTCCCTCGCGGCCCTGGCCGGTGCGTCGTGGTGTCTCAACGCCGGTGGTGACGTCCTCGTGGGCCGCCACCGACACGCCCCGCCGACGGGCGAGGACGCCGCGCCGTGGCGGATCGGCATCGAGAGCCCCGTCGACCGGGAGAAGGTCGCTGCCGTCGTGCCGCTGACCGCTGGAGCCGTCGCGACGTCGGGCACGGCCGCCCGCGGCGCCCACCTCTACGACCCGGCCAGCGGCTCGATGATCGGTCGGGTGGGCTCGACGACCGTCGTGGGGCCGATGCTGCTGTGGGCCGACATCTGGGCGACGGCGCTCTTCGTCGGCGGCGCAGACACGGCAACGGCATTCTCGCAAAGGGCTCCGGAGTGTCAGGCCTTCGCTGCCTGAAGGGCGTCGGAGAGCTCGTCGACTGCGGTGAGCGGTCGCTCGCACACGAACCCGCGACAGACGTAGGCGGCCGGCTTCCCTCCGACGAGGGGCCGCCCAGCCAGCAACGGTATGCCGGGTGCGTCCGGGTTGCCCACAACGAGGACCAGGCCGGGGGAGAGGCTGTCCCGGGCAACCCGGGACAGGTCGTCGGCCGCGGGCCCGGTGCCGACGACCGCCACCTGGAGCGGCCCGGCCTCGCGCGCCTCGGCAACGGCCAGCGTCCACCCCGCGAACCGCGGGTCCCGTCCGGCCACCGACCCGCCTGCGTCGACCGCCTCCGACGCGGCCTGCAGGTGGCGCGCCGACCCGGTGAGGGCGCCGTAGGACAACAGCGCCCCGGCGAGTGAGGACTGGCCGGACGGCTCGGCGTTGTCCGACGCGCTGTGCGGCCGGGCGAAAAGCGCCTCGGCGTCGTCCGCAGTGTCGTGGAAGCCGCCCTCCGGCGTCCGGAACCGTTCGAGCGCCACGTCGAGCAGCTCACCGGCGGCCACGAGCCAGTGTGCCTGCCCGGTGGCCTGGTGCAGCACGAGAAGGCCCTCGGCCAGGTTGCCGTGGTCGTCCGCGACAGCCGCCGCGGCCCCTACGACCCCGTTCCGCGAGGAGCGCCGCAGTCGCCCGCCGACGAGGTGGACGTCGAGGAGGAAGGTCGCGCACCGCTGCGCCGCCTCGACGTAGCGGCGCCCGCCCGTTGTGGCGCCGAGGTCGGCGAGGGCGGCGATAGCAAGCCCGTTCCACGAGGTGACCACCTTGTCGTCCCGCCCGGGCTGGGGCCGGGTCGCCCGCGACACGAGCAGGCGGGCCCGCACGTCGGACCACCACTGCGGGTCGACCGGGTCGTGTCGCAGCTGCAGGGTCGACGCCCCGTGCTCGAAGGTCCCGACCTCGGTGACCGACAGCAGCGAGGCAGCCGCAGCACCGTCCTCGTCGCCGAGGACCTCCGTCAGCTGCTCGGGGGTCCAGGCATAGGTGAGCCCCTCCACCCCCTCCGTGTCGGCGTCGAGTGCCGAGGCGAAACCGCCATCGACTGTCCCGAGGTCACGGAGGATGAAGTCGGCTGTCTCACAGGCAGTCCGCCGCGCGAGCTCACTGCCGCTCGCTTTCCACCAGTGGAGATAGACCCGCGCGAGCTGGGCGTTGTCGTAGAGCATCTTCTCGAAGTGGGGGACCACCCAGGCCGCGTCCACGGCATACCGGGAGAAGCCACCGGCGAGCTGGTCGTACATCCCGCCCCGAGCCATCACCTCACACGTCCCCGTCGCCAGACCGAGCGCGACGGGGTCTGCCGTGCGGCCGTGGTGGCGCAGGAGGAAGGCGAGGACCATCGACGGCGGGAACTTCGGCGCCGTGCCGAACCCGCCGTTGACGTGGTCGTAGCCGCGGCCCAGCGTGGCGACGGCGGAATCGAGCGTCGAGCTCGTCACCGCGTCGGCCGCAGCCGGGGCCGTGGCGGCGCGGATCGCCTCGGCGACGTGGGCGCTGCTGCCCAGCACCTGCTCCCGCTGGGTGCGCCACGCGTCCGACGCTGCCCCGAGGAGCGAGAGGAAGTGGCTTCGGGGGAAGTACGTGCCGCAGTAGAACGGGTCGCCGTCCGGGGTCAGCAGGACGGTCATCGGCCACCCGCCGTGGCCGGTGGTCGCGGTGGTCGCCGCCATGTAGACCGCGTCGATGTCCGGCCGCTCCTCCCGGTCGACCTTGATCGGGACGAACCCGGCGTTGAGCACCCGCGCGACCTCGGCGTCCTCGAAGGACTCGTGGGCCATGACATGGCACCAGTGGCACGCGGCGTAGCCGATGGACAGCAGGACCGGCACGTCACGTTCTCGCGCCGACTCGAAGGCCTCCGGCTCCCACTGCCACCAGTCCACCGGGTTGTCCCGGTGCTGGAGGAGGTACGGGCTCGTCGCGTTCGCCAGGCGGTTCACGTCCACAGCCTCTCACTGCCCGGGTCCGGGACTCCGGCGCGTGGCGCCCCGGGGGTGGCCGTCGCCGCGGTCAGTCGTTCATGGCCTTGATGATGGCCACGGCCAGGCTGACCACGTCCGAACCGGGCGGCTCGTCCGTGGCGAGGTCGACCAACCGCACGATCGTCCACCCGCGGGCCCGGTCCTCGTCGATCTGCGCGTGCTCGCAGACGATCTCGAGCCGCCGGCGCAGGTTCCACCGGACGGAGCTGCCCGTGCCGAGCTCGTCCTCACGGTTCCAGAGCACCGGGGCGATCTCGAAGGCCGGGTCCCCGGCGGTCGGCTTCGGGTCGATGGCGAGCCATGGCTGACGTTGCCCGCGAAGGACGTTGACGTAGTGCAGGTCCGTGTGGAGCAGCCTCGCGTCGACGGCCGGGTCGATGCCCAGGTCTTCGAGGAGATAACGCGCCTGGTCGACGAACCTGCGGGGCACCCCCCCGGGTTCGCGAGGTGCGCTGGCCAGCTGCCGTGCGGCATACGCCGACAGCGTGGGGGTCCGGGCAATGGCCGGAGAAGCCAGCTGGGCCAGGAGGTCGCCGATGACACCGCAAGCCTCGTCGATGGGTACACCCGTGAGATCCGTTGTGCTGTCGAGGCGTTCGAGGAGGAGAGCAAACCGGCGCGGATCTGCCCGCAGCAGCCGGACTGCGCCGTGGCCGTCCCAGTGCCGCAGGGCGAGGTGCTCGGTGCGCGCCTCGAAGTGCGGCCACGTCACCTTGAGCACCGCAGCTCCCTCCGGCGTGGTGACCGGCACGACGACGGCAGCCGTCCCCCACCCCGTCGGTCCGTCGACGGTGAGGCCCCACGCGTCGAGGAGGTCGGCGAGCAGGCGGGGCAGCTGACGCAGCCACTCGGCCCCCGACACGGCATACGCACTCCCGGGCTCGACCGCGTCGGGCTCGCGGTGGGCGACAATCGCCGCGAACGCCTCGGGCAGCAGCTCGCTCACGGGCAGGCCATGCGGGGGAACGGCACCATGGCCCCGCCCCCGTCGTGCGCCAGCGACTGCGCCTCCACCCGTAGCCGAACGACCGTGGTCACGGCGGTCGATGCCCCCGGCTGGGCGGCCGCGGGAGACATGCGGTCGATCATGGCACGGGCCGTCGCACGCCGGCGGGCGTGCGTCGCTCCCCAACGTCGATAGAGTGGAGCCGATGGATCCAGCCCTCGGGTTCGCTTCCGTGCGGGTCATTCCGTTCCGAGCGGGTCGTTCGAGAACACCAGGGTCGTTCGAGAACACAGGGGAGGCGGCAACCGTGACCGACACGATCCGGACTGCGTTGGACCAGCCGCTCGCCGACCTGTCACTGGTCCTGGACGAGCTGACCGTCACTCCCGCCGGCCGACGCCGCATCGTGCGGGTCGTCGTCGACCGTGACCTCTCCGGCGTCGATGGCGGCGACACGACGAGCCGGTTGGCGCCGCTCACCCTGGACGAGGTCGCCGAGGCCACCCGCGCCGTCAGCGACGTCCTCGACGTGGGCGACCGCATGGGGGCCCAGCCCTACACGCTCGAGGTGAGCTCGCCCGGCGTGGACCGCATCCTCCGCGGCCACCGCGCCTTCCGCCGCAACGTCGGCCGGCTCGTCGCGCTGGTCCTTGAGTCCGGCGGCACGCTGACCGCGCGGCTCGTCTCCGTGTCGGGCGACCGCGTCGAGCTGGCGGTCCCCGCCGACCGGAAGGCGCCGGCCACCCGACGCGAGGTCGCGTTCGACGACATCACCTCGGCCAAGGTCCAGGTCGAGTTCACCCGACCTGCGCAGGAGGAGTCCGCCGGCGATGAGTTCCAGGACGAGTCGGCCGAGCCCGACAGCGACGAGCTCGACCTCGATGACGCGTTCGACCCCGAAGACATGGGCGAGGACGAGGCCACCTCCCTCACCGACGACCAGGAGAACCCCGATGGACATTGACCTGGCGGCCCTGCGGGCGCTCGAGCGGGATCGGGACATCAGCCTCGATGTGCTCATCCCCGCCATCGAGCAGGCGCTGCTCTTCGCCTACCACCGCACGGACGGGTCCTTCCGGCTGGCCCGGGTCGAGCTCGACCGCAAGAGCGGACACGTCATCGTGTGGGCGCGTGAGGAGGGTGGGCCCCTGCCCGCGGAGGAGGGCGAGCGGATCGAGCGCGGTGAGCCGGGACCGGAGTTCGACGACACGCCCGGCGGCTTCGGCCGGGTCGCGGCAGCCACGGCACGTCAGGTCATCGTCCAGCGGCTGCGCGACCTCGAGGACGAGCAGATCCTCGGCGACTTCAAGGGCCGAGAGGGCGACGTCGTCTCCGGCATCATCCAGCAGAGCTCCGACCCGAGGCACGTGCTGGTTGACTTCGGCACCGTCGAGGGGATCCTGCCCGTGGCGGAGCAGGTGCCCGGGGAGCGCTACCGGCACGGCGAGCGGCTGCGCTGCTACGTCGTCTCCGTCAAGCGCGGACCACGCGGGCCGCAGATCGGGCTGTCGCGCACCCACCCGAACCTCGTGCGCAGCCTCTTCAAGCTCGAGGTCCCGGAGATCGCCGACGGCACGGTGGAGATCGCGGCCCTGGCCCGTGAGGCCGGCCACCGCACCAAGGTCGCGGTCCACTCCACGGCGCCCGGGGTCAATGCCAAGGGCGCCTGCATCGGCCCGATGGGTGCCCGCGTCCGGGCCGTCATGACGGAGCTGCACGGCGAGAAGATCGACATCGTCGACTTCGCCCAGGACCCCGCCGCCTTCGTGGCGGCGGCCCTGTCGCCGGCCCGGGTGCAGTCGGTCGAGATCGTCGACGCGCAGGCCCGAGCGGCCCGGGTGGTCGTCCCGGACTACCAGCTGTCCCTCGCCATCGGCAAGGAGGGGCAGAACGCGCGCCTCGCCGCCAAGCTGACCGGCTGGCGGATCGACATTCGTCCGGACAACCCCGTCGCCTCGCGAGCAGGGCAACCCGAGGCAGGACAACCCGAGCCATCCCCGGCGTCGGACGGGTAGACCCAGCCGGCCGGGTGGACGGGGTAGACTTGAGCGTGACCGACCGGACTGGACTCCGCGCTCGGCAGCCCGATGGCACGTCAGCGTCGTCGGCACGCCCCTGCGGGGACGAGCCGATCCGCACGTGCGTGGGCTGTCGCACCACGGATAGCTGGTCGGCACTACTGCGAGTGGTTGCGGTGGGGTGCCACGAGATCGAGCAGGTCTGCGTGGTGCCCGATCCGGGACACCGGCTGCCCGGGCGTGGCGGATGGCTGCACCCGAGCACCGACTGCTTCGAGCAGGCCGTCCGCCGCAAGGCGTTCGTCCGGGCCCTGCGACTGGGCGCCGGACCGGACGTCGGCCCGGTGGCCGCCCACCTCGACGCCACTCGCTCGTCCACCGTTCCATCATGACCAACCGAAGGCGGGTCAGACGCTGATGAGCACCCGATGAGTACTCAGCAATGAGCAAGCCCCACAACTAGGTCGCGCCCACGGAAGCTTCTTCTCTGGGTCGGGACCACCGAGAAGGAGAAACGTGGCCAAGGTCCGGGTCTATGAGCTCGCCAAAGAGCTCGGTGTTGAGAGCAAGACGCTGCTCAGCTACCTGAAGGAGAAGGGCGAGTTCGTCCGGTCGGCATCGTCGACCATCGAGCCCCCTGTCGTTCGAAGCATCAAGGAGACGTTCCCCGCAGAGCTGCGCACGGACGGCAAGAAGGCCGCACCCGCGAAGGTCGCACCGGCGGCCGCCAGAGCCGTTTCCGCCCCCGCGGCTCCGTCCACCTCCGCGCCGGCCGCTGCCGCCCTTGCGCCAGCCGCGCCGTCGCCCGTGCGCCCCACGCCGGCCACGCCGTCGCGGCGCGCAGAGCCGGCCCCCGGCGAGGCTCCGGCTCGGGTCGCCGCCTCGGCGACTCCCGCCCCGGCGGCTTCACCCGCCCCGGCTCCCGGTCCGCGCCCCGTGCAGGTGCCGGCCGCCCGCGACGGCGGCTCGTCGAGTCCCAGCGTCCCGGCGTCACCACGTCCTGCCCCGCGTCCCGGCCAGCCGCGTCCCGGCAACAACCCGTTCGCGCCCAGTCAGGGCATGGGCCGTCCGCGAGGCGATGCTGCCGCTCGTGAGGGCGCGGCCCGTCCCGGCAACAACCCCTTCGCCCCGAGCCAGGGCATGCCCCGTCCGCAGTCGCGGCCGGGTGGTCCCGGTGCCGCCGGGCCCCGTCCAGCCGGTGCCGGGGCCGCCGGCCCCCGTCCGGGTGCTGGTCGTCCCAATCCCGGCATGATGCCCGACCGTGCTGCGACCGGTCGCCCGGGCACCCGTCCGGGTGGTCCCGGAGGCGGTCGCCCCGGGCCCGGTGGCGGTCGTCCGGGCGGTCCCGGCGGCGCTCTCGGCGGTGGCGGCGGGTTCGCCGGTCGTCCCGGAGGTGGCGGCGGGTTCGCCGGTCGTCCCGGTGGCGGCGGTCCCGGTGGCCGTGGTGGCACCCAGGGTGCCTTCGGCCGCGGTGGCGGGCGTCCGGTCCGAGGCCGGAAGTCCAAGCGCGCGAAGCGCCAGGAGTTCGAGCAGATGCAGGCGCCGTCGCTCGGCGGGGTGCAGGTGCCGCGCGGCGACGGCAAGACCCTCATCCGGATGCGTCGTGGCGCCTCGCTCACGGAGCTGGCCGACAAGATCAACGCCAGCCCCGCGTCCCTGGTGACCGTACTGTTCCATCTCGGTGAGATGGCCACGGCGACCCAGTCGCTCGACGAGGACACTTTCCGTCTGCTCGGTGCCGAGCTGGGCTACGACGTCCAGGTCGTCTCTCCCGAGGACGAGGAGCGCGAGCTGCTCGAGCAGTTCAACATCGACCTCGACGCCGAGCTCGAGGCCGAGGACGACGACGACCTGCAGCCACGACCCCCGGTGGTCACGGTGATGGGCCACGTCGACCACGGAAAGACCAAGCTGCTCGACGCGATCCGTTCCGCGAGGGTCGGCGAGGGTGAGGCCGGTGGCATCACCCAGCACATCGGTGCCTACCAGATCGTCGCCGAGCACGAGGGCGCCGAGCGGCCGATCACCTTCATCGACACCCCGGGTCACGAGGCGTTCACCGCCATGCGGGCCCGTGGTGCCCAGGTGACCGACATCGTCATCCTCGTCGTGGCCGCGGACGACGGGGTCATGCCGCAGACCATCGAGGCGCTCAACCACGCCCAGGCGGCCGGGGTGCCGATCGTCGTCGCCGTGAACAAGATCGACAAGGAGGGCGCCAACCCGGAGAAGATCCGCCAGCAGCTGACCGAGTACAACCTCGTCGCGGAGGAGTACGGCGGCGAGACGATGTTCGTCAACGTCTCGGCCAGGAACGGCGACAACATCGAGGCCCTGCTGGAGGCCGTCCTCCTGACGGCCGACGCGGCGCTCGACCTGCGGGCAAATCCCGACAAGGACGCCCGCGGGGTTGCCATCGAGACCCACCTCGACAAGGGCCGCGGCCCCATCGCGACGGTGCTCGTGCAGTCCGGGACGCTCCACGTCGGGGACTCCATCGTGGCCGGCTCCGGCTTCGGTCGCGTCCGCGCCATGCTAGACGAGCACGGCAACAACGTCACTGAGGCGCTTCCGGCTCGTCCGGTGCTCGTCCTGGGCCTGACCTCGGTGCCCGGCGCGGGCGACACCTTCCTGGTGGCTCCCGACGACCGCACCGCTCGCCAGATCGCCGAGCGCCGCGAGGCGGCATCTCGGGCCGCGTCGCTCGCCAGGGCCCGCAAGCGGATCAGCCTGGAGGACCTCAACGAGGCCCTTGCGGCCGGCAAGGTCGACACCCTCAACCTCATCCTCAAGGGTGACGCGTCGGGTTCGGTCGAGGCGCTCGAGGACGCCCTGCTCCAGATCGACGTGGGCGAGGAGGTGGAGCTGCGGATCATCGACCGTGGCGTCGGCGCGATCACGTTGAACAACATCAACCTCGCCATGGCGTCGAGCGCGATCATCATCGGCTTCAACGTCAAGGCCGAGGGCCAGAACGCCGAGGTCGCCGACCGTGAGGGCGTGGAGATCCGCTACTACTCGGTGATCTACCAGGCGATCGACGAGCTCGAGGCGGCCCTGAAGGGGATGCTCAAGCCGGAGTACGAGGAGGTCCAGCTCGCAAACGCCGAGGTCCGGGAGGTCTTCCGGTCCTCGAAGTTCGGCAACGTGGCGGGCTCGATCGTCCGCTCGGGAGAGATCCGCCGCGGCCACAAGGCGAGGATCGTCCGGGACGGCACCGTCGTCGCGCAGAACGTCGAGATCACCGGGCTGCGGCGCTTCAAGGACGACGTCACCGAGGTCCGCGAGGGCTTCGAGTGCGGCATCAACCTCGGGACGTTCAACGACATCTCGGTCGGCGACGTCATCGAGACGTTCGAGCTGCGCGAGAAGCCGCGTTCCTGAGTGGTTTCCTCCGTAGCGGGCGGGTCTTCGGCACCGGTGGCCCGGGACCCGCCCACCGCGGTATGCCGTGCCCCACCTTCTCGCGTGGCCGCCCGCCACCGTCGGTTGAGGGCGCTGAGCTCAAACTGAAAGGACTGTCATGGCCGATCCGGCACGGGCGAAGAAGATCGCCGACCGCATCAAGGTCATCGTCGCGGAGCACCTCGAGCACCGCGTCAAGGACGAGCGGCTGGGCTTTCTCACCATCACCGACGTCCGTGTCACGGGCGACCTCCAGCATGCGACGATCTTCTACACCGTCTTCGGCGGCGAGGACGAGCGGGCTGCGACCGCTGCCGCCCTCGAGTCCGCCAGGGGCAAGGTCCGCAGCACGGTCGGGCGCCAGATCGGGATCCGGCTGACACCGGTCATCGAGTTCATCCCGGATGCCTTGCCCGAGGGTGCTGCGCACCTCGAGGACGTCATCGCCGCCACCCAGGCCCGCGACGCCGAGCTGGCCCGGGTCCGCGAGGGCGCGACCTACGCCGGCGAGGCGGATCCCTACCGCCGGCCCGTCGACGAGGACAGCGACGACGAGGACAGCGACGACGTCGACCAGCACTCCGATGACGTCGATGGCCGGGATGTCAAGCGGGGCTGACGGGCTCCTCGTCGTGGACAAGCCGTCCGGCTGGACGAGCCACGACGTCGTCGCCCGGGTGCGCCGGCTGTGCGGCACCCGGCGGGTCGGTCACGCCGGCACGCTCGACCCGATGGCGACCGGGGTGCTCGTGCTCGGCGTCAACCGGGCCACCAGGCTGCTGACCTTCCTGGTCGGGTGCGACAAGACCTACACCGCGACGGTCCGCCTCGGAGAGGCCACCGTCACCGATGACGCGCAGGGCGAGGTCACGACCCGGGGCGACTGCTCGTCCGTCACCCGGGAGGCGATCACCGCCGCTGCCGCGTCCCTGACCGGTCCCCTGCAGCAGGTGCCCTCCTCGGTGAGCGCCATCAAGGTGGGCGGTGAGCGGGCCTATGCCCGGGTGCGCCAGGGCAAGGAGGTCGAGCTCGCAGCACGGGCCGTGACCGTCCACCGCCTCGACGTCCTGCAGGTGCGACGCGACGGGCCGCTCGTCGACGTGGACATCGAGGTCGAGGTGTCCTCCGGCACCTACGTCCGGGCACTGGCCCGGGACCTCGGGGCGAGCATCGGGGTCGGCGGCCACCTCACGGCCCTGAGGCGCACGAGGGTCGGCCGCTTCGGGCTCGATGTCGCCGAGGACCTCGAGGACCTGGGCCGGGCCGCCGCGGAGCTCGAGGGCGGCCCCGGTGGCCACGGCATACTCCTTCTGTCCATGGCCGATGCTGCGCGGGCGCAGTTCGTCGTCCATGACGTCACCCCCGACGAGGCGAGGGCACTGGGCCACGGCCAGCGGATCCCCTCGGCGCTGCCCGGGCAGCCGGTCGTCGCCGCCCTGTCGCCGGACGGCAAGCTCGTCGCGATGCTGGACGAGTCCCGGGGACAGGCAAGGGCGCTCGTCGTCTTCGCGCCCGCCGGGGCCGCGGGTGGCTTCTCAGCCTGACGGCTTGCGGGCGACGAGCAGGTCGCGGTGGATCCCCGCGTCGACGCGGTGGGCCAGCTCGAGGTAGGGCCCGTCGTCGCACACGACCAGGCCGGCGCCGGCGCAGATCCGGGCCAGTTCCTCGCGGGCCAGGCCGTGGGTGTTCCACGCGATGCCCAAGGCCCCGCCGGTGCGCAGGACGGTGGCCCATCCCGGGATCGCCGCCGCGAGGATGGCCGCGGGGCTGCGGTCCCGCCCGGCGCCCCGCCCGACCCCGCCGGCGCCCGACCGGCTCCCGTGGGCGACGCCGTAGGGAGCGTCGGTGACGACGACGTCGAACCGGCGCCTGCCGAACAGCTCGGGGGTGGCCATGGTGTCGGCGGCGTAGAGCTCCAGCGACTGCCGCTCTCCGGCCCGGTAGGCGTCCTTGTCGGCAGCGAGCTGCGCGTCGAGGAAGTCTGCGACGTGTGTTCCGTTGCGCCGCAAGGGGCGCAGGTCGATCTGGTGCTTGACGCGCTTGCGCCGCAGGTAGGTCCGCAGGAATGCGGAGTAGGCCTCAACCTCACGTCGCTCGATCTCCACCCCGGCCGTGTCGTGCCCGAGAGTGAGCGCCCAGCTGAGCGTCGTGCCGCGTCCGGCCATCGGGTCGAGCACCGAGAACCTGCGGCTCGCCATGTCGGGCGCCCACGCGGTCGACGCGAGGGTGACGTTGAGCAGGACCCGGGTGAGCTGCTCGTTCGTCTTGCCGGGGTACTTCGGGATCGACAGCAGGTCGTCGTCGAACCGCTCGGTCCGGGCCAGCGGCACCGGCCGCAGCAGCTCACCCTCCCGGCAGAACAGGGCATGGACGGCCGCGAGCTGTCCGAGGACCTCGACCCGCGGCTCCCCGTCGAGGGTGACCTCGAGGTAGGGGACTCCGGCGAGCGACGTGGGGTGCACGTCGGTGACCGTGGCACCCAGCGCCTCCAGCCCCAGCACCCGCAGCTCGGCGGAGGTCACTGCGGGGGCGGCCCCGGCATACACGCGGTTGCTCGACGGGGTGAGGAGCGCGACGAAGGTGGCCACCCGGCCAGCCTAGGCGGGGGTGGTGCCCCGTCCGGCGTGCCCGCGTGGTCCCGGGGTTCGTAGAGTGTGCACCGTGCAGGTCTGGAACGGACTACCGGAGATCCCCGCGGACATCGGGCCGAGCGTCGTCACGCTCGGGAACTTCGACGGCGTCCACCGCGGCCACCGGGCCGTTCTCGCGCGGGTCGTCGAGCTGGCGTCGGCGGCCGAGTCCTTCTCCGTGGCGGTGACCTTCGACCCGCATCCCGTGGCCGTTCTGCACCCCGGGCGAGCGCCGATGATGCTCACCTCACTGCCCCAGCGGCTCGCCCTGCTCGCGGCGAGCGGTCTCGACGCGGTCCTCGTTCTTGAGTTCACCGCGGAGCTCGCCCGGCAGACACCCGAGGAGTTCGTCGAGCGCGTCTTCGTCGAGGCGCTCCACGCCGGAACGGTCGTCGTCGGCGAGGACACCCGTTTCGGGGTCCGGAACTCCGGCGACGTGGAGGCCTTGCGCCGGCTCGGCCGGGCGCACGGCTTCGACGTCGTAGCGCTCAAGGACCTCGGCGACGGAGCCCGCTGGTCGTCCTCGATGGCTCGCAGCCGGGTCCTCGAGGGTGACGTCGAGGGGGCGGCCGCGGTGCTCGGCCGGCCCCCCAAGGTGACCGGCACCGTGGTCCACGGGGACCACCGCGGCCGCGAGCTCGGCTACCCCACGGCCAACCTCAGCCAGGACTCCGAGGGCCTCATCCCGGCCGACGGCGTGTATGCCGGGTGGCTCACCCGGCTGGACCTGCCGGACGGCGCGCCCGACCGGGTTTTGCCGGCAGCGATCTCCATCGGGACGAACCCGACCTTCGACGGCACCCAGCGCCGGGTCGAGGGGTACGTCCTCGACCGGACCGACCTCGACCTCTATGGTGAGCGGGTCTCCTACGAGCTGGTGAAGCGGCTCCGGCCGACGGTGAAGTACGAGGGGATCGACGCACTGCTCGAGCAGATGAACACCGACGTGGAGCAATGCCGCGAGATCCTCAAGTCCGTCGTCCCCACCTGACGCCCGACGGCAGTCGCGCCGTGCCGGTGTGGTCCCGCACCGACTGGGGGCTCGTTCTCGCCGGGCTCGGCCTGTCGGTCCTCGGGGCGCTGCTCGTCTGGTCCGCCACGCGGCACAGCTCCGGCAGCTCGTTCCTGCTCAAGCACGTCGTCAACACCGGTCTCGGCGTCGCCCTCTTCGCCGGGATGACCCGGATCGACGCCCGCAGCCTTCGGGCGTGGGCCCCCTGGCTCTACCTGCTGTCCCTGGGCGGCCTGGTGGCGGTCCTGTCTCCTCTGGGGTCGACCGTCAACGGCTCGCGGTCGTGGATCCGGCTGCCCGGAGGCTTCTCGGTCCAGCCCTCCGAGTTCGCCAAGGTGGCCATCTGCGTCGGGATGGCGATGATCCTGGCCGAGCGCCGCGACCGGGACCTCGGCCCGGGCCGGCGCGACATCGTCCTGGCCGCGCTCGTCGCGCTCGTGCCGATCGCGCTCGTGATGCTCCAGCCGGATCTCGGGTCGGCAGTCGTCCTCGGCGCCATGGCCTTCGGGGTGCTCGCCGTGGCCGGTGCTCCCAAGCGGCTGCTCGCGGCCGTCCTCGGGCTCGCCGTCGCCGGGGTCGTCGCCGCGTTCACCACGCCCCTGCTCAGCGCCTACCAGCGCGACCGGCTCACCGCCTTTCTCGACCCGGGTGCCGACCCGCAGGGCATCGGCTACCAGACCCGGCAGGTCCGGATCGCCATCGGCTCGGGCGGCTGGTCGGGCCAGGGCCTCTTCCACGGGGGCCAGACCCAGGGTGGGTTCATCCCCTTCCAGCAGACCGACTTCGTCTTCTCGGTGGCGGGGGAGGAGCTGGGGTTCCTCGGCGCCGCGGGCCTGGTCGTGCTGCTGGGGTTCCTCGTCCTGCGCACCCTGGTCATCGCCGCCCGCGGTGACCCCTTCGGGCAGATGGTGTCCGTCGGGGTCGCGGTGTGGTTCGCCGTCCAGGCCTTCGAGAACATCGGGATGAACCTCGGCATCACGCCGGTCACCGGCCTGCCGCTGCCGTTCCTGTCCTACGGAGGATCGTCGATGTTCGTCGGCTGGCTCGCCCTCGGCCTGGTCAACAACGTCCACCTGTCCGCTGGCCGCCGCTGACGATGCCGCCCGGTATGCCGGGTGCTTGCGTCCGGCATACGGGTCGCCATGGCCGCCGAGGTGCCGGACGCAGGCCCCCACCGTGCCGGGCGGACGCCGTCGGGGTCAGGCCGATGCTCCCTCCCGGCGTGCGGCACGATGGGCGGCATGCCCGTGCGCCACGTCGTCGCCGCCATCCTGGTCACGGTGGTCTGGGGCGCCAACTTCGTCGTCATCGACGCCGGTCTGCACGACATGCCGCCCCTGACGTTCGCCGCGCTGCGGTTCCTCGCCGTCCTCGTCCCGGCCGTTTTTCTCGTCCGGAGGCCGCCGGCGCCCTGGCGCGACATCCTGCTCGTGGGCCTGTTCATGAGCGTCGGTCAGTTCGGGCTGCTCTACACCTCGCTGCACCTCGGGATGCCGCCCGGCCTGGCCTCGCTGGTCCTGCAGGTGCAGGTGATGTTCACCGTCGTCCTCGCCGCGCTGGCGCTGCACGAACGGCCGACGACCCGACAGCAGGTGGGCGTCCTGGTCGGCCTGGTCGGGCTGGCGGTCGTCGCGATCGGCCGGAGTGCGGCGACCCCACTTCTCGCCCTGTTCCTCTGCCTCGGCGCCGGCTCGCGTGGGCGAGCGGCAACATCGTGGCCCGCCGGGTCGCGGCGCAGTCGGGCCTGGCGATGACCGTCTGGTCGGCTGTCGTCGTGCCCGTCCCGATGCTGGCCCTCTCACTGCTCCTCGATGGCCCGCAGGCCATCGCCGACGGCTTTCGGCACGCCGACCTGGTGACCCTCGGCTCGACGCTCTACACGGCATACCTCTGCTCGCTCTTCGGCTTCGGCGTGTGGAACACGCTCCTGGCCCGCCACCCGGCCTCGGCCGTGGTGCCGTTCACCCTCCTCGTGCCGGTCAGCGGCATCGCCACCGCGTGGGTCTTCCGGGGGGAGCGCCCGACTCCCGGGACGGTCATCGGTGGGCTACTCCTCATGGTCGGCGTCCTCGTCACCATGGCCACCCTGCGACGTCGGCGGCCGCCGGCACGTCCTCCCGCATCGGCAGAGCTGGGTGCCCGCCACCCGTCGGGTTGAGCCCTCCGAAGGCTGCGAGCCGTAGTGTGTCGGTCTGGTGTCGAAGTCGGTCGAGGACCTTCCGACCCGACGACCGGCTGGGAGGATCCGGAAAGCACGGTGCGGGGGCAGTCCCGGCGCCACCATCGCGAGGGAGCTGTCGTGGCAGAGCTGTCGGTCAAGGACGAGGCCGTCGACCGGGCCGTGCTCGAGCACCGGGCACCGAGCATCGCGCACCTGTTCCGCGCTCGCGTTGCGGAGTCGGGCCCGCGGCAGGCGTTCTCGTCCTTCCGGGGCGACGTCCTCGAGCACCTGACCTGGGACGAGACGAAGGAACGGGCCGACGCGTGGGCGGCCGGGTTGATCGCCCTGGGCGTCGGCCTCGAGGACCGGGTGGCGATCGCGTCGACGACCCGGCTGGAGTGGGCGCTCGCCGACCTCGCCGTCATGAGCGCCGGTGCGGCGACCACGACGATCTACCCCTCGTCCGCCGCTGAGGACGTCTCGTACATCGTCGCGGACTCCGACAGCAAGGTCGTCTTCGCCGAGGACGACGGGCAGGTCGGGAAGCTGCGCGAGCGCCGGGAGGAGATCCCGAAGGTGCTTCGGGTCGTCTGCTTCGCCGGCTCCGCCGAGGGGGCAGACGAGGACGACTGGGTCATCTCGACCGAACGGCTCGCCGAGCTGGGCCGCGAGCTGCTGGCCCGGGAGCCCGGCGCCGTCGACGCCCGCATCGACGCCCTGACGCCGGAGCACCTCTCGACGATCATCTACACGTCCGGGACGACCGGCCGGCCCAAGGGCGTTCTCCTGCCGCACGACGCCTTCGTCTCCGAGGCGGCCGCGGTCGCGTCCATCTCGATCCTGCGCCCGGGCGACCTGCAGTTCCTCTGGCTGCCGCTGTCGCACGTCTTCGGCAAGCTGCTCCTCGTGCTGCCGCTGCAGGTCGGCTTTCCCACGGCGATCGACGGCCGGATCGACAGGATTGTCGACAACCTCGCCGTCATCCGGCCCACCTTCATGGGTGCCGCGCCGCGGATCTTCGAGAAGGCGTACGCCCGGATCTCTGGGGTCTTCGAGGAGGAGA
>JAABUM010001139.1_pt1 | contig 41229 bp, 35 predicted proteins | sample 5559161 | NCBI WGS metagenome assembly JAABUM01 (sample SAMN10711868, study PRJNA513369) | rock metagenome | isolation source: Antarctica rocks | place: Antarctica: Victoria Land, Siegfried Peak nord
ACGATAGGCAAGTTGTCGGAAGCGTAGGCGCAGCCGCTACGCAACCTTCTGCCGACCGCCGACCGCCGTCTGCCGACTCTCTGCCGACTGCCGACCGCCGACCGCCGACTCGTCCTTACCGCTGGCTCGCGCTGGCGGCGCTGACGCTGCCGTATCTGCCGATCGGGCTCTGGGAGTTGCAGTTCGTGCGCGGCGGCTCGGTGACGTGGCACCGCCCGATCGGCCCGCTCTCCTATCTGCGCGACCTCTTCACGAAGTACGCCACCGGGGTCCGCGCCGACGAGGGGACCGCCCTGCGCGGCGTCCTGCTTTTCGGCGCGCTGGCGTTCCTGGGCGCGTTGCCGATCGCGTGGCGGCAGCGCCCGTGGGCCGCGCCCGCGCTCGCGCCGCGCCCGCGCGCGGGGTTGCTCCTCTGCTGCGCGCTCGTGCCGGTCGGCCTCTTCTATTTGCTCAGTCTGGTCCGCCCGCTCTACGCCGACCGCTACCTGATCATCGTCACCCCGGCCTTTATCCTGCTCGTCGCGGGGGGGCTGCTCCTCTTGGAGCGGCGGGCGTGGCCGGTCGCGTCGGTGGCGATCGCGCTAATCCTGGCGACGAGCTGGGTGCCGTTGCGCGATGTCAACCTGGCGGTCGCGTCGCAGAAGGAGGACTGGCGCGGGGCCTACGCGGAGATCGCGGCGCATCGCCACCCCAACGACGCGATCATCGTCCACCCCGGCTACGTGGACACCACGCTCGACTACTACAAGCAGCGCGACCCGCGCCTCGCCGACATCCCCGTGCTGACGATCCCCGCGGAATACTTCGATGGCACGCGCGACGAGAACGCGCTCGACCTCTATTTGCAACGCCTCACCGCCGGATACGAGCGGGTCTGGTTGCTGATCTCGCCCGACCGCCTCGCGATGCTGGACCCGTTCGATAGCAAGGGCGATTGCCAGGCGGACCGGGTGCGGAACTGGTACTGCTACAACGCGCACCAGATCGAGCAGCGGGAGTTCAACGGCGTCTGGCTCGGGCTGTATGCCTACAATCGCCCCTTCGGCGCGGCGTTCTACCCGCCGCCGCCGATCCGCCTCGACCGTGCGCTTGGCGAATCGCTGACCCTCGTCGGCTACGGCTACGACCTCGCGCCGGGCGTCAGCGGCCTGCGGCCAGGTGATAGCGTGCCGCTCGTGCTGCACTGGACGATCCGCCCGCCCGCGAGCGGCTGGTTCAACGTACGCTGGCGGCTGCTCGACGCGAACGGGCAGCCTGTCGCCGGGGTGGGGGCGAGCGAGCCGTTGCTGGGTGGCTTCCAGCCGCGCAGCTTCGAGTACGAGCGCCGCAACGCCTTCTGGGATTACCATGACCTCGCGCTGCCCAGGAATCTCCCCGCCGGGCAGTACCGGATCGCGATCGATGTCGTCGCCACAACCGCCCCGGATGCGCCGCTCGGGGCGGGGACGATGGTGCTGGGGGCGTTCGAGGTGCGGTGAGTGGGGCCAGTGGGCTAGTGGGCCAGTGGGCGAGAAGGGACGGTGGAGTAAGCCGGTAGCCCGTGGTCCGTAGTCTGTAGGAGACGGGTGGCGATGGAGCGTAGCGGGGGGGCGGCGCGCGAGTGGGGGGAGTGAAAGGGCGGCGGCTGTTCGCGCGATTTGCGGCGCTGTCATGGCGCGGGGCGCTAGCCGAAGCGGCGATCCTGGTGGCCCTGGCGCTCGGGGTGGCGCTCACCATCGTCTGGCTCGGGCGCGCGCCGCAGACGCACCTCGACTTCCCGATCGACGATCCGCCCGCTGGGGTGACGGTGCGCGGGGTCTACGGCCTGGAGCGCAACGCCACCGGCGCGTTCGTCTGGACGCGCCCGGAGGGGTCGGTCAGCGTGCCGATCGCCGCGCCGGGGCGCTATCGCCTGACCGTGATCCTGCAAGGAAGTCCGCTGGCGACGGTTCCGCGCGCCGTCACCCTCTACAGCGCCGGACAGGCCGCGCCCCCCGTCACCGTGACGACCGAGCCGCGCCCCTACAGCATCGAGGTCACGGTCCCGGCGCGCGCCTGGGCGACCGGCGGCGACCGCAGCCGCGCGATCGAGTGGCAGATCCCGGCGTTCGTCGCGCCGGGCGACAGCCGCGCGCTCGGCTTCATCCTGATCGCGGTGCGTGTGGAGCCGCTCGCGCCCGCCCCCGCCCTCCCTGCCGAATTGCTGCTCCCCGCCTTGCTCCTGTTGATGCTCGGCTACGCGGCGGCGCGTGTTCTCGGCCTCGCGCCGGTCGCGGCGGGGGCGGCACTGGCCGCGCTCCTCGTGGTGATGGCCGTGGCCGCCGCCGTGGCGCACCCGACCCTCCTGACGCTGGCCTACCGCCTCCTGCCACGCCCGTTGACCCTCGTCGGCGCGACCCTCCTCCTCGCGCCGGTGCCGTTCGTCGCGCGTGCCCGCTTCGCCGTGCCCCTGGCTGATGACCGGCGCTTCTGGTCGCGCCGGAGTTGGCCGATCGCGCCGCTGGCCCTCGCGGCGCTGGCGACCCGTCTCTGGGGTCTCGACCGCACCAGCCTCTGGCGCGACGAGGGCTACACCGTCGTCTTCACGCACCTCCCCTGGCGGATCCTGCTCGGGTTCGGCGAGGGATACGACGTGCATCCGCCCCTCTATTACGTTCTGGCCAAGCTCGTCGCGCTCGCCCTGCCGGATGCGCTCGCGGGGCGGGCGCTCAGCGCGGTCGCGGGGGCGCTGACGATCGTCGCCCTCTACGCCTGCGTCGCGCGCCTCCTCGACCGCCGCGCGGCCCTCGTCGCGGCCCTCGTCCTCGCGCTCGCGCCGCTGCACCTCTGGTACTCGCAAGAGGCCAGGATGTACACCCTCCTCGGTCTCTTCGTGACCCTGGTGCTCCTGGCGCTCGTCGGGGCCGCGGGCGCGTGGTCGCCGTGGTGGCCTGTCCTGGGTGGCGGCGCGACCCTCCTCGCCCTCTACACCGACACCACCGCCCTTTACGCCCTCGTGCCGCTCGCGTTCGTAGGTCTCGCCCTCTTCCGCGACCGTCCCCGGCGCGGGCTGGCGCTGGCCGGGGTGTGCGGGGCGGCGCTCCTCCTCTTCGCGCCGTGGGCGATTCGCAACGCCGCGATCAGCGGCACGGCGGCGCAGCGCGGGGCGTCCTATCTCGATGTCAGCGCCGCGCAACTGGGGACATCGGCGCTAGCGCTGCTCGGCGTGGATAGCGGCGGTTACTACTGGGGTGCCCCGCTCACCCCCTGGAACGCCTGGCCCGCCGCGCGTCCCTTCGTCGCGGCGCTGTCGATCCTGGCGGCGGGCGGCGCGTTCGTGCTCGTCGCTCGCCACCGCGATCGGCGGCTCGTCGCGACGACGGTCGCGGCCCTCACCGCCGCCCTCTTCGGTGTGGCGACCCTGATCAGCCTCCTGACCCCCGCCTTCGCCGACCGCACCCTCCTCCCCGCGCTCGGCGGCTGGGCGCTCCTGGTCGGCGCGACGACAGAGCTGGGCGGGAGACGGGCGCGGGCGTTCGTCGGCGTCGGGTTGGCGGCGACGCTGCTCCTCGCGACGGCCACCACGGCGGGGGTGGCGCGGACCGGCACCCGGCAGGACTATCGCGCGTTCGCCGCCGCCGTGGCCGTCGCCGCGCGCGACGGCCTGCCGATCCTGACCAACGACCCGATCTCCGACGCCCTGATCGCCCTCTACCAGCCCGGCGCGCTACCGCCGAACGCCCGCCGCGTGACCGACCTGACCGCCACCGCCGCCGCGACGCCCCTCCTCCAGGAGCCGGGCGCTCTCTGGTTCGCCTACGCCGATTATCCCTTCGTGGACGCCGACGCGATCGGGGCGCAACTGCGCGCGCTCGGCTTCGAGCGCCGGGTCCACCAGACCTTCCCGATCGACCTCGCGCTGGACCTCTATGTGCGTCCGGGCGTTCAGGTGAGCGGCGCGGCGTATTGGTGGTACGATGGCGACGGGCGCGGCGGACCAGTGGGGGCTATCTGTGCGCCGGAATGCCGTATTCTGCTGCGAGCGAGTCCACACACATGGGGGGGTGACGATGCAACTCTATCTCATGCGGATCGCGACGATGGCCGAGGACACGCCGGTCCCCTGTTACCTGATCCGTACCGATGACGGACGGGTCGTCCTGATTGACACCGGCTTCGCGCCCGCAGCGGTCGCCGCCACCCGCGAGCCCGGCTACCAGGGGCCGCCGCTCCGCGATTACGTGTCGGTCGTCGACCAGCTCCCTCCCCTGGGCGTTCGTCCCGAGGACGTCGACATCCTCGTCGCCACGCACCTCGACTCAGACCACGCGGGGATGACCGATGCCTTCCCGAACGCGGAGATCGTGATCCAGCGCGCCATGTACGAGGCGGCGCGCGCCGCCTCGCATCCTCGCTACGCCATGACCAGGGCGCAGTGGGATGCGCCGGGCCTGCGCTATCGCCCGGTGGACGGCGACACCGAACTCGCACCGGGCGTGACCCTGATCGAGACGGGCGGCCATGTGCCGGGGCATCAATCGGTCCTCGTTCGCCTGCCGCAGACCGGACCGGTCCTCCTCGCCATCGACGCGGTCGTCAGTGTGGGGCAGGCCGATCCGGAGACGCGCGAGCGCCCGCAAGCTGCGCGACCTGGTGGCGCGCGAGGGGGTGGCCCTGACCGTCTACGGACACGATGGCCCCCAGTGGCAAACCCTCCGGCTGGCCCCGGAGTACTACGACTAATGGTGATTGCGTGATCGGTTGCGGGGCGGGGGCAAGCAGGCCCCCGCCCCGCACACACGTACCGATACCCGAGTCTGCTGCCTCTCGTTACTGCCCCGTATACCCGATCCGGTAGACCGCGCCCGCCAGATCGTCGCTGACGTAGAGCGCGCCGTCCGGGCCGACGACGATGGCGACCGGGTTGCCCCAGATGGTGCCGTCCGCGCCGACCCAGCCGGTCGCGAAGTCGCGCGGGGCGGCGGCTTGCCGACCCGGCACCAGCGAGGCGAAGACGATCCGGTGCCCCTCCCGGTACGGCTTGTCGAACGGGCCGTGTTCGGCGATGAAGACGCCGTTGTCGAACGGCTTGGGCAGACGCGCACCCGCCGAGAAGGCGAAGCCGAGCGGCGCGCTGTGCGGCGGGAGGAGGATCGGCGGCGTCTCGACCCCCGTGCGACAGAACTCTTCCTTGCCCGCGCCGAGGGTCGGGTCGGGGGCGGGCGGGACCCCGACGCAGAAGGGCCAGCCATAATGCACGCCGTCGCGCAGCGGCGCGAAGAAGTCGTTCGGGCGGTCGGGGCCGAGGCCATTGCGCTCGTTGCCGGTGACCCAGAGGAGATTCGTGCGCGGGTCCACGCCGAGGCCCACGGCGTTGCGCAGCCCGGCGGCGAAGATACGACCGCCGCTGCCGTCGGGGTTGAACTGGAGGACGGTCGCGCGGCGCGCGTCCGCCTCCACGCAAAGGTCGCAGTCGCTGCCGATCGAGACGTAGAGCTTGCCGTCCGCCCCGAAGACGATCGAGCGGGTGTCGTGGTTGACGCCGCCCGCCAGACCGACGCCGGGTCCGCTCGGCAGGATCGGCACGATCGTCTCGGCGGGGCCGCGCGCCGCCACGTCGCCCGGGGCGTAGGGGAAACGGATGACCGACGCCTCCTGGGCGACGTAGAGGTAGCCGTTGCGAAAGGCGAGGCCGTGCGGCTTGGCGAGTCCGCCCGCGAAGAGCTTCGTGTCGTCGCTGGTGCCGTCGCGGTCACGGTCGGGCAACACCACGATCTCGCCCGCATCCTTGCGCGAGAGGAAGAGGTCGCCGTTCGGCGCGAAGGCCAGCATCCGCGCGCCGGGCAGCCCCGCCGCGAAGACGTTGATCGCGAAGCCCGGCGGTAGCGTGAGGCTCCGCGCGGTCGCGAAGGGGCCGTTCCGCAGATGCGCGGGGACGGCCAGCGGGACCGTGACCGATGCGACCGGGGCCGCGGGTGCGCCGGGATCGCCGACGATGTCATTGCCGAGCAGGCCGAGCAGCACCTCGTAGTCGGTTCCCTTGTTCTCGGGGTGGTACTCGAAGCGATTGCGCTCGAAGTACTGCACGATGTACTCCTGGCCGCTGCGCGGATCGCGCTCGCCGAACTCCTCCGAGAGGGGGTAGCCGTAGAGCGCCAGCCCGCCGTGCGCCTCCCAATACGCCTTGAAAGAATTGCGGAGGGTGTGCCCCGTCTCGGGGAAGAAGGTCTGCCCGGCGATGCGGGGATCGCTCACCGACCCGAACGGCCCCTCCGCCGCACGCCCGATGATCGCCTGCGCGCCGAGCAGGCCGAGCAGCACCTCATACGCGGTCCCCCGGTTCTCGGGGTGCCACTCGAAGCGGTTCCGCTCGAACCACTGCACGATGTAGAAGCGCCCGTCCGCCGGGTTGACCTCGCGCGTCTCCGGCGTGCGCGGGTAGCCGAACTGCGCGAGGCCGCCGTGCGCCCGCCAGTAGCCGAGGAAGCCGTGCTCGTCGGAGAGGGTCAGGCCGGTTTCGGGGAAGTAGATCGACTCCGCCGCCGCCGGGCGCGCGGGGAGCGCGACCGCCGCGAGGGGTGCGATCAGCAGGGCTAGCAGGAGGCAACGAACGAGCGCGGCGCGCGACATAGCAACCCTCCGACGATCACTGGTCGATACGTCCTGCCGCGCCGCCCCATCGTCGCGCGAGAGGGGGCGAGTGGGCAGGAATGCTGTGCCGAGGCATCCTGCGAACGGATCGGCGGCAGGGACAAGCGTCCCTGCCACCGGACCGCCGTCGGGATCAGCAACAGGGAGGATATTGGAACTCGAAGCGGTGCGTCGTGTAGAGGATATAGATGCCGGGGCTGGTGCGGTAGTCGCCGCCCGGTGCCTGCTGCACGTCGATCATGATGCCGCCCGAGAAGCCCTGGAAGACGAGCGGCTTCACCGACTCGTTGTCGGTGAGGGCGTAGCCGAGCAGCTGCTGGACATCCGGGTTGTCGCGCCAGACCTTGCCGAAGCCGCGTTGCGGGAAGAAGAGGCCGGGGACCGGGGCCTTGCCGCCGCCCGGCTCCTGTCCCTCCGCCCAGGTGTCCTTAAAGCCGAGCCAATTGCCGATCTGGACGCCCGAGTTCGCGTCGCGGCTGACGACGGTGATCGTCTGCGTGTTCGCCCGGTAGATCATGATGCCGCGCTCGAACGGCTGGATGACGCCCTGTTCGGTGCTCTCGGCGGAGTTCGGGAGGCCGAGGCGGATGCGCACGCCGAGGTTATTGCGGTAGAGGATGCCGCGCCCCCCGGAGACGATGTAGGGCAAGGTGAGGTTCGGGTCGCTGGCGTTGATAATCCGGCGCCCGAACTGGCCGAGCAGGACGTCGTAGGGGGCCGGGTTCTCGGGGTGCAGCTCGAAGCGCGCGCGCTCGAAGTACTGCACCGTGTAGGTCTTGCCATCCTCCAGCGTCTCCAAGAGCTCCTCGCTGATCGGGAAGCCGAACTGCGCCAGGGCACCGGTCGCATCCCAGTAGGCCAGAAACTTGCCGCCGAGGTTGTGGTTGGTTTCGGCGAAGAAGCGCGCGCCCGGCTTTTGGCTTGCCCCATTGGTCTTCGGCTGGCCCGGATCGGTGAGGTAGAGATTGCGCCCGAACTGGCCGAGCAGGATATTGAAGGGCGCGGGATTTTCCGGGTGCAACTCCAGCCGTACCCGCTCGAAATACTGGACGGTGTACGGCTTGTCCCCGATCCGCTCGGTGTAGGCACCGGTCAGCGGGAAGCCGTTGATCGCCAGCCCGCCGTGCTCCTGCCAGTAGGTCAGGAACGGCTCGTCGATGCACTGGCCGGTCTCCTGGAAGCACGCCCGCTCCGCCGCCCGCCCGGTCGGCACGCCGACGAGCAGGCCGGCGAGGAGCATGAACACCGCGAGACTCGCCCGGACCATGCCGTGTCTGATTCGCATCGCCTGCCCTCCTTTTCGGCATCGCCGTATACGCCGTGTCACAATCTCACACCGCGCGCACTCTATCATGTTCGAGGAAGTGTTGGCAATCGTCCGCACCGGTGGGTCGCATGCCTACATGGAACGCGCGTGGTGGGGGGCGGTTGCGCGGAGTAAGGAGAGATCACCGCAGAGACGCGGAGACACAGAGAACGACGGGAGAAAAGAGGGGACGGAACAGGAGGCGTAGCGGTATTGAAGGGGCACGGGAGAGAGGGTATTGGGGTGATCCCAGCCCCCGGAAGGGGAGCTTCGCCGGTGCCGCGAGGTACCCCACGACCGGGGACGGCCCTCACCCCGGCTCGCTATGCTCGCCACCCTTCTCCCTATCAAGGAGAGGGGGTTCGTTGTGGGCGTGGGAGGGTGCTGGCAGACACCTTCACCCCCGGCTCGTCCTCACGGGCTCGCCACCCCGCCGCCCGAAGGGCACCTGCCCATTCGAGGAGGGGGGCATCGCCATTGCCGCCCTTTCTCCTCCCATGCCCCCACTGTGTCTCTGTGTCTCCTGTTCCGTCCCCCTTCTCGTCGTGCTCTGGCGTCTTTGCGTCTTTGCGGCGATCCAGCTGACGCCTTGTGACCCATCGGACCCGTCGGTATACTTCGCCGGTGTCCCCACCCGAGGAGTGAGGCGATGATCCGACCGCGCAATCCGCATAGTGAGGCCGCGCCGCGCGCCCGCCGTACCGCGCCGTGACGAGCGACGGCGTGCGGGCGGCACCACGACAACCCACCTATCGGCGCCTCATGGCGGTCGGGTTGCCCGCCTTCGCGCTGGGGCTGGCCCTCGCCTGGGCGAACGCGGCGGGCGGAAGGCGCTTCGATTTCCTCCTCCTGCCGCCGATTTTGTTCTTGATGCTGGCTGCGCCGCGTTGGCCGGGCGGGCGTTCGGCGGCGGACCCGCTCGCGCCGGATGGCGACCGGCGGGTCGAGCCGCTCCTGCGCGGCATCGTCCCCGTGGCGCTGGCGCTCATGCTCGGGCTGACGCTCCTGCGCGGGCGCGATCCCGCCGCTGCGGCGCTGACACCCATGCTGCTGGCCCTCTGGGTGGCGGTCGCGTATGCGGCCCTGACGGCAGCGGTTGGGCCGCGCGCCGCGCAGGGCGGCATCCTGGCGGGGCTGGCGGGGCTGGCGGGGCTGGGGCTGGCCTTCCGGCTCGACGCCCCGCAGGCGCTTGGCACGGCGCTGCTGACGCCGACGCCGTGGGTAGCCCTGGCGCTCGTCGCGCTCTCCGCGCTGGCCCTGGCGCGGCCCTGGCCGCGCCGTATCCAGTGGCCGATCTATGCGCTGGCGGTCGGCGCGCTCGCGGCGTACTGGGGTTGGGGCGCGCCGCTCGCCGGGGCCGGGCGGCTCGCGCCGTTCGAGGGGCGCGCGCTCGGGCTGATCCCCGCGTTCATCCTGATCGGTGGCGGCGCGCAACTCCTGCTGGCCTTCCTGTTGCCGCGCGTGCCGTGGGGACGCACGGCGGCGGCGGACCTCGCCGCGACCCTGCCGCTCGCCGGGGTGCCGCTCGTCGCGTCCCTGCTGCCTTTGCGGACCCCGCTCTTCTTCGAGGGCGACTTCGGGGTCGCCTGGCTGGCCCTCGCCCTCATCGCGGTCGTGCTCCTGCGCGCGGCGGTCATGGTCGCCTTCGCGCGGCGGGCGGCCCTTGCGCTCGACCTCGCCGCGACCCCCCGCGCGCGCGACACCCGCCTCGCGCTGGCCTTCTTCGTCCTCTGCGCCGCCGCCTACTGGCCCGCGATCCTCTGGCGGGTCGAGAGTTATGGCCTCTACGGAGATGAGCCGCAATATCTGGCGGCGACGATGAGCCTCTGGAACGGGCACAACCTCCAACTGGCCGATAGCATGTTCTCGCCACAGATGACCGCTGTCCTCTCCGATCCCAACGCCGACCGCGACCTCCACATCTACGAGGACGCGAGTACCGACCGGATGCTCTTCAGCCACAACTTCGGCCCGGCGCGCACCACCGCCTTCTTGCCGTTCGTCGCCGCGCCGGGGGTGACGAGCGCGATCGAGATCTTCAATCCCGACCTCGAATCGGCGGGCGGGACGCTGGTCTTCCGCGACGCCGCCGGGACGACGATCGAGGAGCGCCCAGTGCTCGTGCCGCCCGGCAAATCGCTCCTCCTCCAACCCCCCGCCGCGCCCGGCCTCGTCAGCGCCGCGCTGGTCGTCGGCAAGCCGGTCGGTACGGCGGTGCGCCTCACCGCGCCGGGGGCGGGGACCGAACTCTACTTCGGCCAGGCGGTCACCCCGCGCCACTGCCTGCCGTTCGATCTGCCGACCAGGGGCTGGACCGCGCAACTGATCGTGCAGAACGGCTTCCCGACGGCGGGGAGCGCGGCCTGGACCCGCTACGACCCGGCGGGGACCCCCCTGGCGCAAGGAACGATGGCCCTCCCCGGCAATGGCAGCGGCACCGTGCCGGTCGAGCTGGCGGGCGGATACGGCACGATCTGCGTCGCCGCCGACGGCCCGGTCACGCCGATCCTTGTCGCGCAGGGGTCGCCGGGGCTGCTGATCGTGCAGAGCGCCGCCGCCACGCCGTCGCGCATCGACGTGCCGGAGCGGCGGGTCACGCTCGGCTACGGCGGCGAGCGTGAGGTGCTCCTCCACAACCCCTCGGCGGATTCGGTGGCGGTGACGATCGGGCGGCCCGGTGTGCCGCCCGAGGAGGCGGGGATCGCGGCGCATGGCACCTGGCGCTTCGCCAGCGGGGGGGGCACGGCCACGATCACCACCGCCGACGGGGTGATGTCCGGCGTGGTCGAGCGGCTCGGCGTCCACAGCGCGGCGGTGACGCCGGAGCAGACGGCGGGCACGGCGCTGACCCTGCCGACCATCGATACCGGGCGGGATGGCTACGCCGTCTCGCAGATCGAGCTGACGAATCGCGAGCCCGAGGCGGTCCAGGCGACGCTGGCGATCCAGGACGGCTCGGGGGCGATCCTCTGGTCGGACAAGATCTTCGTGGGGGCGAATACCACCACCACCAAGGCCTTCTGGTATACCGGGGCCGACAGCCGCTTCATGACGATCGCCGCGCGCACGCCGCTGACCGCGACCCTCCTCCAGCGGGAGATCCGCAGCGCCGGGTTCGCGCACGGCCTGGGCCTCGCGCTGGCGCTGCTCCCCGGCTACGCCATCGGCGGGTACGGCGGCGTGCTGGCGACCGTGGCCCTGCTGGCGGCGACCGTGGCGCTGGCCCTCCACGCATTGCTGCGCCGCCTCGGCCTCGACGCGCCGACCGCCATCGGCGTTGGCGCGACCCTGGCCTTCTCCTCGCCCTTCACCCCCGCCGCCGTGCGCCTCTACGCGGAGGTCGGCGGCACCCTCTGCCTGCTGCTGGCCGTGCTTTGCGCGGACAATTGGCGACGGGGGCGCTGGCCGCTCTGGGTGACCGGGCCGCTGATCGCGCTCTGCATCGCGGGCGCGACCCTCTTCCACCCGCGCCTCCTGCCGCCCGGCCTGGTCATCGGCGGGCTGACGGCCCTCCTGGCGCTCTGGCGGGCGGGGCGGCGATTGCGCCGTGGGGGCGGGCGACGCTGGCTGGCGCTCGGCGGTGGCCTGCTCGGCGGCGCGACCCTGCTGGCGGGCGGCGCGGCATTGGCGCTTGCCGTCGAGCCGCGCCTGCGCCCCGCCTTCCTGGCCCGCTTCTTCGATGCGCGGGGGCTCGGCGCGCAGGAGTTCGGTGTCCTCCTCGACCGCGCCGCCGGGATTCTGCCGACCGTGCCGCTCCTGCTGCTGGCGGGGAGCGGCTTCGTCTGGGCGATCCGCCGCGCGCCGTTCCTCGGCTGGACGGCCCTGGCGGTAACGGTGACGCAATATGCGCTCGTCGCGTTGCGGCAGGGCGGTTGGGAAACATGGGGGCCACCGGGACGCTACATCTACCCCGCCGTGCCTTTCCTGGGGCTGGCGTTTGGCGCGGCCTGGTGCTGGGGCTTCGGGCGTCCTGTTCGGCTCCTGGCCGGGGCGCTCGGCGCGGTCGGCCTGCTGGTGACCTTCTACGCCTGGTGGCTGCCACTCGGCCTCCACTACGGCGTCGGCGGGGCCGCCTCGTACTGGTTCGCGGACGTGATCCTCACCCCGCTCCTGGGCGCAAATCCCTTCCGCCTCTTCCCGGCGCTGCCGAGCACCCTGCGCGCGCCGTGGGCGACGGTGCTCCCCTGGCTCGCCGTGCTGCTGGTGGGGGCGCTGCTCGGGGTGCGGCGGGGAGTCGGCAGTCGGCAGTCGGCAGGCGGCGGCGGCGGGGCGCGGTGGTTGGTGTCGCGGGTTCGGGCGGGAGATGCGAGAATCGACGGGGCGAGGACGACCGTCGCGCCGGGGGTACAGGAAAGGGGGGAGACGATGTTCGCGATCTGGGTCTCGGTGCGGGTGCAGCCGGAGCGGCGCGACGATTTCTTAAAGGCGATCGAGGAGGACGCGCGCGGCTCCCGCGAGGACGAGCCGGGCTGCCTGCGTTTCGATGTCTTGCAGGACAGCGCCGATCCTGATCACTACTACTTCTACGAGGTTTACCGCGACGAGGCGGCCTTGGAAGCGCACCGCGCCGCGCCGCACTACCAGGTCTGGGCCGCGGCGGTCGCCTCGGGTGTCCTCGCGGAACCGGCGGCGGTCACACGCACCGCCTCGGTCTTCCCGAGCGATGCGGGGTGGCGATAGGGTACCCTAATGTGTCCACTTCCGCCCCATGTGGGTAGCCGAGGGGGTAAAACCCCCGGCTGAAGGCTGCGGCCACGAAGTACCCATGAAGGGCATACTATACCCATGAAGGGCACAATGTCCGCCTGCGCGGACCGGGATCGTTGCGGCACGATGCAGGGTGGAGGTAGGCTCCTACTACGTTGCGACGAAGCCCCTCTCCTTGCGAGGCGGGTGTCCCCCGGACGGCGGGTGCCGCCCGCAGGCGGCGGGGTGCGGGCCGTCACCCAAGCGAAAGCCCCGCGTCCACTACGGGCGCGGGGCTTTCCTCGATTGCTGCCGACTCGCTACGCCGGGCGCATCGGGATATCCGGCATGTCGATATCGCGGCGGTCAGGGTCATTGGGCGCGTCGAACGCGCTCTCGCCGCCGCCCATCGGGGTCATCTCGTTGCGCCCGCCCATGAGCGACTCGTCGTTCTGCTCCGCGAGGTTTGTCCGCAGGCCCATGTCCGCCGACTCGGTCAGCGGCTGGCCGCAGTTGATGCACTTGTCTTGCCCGACCGGGTTGTACGTGCCGCAGTTACTACAGCGCTCGCCATTATCGGTCTTGTGATACTCGCTCATCGCCTTCTCCTTGCGCCGTAGCTATTCCACGCCGTCGCCGCGCTTGTCACGGACGAGGGGTGCAAGAAGGGTGCCAGGGCGAAGTTGGCGGAGTGGTGCGGAGTGGGCCAGTGGGCCAGTAACGAGAAATAGGGCGCGGATAGGCTTTGCCCTTGCACCGCGCACCGTACCGTTCTCGCCCACTGGCCCACTCCACCCACTCGCCCTACTTCGCCCCATACCCCCGCGCCAGCTCCGGCAGCAGGAGGCAATAGGCGCGGCGGGAGGCCAGGAAGGCGTCGAGCAGGAACGACTCGTTGGGGGCGTGGACGTTGTCGTTCGGCATCCCCCAGGAGAAGAAGACCATGTCCGCGCCGAGCGCCGTTTGCAGCGTCTCCGCGACCGGCAGCGTGCCGCCCGCGCGGGTGACGAGGGGCTCCTTGCCGTAGAGTTCGTGCAGGACCTCCCCGGCGGCGGCGAGCGCGGGGTGACCCGGCGCGATCGCGAAGGGCCGCGCCGCGCCAGCGAAGCGACGCATGGCGACGGTCGCGCCCGGCGGACAGTGTTTTTGGACGTGCGCCTCGATCAGGTCGAGGACCGTGCCCGGCTCCTGATCGGGGACGAGGCGACAGGTGATCTTGGCGTGTGCCTCGCTCGGCGTGACCGTCTTCAGCCCCTCGCCGGTGAAGCCGCCCCAGATGCCGTTGAGGTCGAGCGAGGGGCGCGCCCAGCGCCGCTCCAGCGCGGTGTAGCTGGGCTCCCCCCAGAGGGCCGGGAGGTCGAGCCCCCGGCGATACTCGTCCTCATCGAAGGGGATCGCGGCGATCTGCGCGCGCTCCTCGGCGGTCAGGTCGCGGATCGGCTCGTAGAAGCCGTCGATCGTGATCGTCCCCGCGTCGTCGTGCATCGTCGTGACGAGGCGGGCCAGCGCCTCGACGGCGTTCGGCGCGGCCATGCCGTGCTGCCCGGAGTGGAGATCGGTGTTGGCGGTGCGGAGATCGAGCTGGCAGGCCGCGATTCCCTTCGAGGCGACGGTGAGCGAGGGCTGATCCGGCCCCCACATGCCGCCATCGGCGCAGAGGGCGAAGTCGGCCCGGAGGCGCGCGGCGTTCTCGCGGACGAAGGCGGGCAGGCTCGGCGAGCCGATCTCCTCCTCCCCCTCGAACAGGCACTTGATGCCGATCGGCAGGCCCTCGCCGGTCGCCAGCAGCGCCTCGATCGCGGCGAGCGGGGCGAACATGTTGCCCTTGTCGTCCGCCGCGCCACGCCCGTAGAGGCGTCCGTCGCGCACGGTCGGCTCGAAGGGTGGCGTCTCCCAGAGGTCGAGCGGATCGGGCGGCTGCACGTCGTAGTGGCCGTAGAGGAGGGCGGTCGGCGCGCCCGCAGGGGCGGGCCACGCGCCGTAGACGACCGGGTTCCCGGCGGTCGGCAGCAGCTCCACCCCCTGCGCCCCGAGCGCGCGGAGGCGGTCGGCGACCCACTCCGCCGCGCGGCGCACATCGGCTGCGTGCTCCGGCAGGCTGCTGATGCTGGGGATGCGGATGAATTCCTTGAGTTGTTCGAGCTGTCGCGCATCGTGCTCGCGCAGGTATGCCTCGCTCGCGCCGAAATCGGCCATCGGTTCGCCTCCATCGCTTCAGTCTGATCGTATCGCCAGCCGGGCAGGTACCTAACAGCGGCATGATAACGCATCAGGAGTGGGCGAAGGGCGAATGACGAAGGATAGAAGAGAGTTTACGGGAGAGCTACCAAGTATTCGCCATGCATTCAATGCGTTTAGGTGCAATTAGTCATGATGTTCCACGACCTTATCCCTGCCATACGTTGACCACGGCAGGAGAAAAGATACTGTGATGAGCGCACCAATCGTCCCAATACCGCAGACGATGAACATGCCCTGCGGGGAGATTATTTGTAAGAGAGTGCCCCCCATGCCATAGGTGATAGCAGAAGCTCCGTAACCGCAAGTATACACAGCCCCAAAAACGCGCCCCATGATAGAGCGTGGGACACTTCGTTGAACGAGTGTGTCGTTGCTTACGTTCTGCAAGCCATTCCCCACCCCTGTGAGAATCTGGAGTAGTAGGGCGATCGCCAGACTCGGGATTGCTCCGATCACAAGGGGACCAATCGCCATAAATCCAATGCCGAGGAGAAGGCTTTGAGCGGGTGCGAGACGCCGACTCCAGCGTAGTAGGCCCAGTGGACCGGCTACCAACCCGAAACCGTAGGCGGACGAGAGGAGACCGTATCCTGTTTGCCCGGTGTGGAGCGCCCCCTCGGCAAGGAATACGAGCGCAACACCGCGTAACGAGCCAAAGATGACGACGAGGAATAGGCCGATAGCCACCGCCCTTGCAATGCGATCTCCCGCAACATAGGACAAACCGACGCGCGTCGCGGTCAAAACACCGGACCCAGACTCGTCGGGGTGCCGCACAGGCGGGAGGGGTGGCAAGCGCTTCAAGAGCAGCGAGGAAGCGACGAAGGTGAGGGCATCGATAGCCAAGGCACCGCGTACGCCAATCGAGCCAACGAGGAGTCCGGCAGTCGCCGGACCAAGAGCCAAAGCGAGATTGAGGCCGGAACTTAGGAGGGCATTCGCCGCTGGTACATCGTCAGTCGCCACGAGCACCGGTACGGTGCTACGTCCAGCCGGTTGGAACAACGCCGATAGGAGCGCGGCGCATGCCACCAAGCCCAAGACAACCGAGAACGGTGGTGCGGTGAGGGCGATGGTGCCGATAAATGCCGCTTGTCCAAGTTCGCAGCCGAGCATTAAGCGCCGGTGATCGACGCGATCCGCGATGGCACCGGCGAACGGGCCGAGTATGCGGGGGAGGGTCTGGGCAACGAGGAGCAAGCCTACCAGGGTACCGGCATTCTCCATCCGCGCGGCATACAGCACGAGGGCTACCGTCGTGAATGTATCGCCCAGGACTGACAGCGTCCGCGCGCTCCAGAGGTAACGATACCCGGTATCCCGCCCGAGCAGCCCCAGCTTACCCATACTACTGATCACCCTCTCGATTACGGATGAACGATATGTGGATAGATGTAGGGTGGACGGGCGTCGGTACTCGGTTCAGGCTGGGTTGACGAGGAGGATATTACACCTTCCCGAAGAACAATTGGCAATGGGCGTAGGCGGTGAGGTGCGATGCGCGTGTTGCTGACGGCGCAAGCGGGCGCGGGACATTGGCGACCGCTGGCCCCGTTGGCCCGCGCGCTACAGGATGCGGGCCATGAGGTGGCGTTCGCCGTCACGCCCTATTCCTGCGACGAGATCGGGGCGTACGGCTTCCGTTGTTTCCCGGTGAGTGCGGACGATTGGCTAAAGCCGAAGGAGCAGCCTCCGGGGGTGGGGCGACAGGCGGGGCCACTTGCCCAGGCCGCAGAGGTGGCGCGCGACGTCTTCCTGCCGCACGCGGCGCGGCGCCTCTGGGAGCAGACCGAGTACGCGGGTTGCCTGGTGGCGGAACGGCTTGGTATCCCGCACGTTGTGTTCCAGATTTCGGCCTGGCGCGGGGCCGCCGCCGATGGGCCGATCCTGCCGGGCCTCGATCGGCTCCGCGACGGGCTCGGTTTGCCGCCCGACCCGCAAGGAGAAATGCTCTATCGCTACCTCCTGCTCCTGCCCATACCGCCGCGCTATGTCGATCCCGCCGCCGTCCTGCCGCCGACCGCCCGCTTCGTCCGCCACGTCGGCTTCGATCGCGACGTTCGTGCGCCGGATCGATTGCCGGGCTGGTTCGATACGTTGGGCGCGGTGCCGACGGTGTATGCGACGCTGGAGACCGCCTACAACCGCACGCCGGGCGTCTTCGCGGCGATCCTCGCGGGGCTACGGGGTGAGCCGATCGATCTGATCGCGACGATCAACCACAACCAGGACCCCGCCGCGTTCGGGCCACAACCCGCGCGGGTGCATGTTGAACGCTACCTCCCGCAGCGCCTCGTCATCCCGCGCTGTGCGGCGGTCGTCACGCACGGCGGCTCCGGCACGGTCAGGACCGCGCTCGATCATGGCGTGCCGCTGATCATCATCCCGATCGCGGCGGATCAGCAAGAGAACGCCCGGCGCTGCGTCGCGCTCGGCGTGGGGCGGAGCATCCCGCCCGAGGGGCGTACGCCGGAGGCGATCTGTGATGCTGTGCGCGTCGTCCTGCGCGACGATCGTTACCGACGCAATGCCGCGCGCCTGCGGGATGAGTTCCGCACCCTCCCCGATCTGATGCACGCCGTCGCGCTGCTCGCCGACCTCCTCCCCAGTACTGGGGCGTGTCCTCAGTTGAGGGGATCGTCGTTGCCACAAGACAGGTGCCCGCATTGATCTGCATACGCCCCATCTCGATCGTACATCTCCGCGGTGTACGCGGATGAGCACAGCGGTGCCAGAGGCCGTTGCGAGTCGCTCTTGCCATTATACCGACTAGTCGGTATAATGGCGCTATGGAATAGCGCTTGGAGGCTGAAGTGTCCATGGCTCCCGCCCGCCGCAAGCTCCTGGATGCCGCCGTGTCCGTGATCCGGGCGCAGGGGTATGCCGCGACCAGCATCGACGCGTTGTGCGCCGAGGCCGGCGTCGCCAAAGGTTCGTTCTTCCACCATTTCCCGAACAAGGAGGCCCTCGCGGTAGCGGCCGCCGACTATTGGTCGGCGACGACCGGCGCGTCGTTCGCGGCCGCGCCCTATCACGCCCTCGCGGACCCGCTCGACCGGGTCCTGGGTTACCTCGAATTCCGCAGGGCGATGCTGACGGGCGACGCGCGGGGGTTCACCTGCCTCGTCGGGACGATGGTGCAGGAAACCTACGACTCCCATCCGGCGATCCGGGCGGCCTGCGAGGCCAGCATCTGCGATCACGCGGCCACGCTCGAAGCGGATATCGCCCTGGCGATGGAGCGCCACAGCGCCCCCCCTGGCTTCACGGCGCGGAGCCTGGCGCTCCACACGCAAGCGGTCTTGCAGGGGGCCTTCATCCTGGCGAAAGCGACCGGCGGAGCGACTATCGCCGTCGAGAGTGTCGAGCACCTGATCCGCTATGTGCGGCTGCTGTTCGGCATGCCGCCCTAACAGCGAGGCGAGTTGTGCGTGTGAGCGCCGTCATCATGTCGCGGAGGCAGGAATGCGTGAGTTAGTTCTGGGAATGTCCATCTCCCTCGATGGCTTCGTCGCCGGACCGAACGGTGAGCCGGAAGCCGACTGGATCCTTCGGGGTGCCGATTCCACCGCGTGGATCGTCGAGAGACTCCGGCAAGCGGGCGCGATCGCGATGGGAAGCCGTTCCTATTACGACTTGGCGGCGTTCTGGCCCTCTGCGGAGTCGCCCTTTGCGCCGCCGATGAACGACAAGCCCAAGATCGTCTTTTCACGGAATGGGCTCAAGGCGGATGTCGTGACGCGCGCGTTGGCCGAGGCGCAGCGGGACCGCAGTGGAGATCAGCACCGTGTCACGCCGACGGAGGCTGTCCTGCGGTCGTGGGCCGAACCCACCGTGGCGTGCGGCGATCTCGCGGAAGAAGTCGCCCGATTGAAGGAACAGCCGGGCGATTTCATCAACGCGCTTGGCGGCGCGCGCTTCGCGCAGAGCCTCGTCGCCGCCGGCGTGATCGACGAATATCGGCTGATCGTCCACCCGGTCGCCTTGGGCCGGGGGCTGCCGCTGTTCTCCGGGCTGACGCAGCCCCTGCGTCTGCGCCTCGTCAGCCGGGTTTCGTTCGGCTCCGGCGCCGTGGGGGAGGTCTATCGGCCGGCATAACCGCCGCCGGAGCCGTTCCGACGGGGCGCAGCGTCAGGGCGCGACCGCAGTTGAGGAGGATGGCCGTCGCGGCGGCGTGGACGCCCGCCGGGAAGTTGCGCCGGGTCCTGTCGTAGCGGGTGACGCTACCGCGGGACTGCTTCAGGCGGCAGAAGAAGTGCTCCGCCAGATGCCGGGCGGCGTGGAGATCGCGGTCGTCGTCGCGCCGGACGGTCCGGCCGCGCTTGGGCGGGATAACGGCCACCTTGTCGGCCTCGCGCAGCGGCCGGAGCACCCGTGCCTCGGCGTCGTAGCTGCGGTCGGCGCTGCGCGTCGGCGCGACGATCCCGGCCAGCAGCGCGTCGGCCCCGGCGAGGTCGTGCGCCCGCCCGCCGCTCAGGTGGAACGCGGTCGGGTTGCCCAGGGCATCGACCAGGGCGTGGATTTTCGTGCTCAGCCCGGCCCGGCTCCGGCCGATGGCCTCGTCGCCGACGCCCCCTTATGGGTGCCCGCGCTGTGCTGGTGCGCGCGGACGATCGATGGCGTACTCGTTGTCCGCGTCGGCGCTCAGCGCGGCGAACAGGCGCTCCCAGACTCCGGCCTTCGCCCAGCGATCGAAGCGCTGGTAGACCGTCTTCCACTTGCCGAAGCGCTCCGGCAGGTCGCGCCAGGCGATCCCGGCGCGGTACCGATAGGGCACCGCCTCCACGAACTGCCGGTTGTCCGCCGCCGTCCCGCCCACATGCCCCGCCCGCCCCGGCAGCAGCCCCGCGAGCCGCGCCCACTGGTCCTCCCGCAGCGCATACCGCCGCACCATCGCGCCCTCTCGTATCCGCTCGCCGCGCGGGAAACCTACCACAACTGAGGACACGCCCTAGCAAAAGTGCGGGCGGTCCGGTTCATGGGGCGGATGTGCGGCGGGTGCCGGGACGTGATACACGAGCCCGCCGTAGCGCAACGAGTCGTGGGGATGGGGCACAATGCGTGTGCCGGTTACGGCGTGGCGTTCGCCGCCACGCCGTATTGCCCTGCGGAAGCGCTTACACCGTGCGACGCATTCGCTCGGCACGCGGTAGCCTGCCGAGAACCGGCGATCACGGTGTGCGTGCCCCGCGCGTCCGCTCACACGTCGGCGCGCACGGCGCGGAGGTAGACCGCGCGCGGATCCCGCCCGTGGGCGAGCCGCTTCGCCCAGGTCGTCGGGCAGGCGCTGAGTGCCTGCGCATCGAGGATCAGCGGCGCGTCGGGCACGAAGCCAGCGGCGCGCAACATCCGCCGGGCCTGCGCGGCCCCGTCATCCAGCGTCCTACCGACCTCCGCCAGGGCCCCGCCGTTGAGTCGACATTCCAGGATCGCCCCGGGGCGGGTGTCGGTGCACAGGCCGTCGAGCAGCCCCTGGTCGCCATCGAGCAGGCCGCGGAGAAGACTCCCCCAGGGGAAGTTGATCGCCAGCCGCGTCGCCAGGCCTGTCAGGCCCGACGGCAGCGCCAGCGCGTTCGCGATCACGAAGAGCGCGTTGTCGCCGACGGATGCCACGCGCGAGCGCCCGCGCAGCCCCTCGCGGCAGGCGTCGACCCCGATCGCGAGCCAGTCGGGATGGGTACGCGCCAGCGCGCGCGCATAACGCCCGTCGCCTGTGCCGAGGTCGAGGAGCACCTCGGCGTAGCCCCGCGCCAGCGTCATCAGGTCGCCCGCGTCGCAATACCAGGAATCTTTGCCGCGGAGGCATTCCAGCCGGGTAGGGTTCTGGACATTCATCTGTACCACCATGCTCCCCTGCCCGCCGTGGCGGGCGCGCACATCGAACGGATTCGAAGGGGGGGGCATGGTGGCGGCGCGCGGGCGACAGGGCGAGCGGGCACACCGAAGGCAGGACGGGGTCAACCGCCGTCCAGAACGTCCGGGGTCGGGTCAGCCTTGCGCCGTGCGTTTAGGGAATAGAAAAGGCCGGGGCAGTGGCTGCCCGGCGAGGAGGGGCTGCGATCAGGCTGTGCGGTGCCCGGGCTCTAGCAGGGGGGGCGGGCCGCATGGTCGGCGTGCGTGTCCACGTGCATACCGCTTTCTTGGGATGGTCGGGCGCATCGTCTCGATGCCCCATCGCGGCCACTATAGCACGGGCCAACGCTCGATCACCACCCGAAAGGGGCATGTGCAGGGTCTATCCGAGGGCGAGCGGCTGGCCCGCGAAGAGGCGGCGGGTGGCATCGCGGCGTGTTGTCCGCTGCGGGCATCGGGACCGTCGCGCGGACACGGCGCGGCGCGCGGCACCCGGCGGATCGCAGTCGGGGCGTTGCTGCGGGCGGCGCGCCCCATAAATCCGCCCCCGATCCTACACCCGAAACGGGGACGCCGCCCGCGCCATACGCACGAGCGGCGTCCCCACTACGGACCACGGACCACGGACCACGGACTCGTCTCCCTGCCGACTGTGACCCCGACTCCGACTACCGACTCCCGTAGTTCGGCGTCGTCACGACCGTCCACCCCTTAATCTCGTCGATGTTGTCGTTGAGCGTCTCGGCGCCGAGGCGACCGAGGAGCACCTGGTAGCGCGGGTCGGTGTTCTCCGGGTGCGCCTCGAAGCGGCTGCGCTCGAAGTACTGGACTGTGTAGACCTTCCCGCCGGTGTAGGTGAGCTGGAACTGCTCGGTCACCGGGTAGCCGAAGACCGGCAGGCCGCCGTTACCGAGCCAGTACTGGAGGAAGGCCCCGCGCAGGCTGTGATTGGTGTCCTTGGCCAGGTAGCATGTATTGGTGTTGGGACAGGCTTCCGGGGCCCTGGCCGCCTCTGCCTTCAGCCCGAGATCCGCATCGAGGTCTATCGCGGTCGCCCCGAGGCGGGTCAGCAACACCTGATACTCGACGCGGTTCTCGGGGTGCCACTCGAAGATCGCCCGCTCGTAGAACTGGACGATCATGCCGCCGGACGTCCGCAGGGGCGGGCTGACCGGGAAACCGATGATGTCCAGGGCGTAGCCGCCGGTCTGGCTGTCCACCGCCTGCCAGAAATCGTAGAACGCATTCTCCGAGCAGTAGGGCGCGGCCTGCTGCGGGCACCAGCGCCCGCCCGCCGCCGCTTCCGATGCCGCCGCCGCGTGTGTGGTGGGCAGCAATCCCCACAAGAGACCGATCAGGAGCAAGCCAGCGAAGAGGGCTCTCCCTCGACCGATGATCGCGCGCATTTCCCCTCCTACCATTAGCGGACGCCGGTCGGCCCGCGCCGACCGTGGGCAAGTCGCCCATCTGCATCGATCAACGTGCGATTGCGCGATGTTGTTTTCCGTCGCACGGGCACGGGAGGGCGCGGCGCGTCCCGCACCCCCGCACCTGACTGGCTCGCCGTGGCCCGTGGTCCGTAGAGGGCACGGGCCACGGGCCACGGATTGCCGACTTCTTGCTCACGACCTACCACTCACGACTCGTCCATCTCGTGCTACAATCTTCCGGCAACTCGCACGTTGCGCCGATCCGCCCGATGCCGACAGAGCCGACAAACAAGGGACACCGACTATGGCGACCGCCACGCCGTATCGCTGGGCGAAATCCGCCCCTCCCGGTTCGACCCTCTGTCCCTATTGCGAGGTCGTCTATACGCGCGGCGGCGGGAGCCATTGCCCCACCTGCGGCACCAAGCTGCTCGCCTTGCAGCAGCGCCTCGTCGCGGTCGGGGCGACGCCGTTGCTGCCGGTCGAGCCGCCCCCGCTCATGCGCCCTGAAGCGCCCCCCGCGCGCCCGAACCCGCAGCCGGAATTCGTGCGCGGCTTCGCGCGCGCCGCCGGGCAGCGCTGGATCATGCCGATCTGGGTGACGGCGCTGACGATCCTGGCGACGTTGGCCCTCGATCGCCTGATCCTGCTGCCGCACCGCCTGACCAGCAGCACCGACATCGCGCCGATTCTGGCGCTGGGCACGGGGAGCGCGGCCTTCTATCTGGCCTTGACCGCGCTTGTCAGCCTCGGCGCGGGGCTGCTCCTTGGGACGGTGCTGCGGCGCGGGCTCTTCGTCGGCGCGCTGCTCGGCGGCGCGGTCGTGGCGTTCGCGCACCTCAGCGTCGCCGATCTGACGCTGGCGACCGCCGTGGTCGTGCTGGCCCACCCGCTCCTCTGGCTCGTCGGCGTGAGCGTGGCCGGGCGCTGGTCGCGGCGTTAACCCTCGAAAATGCGAAGAGGCCGCCCCGCAAAGCGCGGGGCGGCCTCTTTCTTGCTGGTTTGTGCGCGGATGACCGTTAGGTTCGTTGTCGCTCAGTGCGGCAGCGCCGGGATCAGCGATTGGTGGGCCACCGCCCCCACCAGATAGCCGCTCGCCACCGCCCCCGGGAGGCTCTTCATCATCACGGCGGCGTCGCCCGCCGCGTAGACGCCCGGCACGGTCGTCTGCCCCATCGCGTCGACGCGGATGATCGGCCCGCCGAGCGTGTCGTCGATGGCGCAGCCGAGTTGCGCGGCGAGCGGGCTTGTCAGGCGCGTCGGGACGCCGGTGAAGAGGGCATCCAGCGCGACCGCGCGCCCGTCCGCCAGCCGGACCCCCGCGACCGCGTGATCCTCGTTGAGCACCTCGACCACCGGCGTTTCCTCGATGGCAACCCCGCGCGCTTCCAACGCGGCGCGCTCGTCCGCCGTCAGCTGGACCACGCCGTTGGTGAGGAAGGTCGTCGGCCCCCAATCGGGGATCATGTTGGCCTGATGGGTCGCGAATGGCATCAGCGCCAGCACACCGAGCCGCCGGTCCGCGACCTCGTAGCCGTGGCAGTAGGGGCAGTGGTAGACCCCGTTGCCCCAGCCCTCGCGCAGGCCGGGGAGGTCCGGCAACTCGTCCACGACCCCGGTCGCCAGGATCAGCCGCGACGCCGTGTGCGTCGCGCCGTCCGCCGTGGTGATCGCGAAGCCCTGTTCATGCGGCGCGGCGGCGGCGGCGCTCCCTTCGAGGAAGGCGACGGTCGGGTAGGCGGCGACCTCCGCGCGCCCGACGGCGGCGATCGCGTCCGGTGCGCGGCCATCCTGCCCGAGGAAGCCGTGCGCCTCGTGGGCGAAGCGGTTGCGGCGCTGGCCCGCGTCGATGATCAGGATCTGCTTGCGGGCGCGACCGAGGGCGAGGGCGGCGGAGAGGCCGGCGTAGCTGCCGCCGACGATGATGACGTCGTAGTGCATGGCGATTACCTCCTGTGAGTGGGCGAAAAGTGGGCGAGTGGGCGAGTGGGCGAGTGGGCGAACGGTAGGGGGGAGAATCAGGAGGGGGACACCGCTCCTCTGGCCCACTCGCCCACTCCGCCCGCTTACAAGCGTTTGAGCGCGACGATGTTGTCCTTGACGGTGGCGACCTGCCCGCCGGGGCCGGTCGCCTCGCGCTCGGGGGCTTCGAGCCGCTCGATCTGCCATTGCGCGCGATCCAGGTCGAGCGAGGCCAGGATCTCCTCGGGCGTGGGGAAGCGCGCGGCATGGTCCTGGTTCCAGGACCAGGGGGCGATCGAGGCGTGCTCGACGATCAGCAGGTCGCCGCCGACCCCGACGGCGCGGGCAGCCGATTGGAGCACCTGTGCGCGCGGGAAGTCGAATGGCGTGTGCAGGTAGAGGGCGGCGACGAGATCGAAGCTGCCGACCGGGAAGGTCCGGGCCAGATCGTGCCGCTCGCCGACCACGCGGTCGCCGACACCGGCGGCGGCGGCGCGCTCGGCGGCCCGACGCAGGGCGACCGCCGAGATGTCGACCGCCGTGACGTGCCAGCCCCGCCCGGCGAGCCAGATCGCGTCGCCCCCATCGCCGCAGCCGAGTTCCAGCGCGGTGCCCGGTCGCCGTCGCGCGACGACATCGACCAGGAAGGCGTTGGGATTGCCGCTCCAGGGTTGGTCGCGCTGGCGATAGTGGTCCTCCCAGAATTGCGCGCCCTCGCCCTCGCCCGCGCCGCCGTGATCCTCGGTGTGGTTTCGTTGCTGCTCGTTGCTCACTGATATGTCTCCTCGCGCTTGCGCCGTTGCGTGGTCGGATCGCTGTCCCGAAGGGAAAAGGTTGGTTGCATTCGTCTCTTTCGTCGCGGTGGGCCTCCTTTCCGATACGCTCGGTGTTGCCTGGGCGTGCGGCGGCGTATCGCGACGTGGGGATATCGCCTCGATCGAGGGAATGGGTGAATTCAGCCGCGCATTGCGGCGTCAGGCAACGCGAAGCCGTGCGCACACCGCTCGTGGGGGTGCGTGTCGGCGCTCATGCTGGCCCGCGGCGCGGTCGGGGAAGGTGGGGTGGGTTAGCCGCCGGGCACATCGGCGTGGTATGGCGGTCCGCCGTACTCGGCGTAGCGGCGATGGAAGTCCGCCGCGAGATCGGCGAGGGAAATATCGCCGAGGCGACGTAGGAGCAGCGCCTCGGCCTCGGCGTAGAAACCGTCCAGCGCGTCGTCAACGGTCGCCGCGATCAGGCAGCCGTTGGGATCCGGCTCGCGCCTCGGCACGAGGTCGCCGCACTCGCCGAGCGCGGCGTAGACCTCGCGCAGGGAGATCATGGCGGCGGGGCGAGCGACGGTCCACCCGCCACCATGTCCCTTGACCGAGGCGACGATCCCGGCCTCGCGCAGCCCCGCCAGGGAGCGGCGGACCACGACCGGATTGGTGCAGAGGTGCGCGGCCAACTCTTCCGAGACCGTCGGGCGGGCGCCCGCCTCGACGAGGTGGGCCAGGACATGCAGAGCGATGGAGAACTTGCTATCACGTTTCATGTAACTATGATAGTTGCATGAGCGGGCGTTGTCAAGGGCGTAAGGGCGCGGTGGGTGAGTCGGCGCCGGTCGGGGCGTGGGCGCAGCGAGCCGGTGGATGTGGCGCGGGAAGGATGAGGCCAGGGAAACAGCGCCCCGGTGATCTGCTATGCTCGGGGCGGTGTCGTCCCGCTGAGGGCGGGGCGCGAAGGCGGAGGCTGGCAAATGCCCTATCGGATCGGGAGCGGCGGGACCGCCATCGCGCGCGGCACCTTCTCGGGCCTGCCGAGCACTCGCGACGATCTCACCCTCCTGTGCGGCGGGGGATTGGCGGCACATTATCCATTCACGCCCGGCTGGGCTTTCCGGGGGCGCGCGGATCCGGGCCGACTCCCATGCCGCCACGCACGGTCGCTGCCAGGTGGCCCCGTGCGCGATGGTGCCCACGCCGCGATGAAGGCGGAGTCGGTCGCGCGGCTGCGCGCGACGGGGCCGCGCAACGGCCTCTCCCGCGATCCGCACGGCGCGATATCGATCCTCGGGCGGGACGACGCGGCGGGCGATCGAGCGCCGGAGTTGTGCGGTCTGGCGCGTGCGGCGTACCTGGCGTTGACGGCGGGCGCGGTCGATCGGGACAGCACACGCCTCCCTCACGCGCGCCTGTGGCGACCCATCTTCCCGCTCAACCCGAGGCTGCCCGACCCGACCTTCGACATCCAACTTTTCGGCGCATGAGCGCATCGGGCGGCGATTACCGGGAGATCGCCCCGCCGGGGCCGCTCGCGGCGTCGATTGTCTGCACCTGGGCGCAGACGGTCGGCGCGCGTGCGCAGCGCGTCCTCCCCGACGGCTGCGCCGACATCCTCTGGATCGGCGAGGACGCACCGGTCATCGTCGGCCCGGCCACCGAGGCGACGCTGGCCGCACTGCCGCCCGGCACGATCGTCGCGGGGGCGCGCTTCTATCCGGGGCGGATCGCCGCCTGGTTGCCGCTCGCGGCGGACGAGCTGACCGATCGCCTGACCCCGCTGGCCGACCTCTGGCGCGACGCCGACGCCCTCACCGCGCGCGTCCTCGCCGCCCCCACGCCCGGAGCGCGGCGGGTGGCGCTTCTTTAGAAGTGCAGAACTGCGCTGATACCTTTCGGATCATGGGGCTGTGAGCAGGCTCAAAGAGTCATCTGGATTCACCCACTCGAAACACCCGAAATAGTTGCAGTCAACCCCTTTCTCTGCAAGATCGAGAAAGATCGGAGGTATCCAGGCAAGTAGGTATCGTACGCTTTCTTCGTTTCCGGTGATGCTGTACCAGAGCCACGTATCCCAGGGTGGTAGATCATCGCCGTCAAAAAAGCCTTGTGAGATCGCCTCCGATGCGCCATCGAGCAGCGTCATTTCCAGGCTCCGACAGATAAGGAGTCGGCCTCCTGCCAGGTTTGGCAGGAGGCCATGCCGCTCTATGGGAAGTGGGTAGGCATCTGCAGTGCGGAGTAATGCAGCGCGGACGGGTGCGATACGCGCGATCACGTCCTGCTCTTCGCGCGGACCGAGTATTGGCAGGTCGCTGACCCGTCCAAGCATCTGTGAAGCGGTAAGGATCTCGGGCCGGAGTGCGATCGTGCGAAGGCTGTCCACCGGATTATCTATGGTGCCGCGCAGTATGCAGTATGCAATCGTCTCCTCTACTATCCTTGCGCGACTTTCATACATGTTACTCGTCATGATGGCTACGGCCTGCGCGCCCCGGCGTAGTGCGCCGCCCAGAGCGGCTCGTCGAGCCAGCTGATCATCGTGCCGCGCGATTCGTCGCGCGCGTGGATGAAGCGCCCGTCGCCGAGCGCGATGCCGTTGTGGGTGATGCCGGGTCCGGCGATGTCGGCGAAGAAGACGATGTCCCCGGCCTCGATCTGGTCCAGGGGGATCGCATTGCCGTAGTAGAACTGGTCCTGCGAGACGCGCGGCAGGGGGGTCCCCCAGGCCGTCGCGTAGACCCACTGCACCATCCCCGAGCAGTCCCAGCCCGCCGGCGTGGTGCCGCCCCAGACGTATGGTGCGCCGACGTGGTTCAGCGCCTCCGCGACGACCGCCGCGCCGCGCGCCGGATTCGACGCGACCGGGCCGCCGCTGTAGACGCCGAGCGCCGTGGTGCGGGGGGTCGGGGCGGCATTCGTCGCGGTGAGATATTGGCCGGAAACCCACCCGAAGGCCCCGCCGTAGCTGATGCCGTACCAGAGCGCGCCGCCCTCGTCGGGGAGCGGCCCGTTCACCACCACGATCACCGTTTCGGCAGGGACGACGGTGAAGATCGGCGCGTTCAGGCCGATGCCGTCGCGGACGCGGAGATCGAAGCCGTCGGTGTCGACCACGCGCGCCGCCCCGCCGATCGTCAGTCCTGCCCCGCCCGACCCGATGGTGACGACCGGAGCGGGGGCGGCACCGCCGCCCCCGCTCAAGAAATCGCGCGCCAGCCAGCCGGTCGTACCCGCGTAATCCGCGAGGGACCAGGCGATGCCGTCGGCAAAAACCTCCTGGCCGAGCAGGGCTACCGGCGCACCATCGACCACGACCGTCAGGACGCTCCCGGCGAGGGTCGGGGCGTCGCGCAGGCGAACGCCGCCGCCGCTCCCGCCGACGTAGCGCAGGCCCGCGTCGCCGGCGGGGGCGAGCCACGCCCCCGCCACCCAGCCGACCAGCCCGGCGGCGTCGACCTGATACCAGGAGAGCCCGGCGGGGTCGCTCACCGGGCCGTCGAGGATGTGCAGCGTGGTCCCCTCAGCGAAAGCGGTCAGCGCCGTGAAGGCGGTGCCGGGTCCGTCGCGCAGGGTCAGCAGATCCCCCTCCGTGGTGGCGACGACCGCCAGCCCCCCCACCACGATCCCGGCGGCGGCGGCGGGCGGGACGGCGGTGGACCCCGCCAGCGCGGCGAGGAGGATGACGATCGCGGTGGCGCGGGCGAACAACGACATGGCGGGCATCCCTCTCACGTTCGGCATCGCTCCGCACCACATCGGCGGGCGCGAAGGTGTACGTACACTTAGGCGTGATTGTACTCCGCCCGCGCGCATTGTCAAGGCTCGCACGGCGCAGCCGGGACGTTCAGGCGACATTGATGGTGATTGTTTGCGGTGCCGCGCGGAGCTGGACAGCCGCTCGGAGTGGGAGCGCCACGCGCACCGGGACGGAGAGGGTCAAGCCGCGCCATCGCGGGGCGGACGATACGCGCGGGATCGCGCGCACAACAGCGACCGATGGCGGGGCAGGGGATCGGCGCGAATGGGTCCGTGCGGGGCCATCGCCATTCGCCGCGTGTACCGTGATCGGTGGCACGAGGGGATCGGCTATACTGGTCCGCGCCCTCGCTTCGTCGCCACCGTATGCGGGCGCTGGCCGATGCGAGCCGACGGACGCGGAGCAGGCCGATGACGCAGCCGACCGATCCCTCGGCCCGATCCCAAGATGGTGGCGTGTCGGACACCCTGTTCGAGCGCGCCCCCGGCTTCATCGCCATCTTCCACGGCCCGGAGCATCGCTGGGTCTTCGCCAATCGTGCGTTCGAGCGCTTGTTCCCCGGTCGGGTGGTTATCGGCGGCACGGCGCGCGACGCATTCCCGGAGACCGAGACGCAGGGTTTCCTCACCCTGATGGATCGCGTCTACGGGACCGGCGAGCGCTTCGTCGGCGAACAGGTGCGGATGTTGCTCGATCCCGTCGCCGCTGGACCGGCGCGGGAGTTGTTCCTGGACTTCGTCTACGAGCCGATCCCCAATGCCACCGGCACGGTGACGGGGATCTTCCTCGAAGGCTTCGATGTGACCGCGCGCGTGCGCGCCGAGGAGCAGCTCCGGGAGAGCGAGGGCCGCCTCCGGGCCATCTACGACGGCACGTACGAGTACATCGGCCTGCTCGCGCCGGATGGGACGCTGCTGGAGGCGAACCGCGCCTCGCTGGAGTTCGCGGGCAATGCGCGCGCGGATGTCATCGGGCGGCGCTTCTGGGAAACCCCCTGGTTCGCCCACACCCCCGGCGCGCCGGAGAGCATGCGCGGGGCGATCGCGCGGGCGGCAACCGGCGAGTTCGTCCGCTACGAGGCGTCGTTGCAGCCCCCGACCGGCGAGCCGATGACCTTCGATATCTCGCTCCACCCGATCCGCGACGAGCAGGGCGCGATCGTCTATATCGTGCCGGAGGGGCGCGACATCACGGAGCGCGTGCGCGCAGAGGCGGCGGGGCGGGAGAGCGAGGCGCGGTATCGCACGCTCTTCAATGCCATCGACGAGGGCTTCTGCGTCATCGATGTGCTCTTCGACGACGACGATCACCCGCTGGATTACCGCTTCGTCGAAACGAACGCGACATTCGAGCGCCAGACGGGCCTCGTGGGGGCGCAGGGCCGCACCGCCCGCGAGCTGGTCCCCGCATTAGAGCAGCACTGGTTCGACAGCTACGGTCAGGTCGCCCTGACCGGCGAGCCGCGCCGCTTCACCGACGGTTCCGCCGAGATGGGGCGCTGGTTCGATGTCTACGCGATCCGCCTGGGTGGGCACGATAGCCGCAGAGTGGCCCTGCTCTTCACCGACATCACGGCCCGCAAGGAGGCCGAGGCGGAGCGCGAGCGCCTGCTAACGGCGGAGCGGGCCGCGCGCGAGGCGGCGGAAGAGGCGGTGCGGGCGCGCGATACTTTCCTTTCGATCGCCGCCCACGAGTTGCGGACCCCGCTCACCGGACTGAAGGGCGGGGCGCAGTTGCTCCTGCGGCGACAGGCGCGCGGCCAGCTCGACCCCGAACGGCTCGCGGCGGGCCTCGACGATCTCAATCGGGCGATCGATCGCCTGACCGCGCTGACCGACGACCTGCTGGATGTAACCCGCCTCCGCACCGGACAATTGCCGCTCGTCCCCCGCCCCCTCGATCTGGCCGCACTGGCGGGCGAGGCGCTGCACCGTGCGCACGATCGCGCCGATGACGGCCACCGGCTGATCCTGGAGGCCCCGCCCGATCTTCCGCTGGTGCTGGCCGACGTGGTCCGTATCGAGCAGGTGTTCACGAATCTCGTCGACAACGCCGTGAAGTATTCCCCCGTCGGCGGCACGATCGCGGTAACGCTGCGGGCGGCGCATGACGGCGTGGCGGTCAGCGTGCGGGACGCCGGGATCGGCTTCCCCCCCGGCATGACGGAGGCGATCTTCGCGCCGTTCGGGCGGGCGGAGAACGCAGTGGCGAGCAATCTGCCCGGCATGGGCCTCGGCCTCTACATCTGCCGCAACATCGTGGAGCGGCACGGCGGTTGGATGCGCGCGGAGAGCGCGGGCGAGGGCAGGGGAACGACGGTCACCTTCTGGCTCCCGCTGGCCGGGCCACCCGGCCCCCTCCAAGGCCCTACGCCGATCGGCTGATACCGTATGGCCACAAACACAGCGCGCGACAAACGCACGGACACGGGCGGACGTCAGTAGGCGGTCGTCCGTGTCCGGTGGCGTGGCCGCTCGCGGTATAACGGGGCGAGCCCGCGATTCCAGAGGACGTAGTCGAGCTCGCGCGCGGTGCGCGGCTCGCCCTGCGCCCGGCACGCCGCGACGAGCAGCTCGGCGGCATGGACCGCCGCCGCCCGGATCTCCACCTCTTCCGGCGACCCGGAGGGGATGATCTCCCCCGCCGCGATCCGCGCCAGCAGCCCCGCGCCGTAGGAGAGGATGCCATCCACGCGCAGGACGTGCGGGACCAGATTGTCGGCGAAGATCGTCAGCCGATCGAGATCGTCGAACGCGCCGAGTCCCGCCCCGCCGAGCGCCAGGGAGAGATCGGCGGCGACGAGCTGGGCACGCTTGTAGAAGGGGACCCGCCGCCCGCGATACTCCGACACGTCGCGGAAGGTGGGCAGTGCCGCGAGGAGCGCCGTGAGTCGCGCCGCCGAGCCCCCAGCCGCCGCGATGAGCCCTTCGGGACGCCCAGCATAATGCGCCAGGAGGTGCGCGCCGAGCGCGTTGAGCGCGGCGGCGAACTGGCCCATCAGCGCATCGAGCGCGCCGCCATCGGCGGGCTGGTCGAAGAGCGTCCGGCAGTCGTCGGCGGTCAGATCGCGGAGCGTGGCGGCGTCGAAGGGGCCGTGCGCCTCGAAGCGCTCCTTGAGGGCGAGGGCGACGGTGAAGTAGCCGGGGAGGCCCGGACGCTTGCGGAGCAGCGGGAAGGAGCCCGAGCCGAAGTTGATCGCGTCGAGGACCAGCACGAACGCGGCGGTGTCCGCCTCGCCGCCGACGAAGTGGTATCGCGGGTCGAAGACCGGCGTCTCGCGCCCCGCCGCCGCAAGGGTTGCGGCGTAGGCGGGGATGCGCGCCGCGTCGATCCGCACCAAGGTCGCCTCCTCGGCCACCGCCGCACACGCCGCGCGGATCTCGTCCGGCAGTGTCATCCCCGCAGCCCGCTCGCTCACCTGCCCCCCGATCGCATCGCGTCGTGCCCGCTCAATCCGCCGGCACGGCCTCGCCCGCCCGCCCCTCCACCGACAGGCGGAAGGGGTTGAAGTCGGTGCCCACGTCGTAGTAGTCCTCCTGCTCGGCGCGCTTGAGGAACGCGACGACCGCGTAGGTGATCGGGGTCGCCAGCGCCTCGTAGCTCACCTTGAAGACGAAGCCGAAGCGGATCAGATCCCAGATGCCACCGGGCGGCAACGTCCCCCAGAAGCCGAGGACGGCGAAGATGCTCGTGTCCACCGCCTGCCCGACGATCGTCGAGCCGATCGTGCGGACCCAGAGGCGGCGGCCCCGCGTGAGGATCTTCAGGCGGGCGAGGGCGAAGCTGTTGCAGAACTCCCCGGCCCAGAAGGCGATCAGCCCGGCGACGGCGAAGCGCGGCACCTGGCCGAGGATCGTCGTGTACTCCTCCTGGTAGGGCCAGTCGACGGCGGCGGGCAGCGCCCCCACGGCGGTGTAAATCGCCGATGCCGCCCCGATCGCGACGAACCCGGCCCAGATGACGCGCCGCGAGCGGGCGTAGCCGTAGACCTCGGTCAGGATGTCGCCGAAGATGTAGCTGATCGGGAAGAGGAAGGTCGCGCCATCGGTGATCCAGGGGCCGAGCGTCAGCGGACCGACGCGAAGCGGCCCGAGTTGCCAGACCTTGACGACGATGATGTTGCTGATCAGCAGGACCGCGACGAACGCGACCATGATCAGATCGAAATAGCGATAGGGGTGGACCCCTCGATGGCCGGTCGTCCCCTCGGTCCCTGCGATGCCGTTCGGTCGCGCGCGCACGATACTCTCTCCGTCTCTGTCTCACGGCGTTGCTGCTCGGTGGGTCGGCAGGAGATTGTACCCGCCCGGTCGCGCGCCGAACCAGTGTCCGGTAGCCGACAGCGGCTATACCCGCGTCGGGGCCATGATCCGGCGCGGTGTGCGTCGTCGGTGGAGGGGGACAAAGAAAAGAGCGCCGTTACACAATTGTAACGGCGCTCTGCGTGAAGGAATGCAGAAGAAGTAGGCGAATGTTAGGCGGATACCCTAGCTGGGCATCCAGAGTCTATCCCGAGAAGGGAACTAATCGTTGATGAGTTCGACCTTCTCGGCGCGGGTGCGGCCCGGGTTGCGGGGGTCGGTGCCCGCGGTGAACTCGACGCGCTGCCCCTCGCGGAGCTGGTCGAACACCCCGTACTCCAGGGCGCTGCTGTGGAAGAAGATGTCCTGGCTGCTGTCATCCGGTTTGATGAAGCCGAAGCCCTTGTCGTCGCGGATGGTCTTGATCGTGCCTTGCGTCATGCTGTCGGTCCTTTCAGTTCCCTCACTTAACGAAGTATACCACATCGCGGGAAATGCGACATAAAGCATGCTCTCGGTTTCGCGAGGGGCAGTTCGACAGCTCACCCTGCCGGGATCGCACCCTCCGGGCGGTCATCCGCGCGCCACGCGCCCGCGCCGAGTCCCCCGCTGACGAGCCGGAGCGCCTCCGCCAGATCGCGCCCGGTCGGCGCGCGCTCCGGGTCGAGCATCCATTGGGCCATCACGCCGGTCATCAACGCCTGATAGAACGAGCCGACCGTCCAGGCGAGGCGGGGTTCCGCCGCGCCGTCGATCCCCTGGAATAGCTCGGCCAGTCCCATGATCCCTTGCTGGATCGCCCCGGCCAGGAAACGCCGGATCTCCGGCGCATGCTCGATCTGCGCGAACACCTCGAAGGAGGCGACCCAGAGGGGACGGTGCGCCTCGAACGAGGCGAGCAGCGCCGTCCAGCCCGCCTCGAAGCGTGCCACCGGATCGAGCGCGGGATCGACGGCGGTGCCGAGAGTGCGCGCCATCTCGTCCCCCCACTCCTCGATCGCGGTGATCATCGCCGCGTTCAGCAGCGCCTCGGTCGAGCCGAAGTGGTAGCCGATCGCCGCCAGGCTGACCCCCGCCGCCGCCGCCACATCGCGCGCGGTGGTGCGCCCGTAGCCCTTCTCGTACAGGCAGCGTCTGGCCCCGGCCAGCAGCGCCCTCCGGTTATTCATCCTCACCCCTCGGTATTCAGACATCCGTGTTACACAAATGTACTAGACAAACGTGCAACTACCCCGTATAGTCTAGATCATGCGACGCCGCACGTCTATCCCCGCTGGCCACGGGGCGATACGCGAACGAGGAGCGGAACGATGCAGAATCGCGATATCCTGATCTCCGGCGCGAGCATCGCTGGGCCGGCGCTGGCCTTCTGGCTGCGGCGGTACGGGTTCAACCCGACCGTGGTGGAGCGCGCCCCGGCGCTGCGCGAGGGCGGCTACGCCGTCGACTTCCGGGGCGAGTCGATGCGGGCCCTGGAGCGGATGGGCCTGCTGGAGGCGATCCGGGGGGCGCAGACCAACATGGGCGCGGTCTGGCACGTCAACGCCGCGAACAAGCGACTGGCGAGTATGCCCGCCGAACTCCTGAGCGGCGAGGTGGAGATCCTGCGCGGCGATCTGGCGCGTATCCTCTACGAGGCGACGCGCGACGAGACCGAGTACCTCTTCGGCGATGCTATCGCCGCCATCGAGGAGGACGACGCGGGGGTGCGCGTCGCGTTCGAGGGCGGGGCGTCGCGCCGCTTCGATCTGGTGATCGGGGCCGATGGGCTCCACTCCGGCGTGCGCGCGCTCACCTTCGGCGCGGAGGCACCGCTCACCAAGCATCTCGGCTGTTACGCGGCCATCTTCACCGTCGAGAATCATCTCGGCCTCGATCATACCGGGCACTATTACAGCGAGCCGGGCCGGGTGGCGGCGCTCTACAGCGCGCGGAACAACACCGAGGCGAAGGCGTCGTTCTACTTCACCGCCCCGCCGCTCGACTACGACTATCGCGATGGCGCGCAGCAGCGGCGGATCCTGGCCGAGCACTACGCCGGGGTCGGCTGGGAGGTGCCGCGCCTGCTGCGCGCGATGTGGGACGCGCCCGACTTCTACTTCGACGCGGTCAGCCAGATCCATCTGGAGCGGTGGTCGCGCGGGCGGGTGGCGCTGGTGGGGGATGCGGCCTACTGCGCCTCGCCCCTCTCCGGGATGGGGACGGGCCTGGCGATCGTCGGGGCCTACATCCTGGCCGGGGAACTCGCCTCCTCCTCCTCGGACCAGCGCGTCGCGTTCGCGCGCTACGAGGCGGCGATGCGCCCCTACGTCGCGGCCTGTCAGAAGCTCGGGGCGGACGGGGCCGCGCGGTTCATCCCGCAGCGCCCGTCGCACGTCTGGCTCGCCATTCAGCTCTTCCGCTTGCTGCCGTACCTGCCCTGGAAAGGGCTGATTATGAACGCGCCATTGAAGGCCGCGAACGCTATCACCTTGCCCGAGTACGCCGCCTGACGCTACCGGGTTGACCGCCGGTGTGGATGGCCGCCCCGCTCAGTTGAGCGGGGCGGTTGTCGCACCGTCGCCCCCCTGGGGCCTGCGAGGCGCGCGAGATGCGCCTCCGGTCGTGCCAGAGTAGCATTTACTCGCCTGTTGCCGGTGTCGGCGCGACGAGGAAGGGTGGAGGAACCGTGCAGGATAGGGCGACCGTGCCACCGATCGTGAATATCACCGGGGAGCGGGTGGCGCTGGGGCCGTTGCGACGCGATCTGCTCCCGGACTACCAGCGTTGGCTGAACGACTTTGGCACCGCGCCGATGCTCGGGAACGCGGTGCCGCTGACGGGGGAGCAGGCGCTCGCGGGGTACGAGCGGCAAGCGACCGGCGACGCGATCGTCTTCACCATCTACGAGCTGTCGACGTGGCGGGCGATCGGAACGGCGACCCTCTACGACATCCATCACCAGTATGGCCGCGCCGGTTTCGGCATCGCGATCGGCGAGACGGCGAGTCGCGGGCAGGGCTACGGCACGGAGGTGACCCGACTGATGCTAGACTATGCCTTCGCCGTGTTGGGGCTGCACAACGTGATGCTCACGGTCAACGCCTACAACGTGGCGGGCATCCGGGCCTACGAGAAGGCGGGCTTTCGCGAATTCGGACGCCGTCGCGAGTGCCGCCCATTCGACGGGCGGCGCTGGGACATGGTGTACATGGACTGCCTGGCGAGCCAGTTCGGGAGCCCCGCACGCGAGTAGCCGCATCGGCGGGCGCGGTGGTGCCGTCCGGCAAGCCACCCGCCCGCTCGTTCGGCCAGTCCGTAACGAGTCGCGCCCCGCCTCAGACCGCGATCCGCGAGCGGAACTCCGGCAGGCCGCGCACGCCGGGGCGCAGGCGGTAGAGCGCGCCCGCGCCGGGGCCGTTGGTCGCCCGGTCGTGTCCCCCGGCGGTGGTGACGTAGAGGTCGCCGAGGTCGTCGCCGCCGAAGGCCGCGCTGGAGACCTGCCGCGCCGGGAAATGGATCCGCGCCAGCTCCGCGCCGTCCGGGGCGTAGCGGACCAGCACGCCGCCATTCCAGCGCGCCGACCAGACGCACCCCGCCGCGTCGACCGTCAGGCCGTCCGGCACGCCCGCCTCGGCGGTCCCATTGAGATCGAGGAAGGGGCGACCGTTGGCGATCGCCCCGGTCGCCCCGTCGTACTCGAACAGGGTGATCGTCCGTTTCGACGTGTCGGTGTGATAGACCTGTCGCCGGTCGGGGGTGAAGCCGATGCCGTTGGAGGTCGTCACCCCCTCGAGGAGGACGGTCAGCCGCCCGTCGGCGTCGAGGCGATAGAGGCGGCCCGGCCCGGCGGGGGTCGGCATGGTGCCGCAGAGGACGCGTCCCTCCGGGGTGGCGCTGACATCGTTGAAACGCCCCTCCGCCTCCGCCGCGATCCCGTCGATGAGCGGCGTGACCGTGCCAGCACGCCAGAGCGCGATCGCGCCGCGCCCGCCGAAGAGGAGGAGCGCGCCGTCTTCCTGGAGGGTGAAGCCGCCGAGCGCGCCCGGCCCGCGAAAGCAGCGCTCGTGCGCGCCGCTCGCCGGATCGTAGCGGAAGAGCTCGCCGCGCGGGATATCGACCCAGTAGAGCCGCCGCTCATCGGGGTGCCACAGCGGCCCCTCCCCGGTCTCGCAGGCGTAATCGGCGATCAGTTCGGGTTCCATGCGTGCCCTCCGGGCTAGTCGGCAGACGGCGGTCGGCAGTCGGCGGATGCTTCTCGGTAGCACTGTGCCTGTTATGGAGCACCGCTCCGCGTCTAATTCTCTGCCGACCGCAAACTGCTGACTGCCGACTTCTTCAAATGCTCCGGGAATCCCGTCCCGCCGAGCAATTCCTGCTCGATGAAGGCGGCGAGGCCGTCATCGGCGTGGGTGCCGATCGTGATGTCGGCGGCGGCGCGGACCGCCTCGGACCCCTGCCCCATCGCCACGCCGAGCCCCGCCTCGCGCAGCATCTCCAGATCGTTGTAGCCGTCGCCGACCGCGATCGTCTCCGCCAGCGTCAGGCCGTAGCGCGCGGCGAGCGCGGCGATGGCGACCGCCTTCGTCCCGGCGGGGTGCAGGAACTCGACCATCAGGCCCGTGCGGCTCTCCTCCTCGTAGACGAGCGCGCGCAGCTCCAGCCCGAGGTCGGCGGCGAGTTCGGCCAGCGGGCGGGCGCGCGATTCCTCGTCGTAGATCACGACGCGCGAGGCTCCCGGCACCCGCGCCAACTCCTCGTAGCCGACGCGCTCGACGATCGGGCCGTATTCGTCACTGAGCGCGTGGAACCAGCGCGCGATCTGCGGCGAATCCTGTTCCTGCGGGCCGGTCAGCAGGCGCTCGCCGCTGGTGAAGTCCTCGTAGACGACCGGTTGCAGCCCGCGTCCGGCCAGCTCGCGGATCAGCGGGCCGGTGACGGCGGCGGGCAGGGGATTGTAGTGCAGGATCGTGCCGTCGAGGGAGTCGCGGATCAGCGCCCCATTAAAGCAGATCAGCGGGGCCTGGAGACCCAGCGCATCGGCGATCGGCTTGGTGGCCCCCCAGCGGCGTCCGGTCGCCAGCGTCACCAGCCAACCCGCCGCGCCTGCGGCGTGGACGGCGCGGCGGGTGCGCTCAGCCAGCACGCTCCCCGGCCCGAGCAGTGTCCCATCGATATCGAGCGCGAGGATACCACGCGGCTGCTCCGGCAGCGGCACCACGGCGATCGGCTCGCCGTCCACGGTTGTCGTGTTCACCCAGGCCCGCTCGGCCACGCTGTCCTCCTCACGCACATCATCGTCGCCTCGTGCCTCGCCGTGCGCGGTAGCGCGACGGCGGTCGCGTCGCTAGTGTAGCGCATCGCCCTCATCCTTTGTGATTAGTACGGATGGACAGGTCTGCACCTGTAGACAAGTGCGACAGAAGTCGCTATGATGGCAGGACCGTGCGGTTGCAGCTTTTCGCGCTCCGGATCGGGATTATCGGATCGTGCGGCGGGATCGGCTCGTTGATAGTGTGGAGGCCAGACAATGCGGAACTTCACGTTCACCCCACCGAATCGCGGGGCGCTTTGGTCGATGCTCGCGCTGACCAAGACGCAACTCGCCGAGATTTGCGGCCTGACGACGCGCCAGGTGAGCCACTGGACGATGCAGGGCTACATTACTACGTCCGGGCGCGTCAAGGACCGTTACAACGGCGAGGCGGTCGATCTGTGTATCCTGATCAAGCAGGGACTCTCCGGCGGGATGCCGCTGAAGCGCTCGGTGCGGATGGCGCGCGAACACCTGGCGGCGGAATTGGCGCTGCAGCCGGGGATGCGCGCGATCGCACCGCCCGCATTGCTGGATATGCGCGAGGAGTTGCGCGGCGCGCAGTCGTCGATCAACACGGTGTTGCAGGCCGTCTCGGCGCTGGTGCCGCCCGACGCCATGCCCGAGCCGACCACCATCACCAGCGGCGAGAACAGCATCATGGCGGCTGGCGACTGAGCCCCGCGCCCTATCCGTGCTATGAGCGCAGACTGGCCTTTCGGTCGGTGCGCCCCCTTGACGGGCGTGGTAGACTCGGGAGCAAGCGAATAATGCGAACGCGCTGACGGAGACGCAGTAGCGGCGGCGTGGTTTACCCCAGAGAGCGGGCGGCTGGTGCGAGCCCGTGGCACACGCGGACGCGAAGTACCCTCCCGAGTCGCCGGATCAATCGCGCGCGATCGGCATCGCCCGCGCTCAAGTCTGGCCGGATCGCCCCCGTTAGCGGGCCTGTGGCACGCGCCGCCCCACGCCGCGCCTGCCCGACGAGGTCGTCCCCGCGAGGGTACGACGCATGAAGGTGGTACCACGGTCCCCCCGTCCTTCGCGAAGGACGGGGGTTGTGTGTTTAAGTGGGTGGAGTGGTGCGGAGTGGGCGAGTGGGCGAGTAGAGGGAACGAGGAAGGGCGAGCGCTGCGGTTGCCTCCCGTTCTTCCTTTCTCGCCCACTTCGCACCACTGGCTCACTTCGCCCACTCACCGGAGGTGCTATGGAGATACGCGCGGCGCGCGCGGCGGACCTCCCGACGCTCGCGCGCCTGAACGGAACGGTGCAGGGGCTGCACGCCGCCGCACACCCCTCGCTCTTCAGGGCCACGCCCGAGGCGGCGGCGATCGAGGGCTGGTTCGCGGACTTCCTGGCGAAGCCGGGCGCGCATCTCTTGCTCGGCGAGGAGGCGGGCGCGGCGGTCGGCTACATCGCGGGGCTGACCATCCAGTACCCGGAGAGCCCGTTCCGCCTCGCCCCGGCACCGACCGCCGACTGATGACCGCCGACTATGAACTACGGACTCTTTTCTGCCGACTGCCGACTAATCATCGAGGAGGACGCACGATGATCGACCTGACGAGCCGGGCCGCGACCGAGGGGATCGACACGAGCCGCAACGTCTACGATGTGCTGGAGGAGCGCGGGCTGATCGGGCAGGTGTCCGACGGGCCGGGGCTGCGCGCGGCACTGGCCGACCCGGCCAACAACCCGGTCAGCGTCTACGTCGGCTTCGACCCGACCGCGACGAGCCTGCACATCGGCCATCTGATGAGCATCATGACGCTGGCGCACTTCCAGCGGCACGGCCACCGCCCGATCGCGCTGATCGGCGGCGGCACGGGGATGATCGGCGACCCGACCGATAAGGCGAGCCAGCGCCCGATCCTGACGCTGGAACAGATCGGGCGCAACATCGCGGGGATGCAGCCGCAGTTCGCGCGCTACCTCGACTTCGCGGGCGGGCGCTTCGGCCAGAATCCGCCCGCGCTGCTGGTGAACAATGCCGATTGGCTGCTGCAACTCGACTACATCCCGTTCCTGCGCGACATCGGCAAGCTCTTCACCGTGAATCAGCTCCTCAGCCACTCGACTTACCGGGATCGGCTGGAGAACGGCAGCCTTAACTTCATCGAGATCAATTACGTCCTGTTGCAGGCGTACGACTTCCTGCACCAGTACCGCGCCTTCGGCTGCACCCTCCAATTCGGCGGCGGCGACCAGTGGTTTAATGTGCTGGCCGGGGCCGACCTGATCCGGCGCGTGGAGGGCGCGCAGGCCTTCGCCGCGGTGACGCCGCTGCTGACGACCGCCGACGGGCGGAAGATGGGCAAGACGACCGGCGGCCAGGTCTGGCTCGACCCCGAGCTGACCTCGCCCTACGAGTTCTACCAGTTCTTCATGAATGTGGAGGATACGCAGGTGGAGCAGCTGCTGAAGATTTACACCTTCTTGCCACTGGACGCGATCGCGCGGCTCGCCACGCTGGAAGGGGCCGACATCCGCGCCGCCAAGGAGGCCCTCGCCTTCGCGGCGACGCGCCTCAGCCACGGCGAAGGGGCGGCGGATGAGGCGCGGGCGGCGTCGCGCGCCCTCTTCGCGGGGGGCGGCGCGCTCGGCGCGGGGGTGCCGACGGTCGGGGTGCCGCGCGCGACGTTCGACACGGGGATCGCGATTGTCGATCTGCTGGTGATGGCGGGGCTGGCGAAGTCGAAGGGCGAGGCGCGTCGCCTGATCGCGCAGGGGGGCGCGGCGGTCGATGGGGTCGCCGTGGCCGACCCCGAGTCCCAGTTGACCGCCACCGCCCTCACCGACGGCGCGCTCTTGCTGCGCGCCGGGAAGAAGCGCTACGCCCGGATCGTGGCGGAGTAGGGACGGGGAGCACCGCAGAGACGCGGAGACGCAGGGCACGACGAGAGAAAAGGGACGGAACAGGAGACACAGAGACACGGAGGAGGACGGGAGAGAGTCCGGTTTGCGAGAGTAGCGCCGCGATAGATGCAGTGCCTCTTGCCAACGTAATCAACGAGAAGCCCCGCAGCG
>JAABUM010001140.1_pt1 | contig 41219 bp, 32 predicted proteins | sample 5559161 | NCBI WGS metagenome assembly JAABUM01 (sample SAMN10711868, study PRJNA513369) | rock metagenome | isolation source: Antarctica rocks | place: Antarctica: Victoria Land, Siegfried Peak nord
GATCTTCAACAAATCATCGACACGCACGTAAAGTGCAGTCGCGAGAGTGTCCAGGTCAGCGTCCACTTGAGCCTCCTGCTCGACGTTGGGTTAGCAACGCCAGCCTGGACACTCTCCACCCCGACTTGAGGTTCAACGCGCCGATCAGCCCTTGGAATTACTCATCTAGACCGCGCAGCATGCCGGCCACGCGGAAATCCTGCGGGAGCAGATCGACGGGCAAGGCGGTCTGGACGCCGATTCGGTGGGTGACGACACCGCATGGACTGCATACGTCGCGCACATCCAGCAGGCTGCAGACTCGTTCAGAGCGCGGACCTGATCGAATCGCGGGTCCTCCCCGTTACCAACTGACCAGCATATCGATGGGGGATCGGTGACCGGGTACCGATCCGCTGACCGTGCGAAGATGGGGCGGTGATGACGACCCGAAAGGCTCATGCCGCGTAGACCCCCCGGCCGGCTGCGTTCCGCAAGGGCGCAGCGATCGAGCGCGACCATCCTAGGTGTCCGACGAACCACCAGTTACGCCTAGCCCGGCGTTCCGGGACGGGATCGAGGTCGTGGCGATGGACGGGTTCACCGGGTTCAAGACCGCGACCATTGAACAGCTGCGCGACGCGGTGGCGGTGATGGATCGTGTACAGTGAGTCAAGGACAAGATCACCTCGGAAAGGTCGCTAGGCGAGGCCGCATACGCAGTCGAGTTCGCCGATCGAAGTCATCTAGCCCGCCGGTTCAAATGCATCTATGGAGTCTTGACGGACGCCTTTTCTAAACGTCATATAATTTCAAGACTGATCGAGAACGACCAGTAGTATCCATTCAAAAGCAGCAGGGCCTTCGAGGGGGAAACCATTGCCGAATCGCCCTTTTCACCAAAAGACTATCGGTATCCTCGGCGGCTGCTCTAACATTGCAACCGCAGAATATTACCGGTTTCTTAACAATGGTGTGAACGAACGCCTCGGCGGGTGGGACATTGCGGAGACTCTGATCGCCGGAATGAACTTCGGCAACATCGAGGCGTTTGTCCGGCAGGACGAATGGGGCGGGCTGGAAGCTTACATGCGCACCAAGATCAACAGCCTTGTCGAGGGTGGGGCCGATGTTGTGCTTTGCGTCTCCAATACGCTTCACAAGCCGCTTGAAAATCTGATGAACGAAGTTGCGATCCCACTGATCCATATAGCAGACCCGACAGGGCGGGCGATGACTGATGCTGGGCTGAAGAGGGTGGCTCTGTTTGGCACCCGTCCCGTGATGCAGATGAGCTACCTTAAAAACCGCTACCGTGATCGCTTTGGTATCGAGGCAATCACCCCAACTGATGCAGAGCAGGAGGACATTGATCGGATCATCTTCGATGAGTTGGTGAAAGGTGTGCTGACGAAGCAGTCTAAAGCCCGATACATCGAAATCGCGAAGCGGATGCGTCGAGAAGATCTGGCCGAAGGCCTCATTCTTGGATGCACCGAGATTTTCCTGCTGATAGACCAGTCTGACATGCCAGACTTCTTGATGTTTAACACCGCAAAGCTGCATTGTGATGCAGCTTTAGATTTTGCATTGGGCGGAAATTGAGGCTCTCCGGTCGTCTCCGTGGGTGCTTGTTGACCGGAGAGCCTCATTGATTCCTCCGCTTATGCCGGACAGGGCGCGGCATCCGGTCAGTCATCGCTCACCGATCGCTCACCGGTCACCGATCGTTCACCGACACATTCGGTGTTCGCTGGCGTATCGGGTGGCGGGCCGGCGTCGACGAATCCGTGACGCTCGTACAGGGCGATCGCGTGACGATTCCGCGTTTTCACGGACAGCGTCATGGCACAGTTCGGGGACCGCTGGGCGGCTCTGGTGATGGCCTGCCGGACCGCCTCGTCTCCGACGCCGCGTCCTCTGGCGCAACCCGCATCGAGATCGACTCGACCGCGCCGTCGGCATCGGGCGCGGTGATGCTGACCATGCCGTGGGCCTGCTGATCACCGGTCGCCGGTGGCCTTTCCGGCCCCTTCCTTCCGCCGGCTCGCCGTCCAAGGCGATGACCAGGTTCACGGGCACGTCCCGCAGCCGCACCAGCCACCGTTGCTCTGTGTCCCGTGCGCCGGTCCAGTCCGCCAGCGCGGACCCGAAGGCTTCGGGTGCCTCCGCCAGTGCCGATTGCCGCAGCTTGCGCCACACCCGCCAGTCCCCCGGCTTCAGCTCCCAAGTCTCGATCGCGGCCACACGACAAATTATCGGCCAGCGCCTGCTTCCGCAACTCATGTGTCCGTAGCGCGATCCCCAATCGGAGTGGGTGCGGGTCTTGATCGTCGGCTGCCTCGAGGTGCGGTTCCAGTCGCCGTAGGACGTTGCGTTACCGGTCACCGATTCGGTTGCGGGGCGTCAGACGCTCCCGCGTGTTGTCAACGAAGCGGCGACGGCGGCTTCGACGTGCAGTCGGGTGGTGGGTCGGGTGGTGGGAAAGACGGGGACGGAACTGTCCGTGTCGGAGATCAGCAGTTCGATCTCGGTGCAGCCCAGCACGACACCCTCGGCGCCGGATTGGACCAGACGCATAATGACGTCGCGGTAGACCTGGCGGGACTCCTCGAGGATCACCCCCAAGCACAGCTCGTCGTAGATGATGCGATGTATTGCGGACCGGTCATCCGGCGGCGGGATGAGCACTTGCAGACCGTGGCTGGTGAGCCGGTCGCGGTAGAAGTCCTGCTCCATGGTGAACGCGGTACCCAGCAGCCCGACCGTTACCAGCCCCGCCCCTGTCACCGCCTGTGCGGTGGTATCACCCAGGTGCAGCAGCGGGATGCCGATGGCGGCTTGGACCTGGTCGGCGACCTTGTGCATGGTGTTGGTGCAGATCACCAGCAGCTCCGCACCGGCCGCCTCGAGTCCCTTGGCCGCCTCGGCGAGCAGTTGCCCAGCCTCGTCCCACCGACCGGTGACCTGCAGCGCCTCGATATCGGCGAAGTCCACCGACGATAAGACAATCCGCGCCGAGTGCAGACCACCGAGCCGTTCGCGTACCAGCTCATTGGCCAGCCGGTAGTACTGCGCGCTGGACTCCCAGCTCATCCCGCCGAGCATCCCGATCACCCGCGGCGCGCTCGTCGTCATAACAAGCAGCCTGTCATAAACCACGCTGGCCGTGCACCGCAGGGCGATCGTCAAACGGTGACAGCGTGATCTTCGTCGTCAGAAGCTGCGTGACCATGAAACGTCACCGCACGAAGTCCGGTTGCGGGAACCACCCATAGCTTGCGGTCAATCGATACTGCTAGCAGGAATGGCGTGTTCTACCTTCACTTTGCTCGTGGCCACCGACTTGGCGGGAGTCCGACAGGGTCTGCGAAATTCGGACGGAGCGGTGCGCGGTTGTTCATCCGAGTGTGGAGGTGGCTGATCGGAGTTCATCAAGAGCTATGAGTGTGTGGTGGGCGAGTCCGGGTTCTTCAGCGCCGTCACTTTCAGACCACCGGGTGTAGCCCTGCTTGAAGGCCAGCACCCCGAGTTCGGCTGCGACCCGCGCGGTGGGGTCGGGGACGCCGCGAGCGGCCAGCGCGGTTGTCATGGCGGCAGCGAGGCCGACGCTCTTGAGGGCGTCGCGCTCTTGCAGTTCGGTACTGGATGCGATGGCGGCTTTTATGCGGGGGCCGAGCTCGCGGTTGGTGGGGCCCATCTCGCTGGAGGCACGTTCGAGACCGACTGCGACTGCCTGGAGCGGGCTGGCATGTGCGGGCGCTTCGGTAATCCCATCGGCGAGCAGAGTGCTCAGGGTCTGCTGGCCGGCCACCAGCAGCTCGCGCTTGTCGGAGAAGTGTCGGAAGAAGGTGCTTTTGGTGAGCCCGGCGCGTTCGACAATCTGCGCGACCGTGGTGTCGTCGTAGCCCTGTTCGGTGAACAGCTCGACGGCCGCGACGACGAGACGCTCAGTTGCGTCCGGTTGCCATCGAGCCATGGCCAGAGTCTACGTGATGACACACAGGTCCCATCACTGTATTACCATGACAGGACAAGAGTCCCATCACCGTGTTACCGTGACAGGACAACAGTCCCATCACAGGAGGAGAAGTTCTCATGCATGTCTTCGTCACCGGTGGCACCGGAACTATCGGTTCCGCTGTGGTCGCCGAACTGCTCAGCGGCGGCCACACCGTCCTTGCCCTGGCACGCTCGCAAGGCTCCGAACAGGCCCTGAAGAACTCAGGCGCACAGGTGCTGCGCGGCGGGCTCGCCGAACTCGACGTTCTGCGGGCCGGCGCCGCGAAAACAGAAGGCATCATCAGCCTGGCGTTCAGTCGCGACTACAGCAGCTCGGACGCGCTGGCTGCGGCCATCGCCCAGGAGAGCGCTGCCATGGCTGTCCTGGGTGAGGAACTCGTCGGCAGCGACCGTCCGATCGTCGCGGTCTCGGGGACGCCCTGGGTGTCGGGTCGTGTCTCTGTCGAGGCTGATCAGGTTGCCCTCGAGGGAGTGGTCGGGGCGCGAGGTCGCTCGCAGGTCGCGTTACTGGGCTTAGCCGCGCGCGGTGTCCGCAGCGCAACTGTTCGTATGCCTCGCACCGTGCACAACGAGGGTAAGGGCGGGTTCGCTGGCCTGCTCACCGACCAGGCGCGGCGCTCTGGTGTGGCCGGCTACCCCGGCGACGGCACCCAGCGCTGGCCCTCCGTGCACGCGCTCGACGCGGCGGTGTTGTTCCGGATAGTTCTCGAGTCGGCCCCGGCCGGGACCGCCTGGCACGCCGTGGCCGACGAGGGCGATGCCGTGCTCGACATCGCCACCGTCGTGGGACGGCGACTGAACCTGCCAGTCCAAGCGGTGCCGGAGGAGAGCTTCGGCCCGTTCGGCCCGATCTTCGCGATGGACCAGCCGGCATCCAGCGTGCACACCCGCGAGGCCCTCGGCTGGCAGCCCACTCACCCCAGCCTCCTCGAAGACCTGGAAAACCTCCAGCCCTGACGGTGACCACCACCAAATCATCGAATTGGCGCCGCACATCCGCGACCATGATGGTCATTCGACACTCCACGGGTCTCGACCGGAGTCCTTTGAGAATGGATGGGCGACAGCCTCTGATCGTCGGGCGACGGTCCGCTTAAGCACCTCCTACGTAAGTGTCACGCTGAGGCATCGACTAGGCCCAGCCTTCATGCCCCGCCGACCGATCGTCGAACGAGACGCTTCGGGTAGAACAACTTCGGTCCGTTGACTCGGCGCGGGCAGTGCGTCACAAGACGAGTTTCATCCTCGGGGCCAAGGTCACCGCGAAACCGACTTTGTCGTAGACACTGCCCCTCCGGGGTTGCGCTCAGGTCGACCCGATCTGCCTCGATGGCCTTGGCCCAGTCGATCACGTCGAGAACGAGCCTGGTCCCGTAACCGCAGCCGCGGCACTGCGGCAGGGTGATGACGTTCCCGATTCGAACCGGCCGTCCCCTGGGGCAGTGCGGGTTCGGCACGCCGATTGAAAGAGTGCCGATCGCCGTAGCGCTGCTCGCGTCGTCGACGAAACGGTCGAACCACTCGCGGGCGTGCGTCCTCCACGGTTTGAGGTGCCAATGAGTCGTCTTGCTCGAACAACATCGCCCACAAGCGCAGCAACTGGGAGCCGTCATCTCCGATAGCGATGCGCTGGTAGCAGCTGTCCATCGTCGTCACACTGCCATGCTGGCACCCACACCACTCGTAGCGCAGGTGCATTCCCGACGCACCCACATGCCGGTCGATTGGCGAGCCAGATCGTCCTGTCACTGAGTCTCGGTCATGGATCCCCAAACGAGGATTGCGCGACCTTGGTCATCAACAGCCGCTCGAGGCGGTGGCCCGACGCAGACCTGGACGATCAGCCGCCGCCGCCGCCCTGCGGTCGTTTGACCCGGACCGGGCCATCGCAGCGGTGCAGAACATCAAGGGCTTGGGCAGTTCACGGCCGAGCTGGTGGTGCTGCGCGGGTCGAACGCTCCGGGTGCTGTCCGCCAACGAGAAACGGCTGACGGCCGTACCGGACCTGGGCGGCGGTAGACCCGCGCGGGTGCTGCGCGGCAGCGCACCCAGGAGATCGCCGGCCCGCGCCGTCACCGAGATACCCCGCCCCGAGCGAAACTCAGGTCCCCGGTGATAGACGGTGAGGACGAAGTCCGGGTTGTTCGGCGCCGGTTCCTTCGGGTGGCCGAAGCGGCCAGCGGCGATGGCGGCGGCCATCTGGCCGCCGCCGTTCGACCTCGTCGCTCGGGTTGGCCGCTCTGACCTGCACCGCCCCTCGCGGCCTGAACACACCCACCCAGGCCCCAAAGCCGCCACCGGGAAACACCAGTGGAAAAGCTGGACAGACCAGCAACACCCTCACGCCCACCACCGATCAACCCACGGTCAAGATCATCTTCCCTCGATCATGACCAGCACTTCAGCCGGTCCACGGATCGAGGCTTAGAGCGATGACGGCAACGCGCATGTGCTCGCCCGGATCATCCGGTTGGACCGATTTACCAACCGGATGACCGCGGGACATCAGTTCGCAGAATAATGCCGCACCAGTTTCTCAATTTCCTCAACCGGATCCTTTGCCGCGTATGCCCGCCCAAGCTGCGTGACAGCATCCAAAATCGGTTTTGAAGTCAAAACCTGTTTGTAGGCATCATGGATTTGATCAGGCGTTGGCGTACCCGTGCGCAGGTCGCATCCGATACCGTGAAATGCAACTCGGGCCGCAGTGAACGCCTTGTCTTCGGTTTCGCCCGCGACGATCACGGGGACGCCCGCAGCCAACGCGAGTTGCGTTGACCCGAATCCACCGTTAGTGACGAGCAGGTCAGCCTTCCGTAAAAGCTTGGAGAACGGAATAAAATCCACCAAGTGGGTATTCGCCGGAGCTGTGAGACCCGAATCGGCCACGCTCCGTCCAAGCGCGGCGATCACGTGCGCGTCCACCTCAGCAAACGCGGCGAGTGCCGGACCGATTAGCTCGCCGAGGTCTGAGTTTGCCACCGTGCCCTGGGTCACGACTATCGTGGGTCGGTCGTCATCGAGTTCAGACCACCACGCGGGGGGGTCCCAGGCTTCGGCGGCCTCGGGCCAGAGGATGCCGACGTGCTTCAAGCTTGCAGGGTCATCGGTCCGGGGGAAGTCGAACTCCGCCACACTCAACGAAGCGAACACGTCAGGCACTCGGTAGACGCTTTCCATAAATGGGATGCCGAGTGGAGTGCCCCCCAGCGAGGAGATGTGCGTCTCGAACCGTTCACGAGATGGCTCAAGTGCTGCCGCGAATGCAGCGTTGGCGGCCCGGTGCGCGACGCGCGCCTCCTCACCGCTCAGACCGGGAATCGGCCCAAATGGGGTAGCGTCGTCGCTAGCGATTACCAACGGGTTTGCGCCGACAGCGATCCATTGCGAAGGTCGCCGGCCTGGGGCGCCCAGGGCGGTGGGCATGCCACCGAGAAACATAGCGTTGGAGATGAGGGCGCTATCGGGACGCTCAGCCAGCAGGCGCTGTACCTTTTCAAACTCATCGAGCATCGGGTCGATGAAAAATGTGCGAAAGTCGAAATTCAGCTGATCGGGACCTGGAGCGAGCTCCCGGCGTCTTCGGAAGAACTCGGCGGCTCGCTCGCGAGTGAAATCGGCGTCTCCGGTAAGCGGGACGAACGCCGCTCCGGTGGACGTCGCCGCATCCATGAACTCACTGCCGCCGATAATGGTCACTTCATGGTAGTGCCGGATAAGCCCACGCGCGATTTCTATCAGGGGGGCCGTTTCCCCCCACGCACTTGGCGCGCCAATGATGATGTTGCTCACTTGCCAACTCCTAATCGGATGTGGGCGGGCCTCGCCCGTCGCACGGATGCTGATTATAACGCTGTTTCGCGAGGAGGAACAGGCGGGGCTCTTTCCGTCAGGCTGTCGTTCACGGAATTGTGCGGCTTAGATTCGCGGAATTGGATGGCGGCGAGGTCTTCGACGGCGAAACCTACATCGACAACAACGCCTGCAAGGATCTCGTTTAAAAAGCCAATCGCTTCGTGAGATCGCGGTCGTCGTGGTCGGTCAGGTCGGTGTTGTCACCGCCGTGGTCAGCGACGAGGTGATCCGCGATGGTGTGGCTCAAACATTTCGCATGCCGATGATTCAGACCTGGGTGTGCGTCGAGGATCACTGGCAGTGTCTAGCCTGTCGTCTTCCGCCTTAAGTGGCCTAGTTTCGCTTAAAGACCAAGTGGTGTTAGCCGGATTGGCCGCCGCACGCCGGTAAGTGTTTGGTACCTCGGTGTGACTGTGGGGGGTTGGCGGCGTCGACTGCGGCGGTGAGCCGCTTGAGCACCGAGCCCACATGCTCGACTTCGTCGGCGGTGATGTGGTCGAAGACGTTTTCCCGCACGCTTTGTAAGAGGTGCGGGTAGGCGCGGTTGACCTTCGCCAGACCTGATTCGGTCAGGGTTGCCAGCATGCTGCGACGGTCATCGGGACAGCGCTGCTTGGTGACCAGTCCGTGGGCGATCATGTCGTCGACGACACGGGTCATTCGGCCGGCCGACAGGGCGGTGCGCTCGGCGAGATCCGACATCCGTAATTGGCGCTCCGGCGCCTCGGACAGGTGCATCAGCACGTGGTACTCGGTGCCGTTCAGCCCCGACGAGTGCTCCAGGGCATCGCTCATCGCCCGCGGCACTGTGATTGCCAAGCGCATCAAACTGCGCCAGAGCAGTTCTTCCTTGACATCTAAGGGCTGCGTGGGGGGCATGTATCGAGTGTGACCCGGATTGCTTGACAAAGCAAACAGTCGAATGCACACTGGCCCATATACTTGCTAAATCAAGCACCATGATGACGAACGAAGAGAGCTGCCATGCACCGTCCTACTGATGACCGCACCTTCACGGTCGAGGATTCAGCGATCGTGCTGGTTGACCATCAGGCTGGCACCATCGGCAGGACCGGTGAGCTTGCCTCCCAAGACGAGCGCGACCAGGTCAAGATGTGGGTCCTCACGCTGGCGCGCTTTGCCAAGAGCGCGGGCGCGGTGGTGGTCTTGACCAGCGGCCAGGAGGACCAGCAGCAAGGACCGCTACTGCCTGAATTCGAAAAAGTTCTGCCCGAGGAGTATCACGCGCGCATCCAACGCAAGGGTGTCATCAACGCCTGGGATGATCTGGCTTTCACCGATGCCGTGCGGGCTACCGGCAAGACGAACCTGGTGATGGCCGGGGGACCACCGATGTGTGCCTCGTGCCTCCCGCGCTGTCGGCGAAGACCGAGGGCTTCGAGGTCGTCGCCTTGTTGGACATCTCGGCCGCCACGACGAAGACCGCCGGGCGGAACAGTCGGGACCTGCTGCAGGCGGCCGACATCGCACTGCTGAGCGTCGCACCAATGATCACCAGCATGCTCGGTGACTTCACCAACCCCATCGCCGCCGGCCTGTATGAAGCTATGGGCGCTGAAGGTGTCTTCGACGCATTCGCCCAGGGCAACCTGCGCTGACCGGGCGCCAACGTCAACGGAAGGCACAACACTCATGGAGATCGGAATCGACAACTTTGTTTCCGAAGTCATCGACCCACGCACCGGGACCACCTACTCCCAGACCGAACGCATGCAACAGTTCCTGGCCGAAGTCGTCGCCGCCGACACATCCGGTGTCGACACGTTCGGGGTCGGGGAACATCACCGCCAGTACTTCCTCGACTCTGCCCCCGTCGTCATCCTCGCCGCGGCGGCCGCGCTGACCGACCGGATCCGCCTACGAAGCGCGGTGACCGTACTGAGCGCCGATGATCCCGTTCGGCTGTTCGAACAATTCGCCACCCTGGATCTGATCTCGGGCGGGCGTTGCGAGATGGTGCTCGGGCGCGGCTCGTTCACCGAGGCGTTTCCCCTGTTCGGTCTCAGCCTGGCCGACTACGACTCGCTGTTCGAGGAAAAGCTGGGCCTGATCTTGCAACTGCGCGACGACCCGAATCCACAGTGGAAGGGCCGGCACCGTCCGCCCCTGACCGGCCAAGGCGTCTACCCCCGCCCAGCCCAAGCACAGCTGCCCATGTGGATCGGGGTCGGTGGTACACCCGCCTCCTTCGTGCGAGCCGGGCTGCTCGGACTGCCGCTCATGGTTGGAATCATCGGGGGCGAACCCAGGGCCTTCGCCCCGCTGATCGAGCTCTACCGCGAGGCGGGACGACGGGCCGGACATGCACCCGAGACCCTCAAGGTCGGAATCCACTGCTTCGGATTCGTCGGCCGCACCGATCAACAAGCCGCCGATGACTTCTGGCCCGGCTATGAGAACACCATGCGAACTGTCGGAAAAGAGCGGGGCCTGCCCACCCCGACTCGCGCCTACTACGACGCCATGAGAGGTGAACACGGCGCCTTCTTCATCGGAAGCCCCGACACCGTCGCCAACAAAATCCGCGAACTCGCACCCACACTGGGCGGCATCTCCAGATTCACCCTGCAAATGACCAACTCGGTGATGGCACCCGACACCATGCTCAACGCCATCGAACTGCTCGGCACCGAAGTGAAACCACAAGTGCAGCCGCCGCACTCGCCCCGCGCCCTGGCCTAGACCGTATAGGGCGGGCCGGTGACTTGCTCGAAAATTGACGTGAGTCACCACCGCGGTGCGCGGTAGCCGGAACACAGTTACTGGTGCGACGCGGGGTCGCTCCAAGGTAGTGAATGCACAATGAAGTCCAAGGTAGTGAATGCACAATGAAGGAGGTGCGGTCGTGGGGCCGTAGCTGTGTTCAAGGTCAGTGTCCGTTGACCTATCCTGGCTCCGACATACCTCGCCGTTACTGCGGGGTGTGAAGCGCGGAGTAAAGCCCCGAAGGTTCCCGTTCCGTCCGGGAAACACAAGCAAAGGAAAAACCAGGGCGGGTGAACGCAAATAAACCTCCGTTTGATGCTTTGTCAGTGTTAGCCGGGCAGGACTTTCAACGGAACTCTTAAAGTGGAGCGGGTCAATCGCACGACTTATCCGACGAAGAGCACGCTGGCATGAACATCACGCGGTACATTGAGTTACTATGAATTCACAAACAAGGTTGCACTCGGGTACATCACACCGAACGAGGCTAGCGAAGCTGGTTTGAAGACAATATTCTCGCGCAAACGTAGCAACTAGAGTGTCCGGAAAACGCCGGGCAGCTCAACCGACACTCAGGCTGACTGAGTAGCCATGGCGCCATTGACAGTGCGCCACTCATCACGGAGGATTGAAATGAGCACTTCGATTACCACACTCACCGGCACCTGGTTAGCTGACACCGTTCACTCGGACGTCAGCTTCAAGGTTCGTCACATGGCCGTTGGCAAGGCCAAGGGCACCTTCGCACTCCAGTCCGCCTCGCTCGTCGTCCCGGAGTCCGGCCTCGCCGACGCCACCGTCACCGCGGTGATCGACGCTACCAGCGTGGACACCAAGCAGGAGCAGCGCAACGAGCACGTGAAGTCCGCCGATTTCCTGCACGTCGAGCAGCACCCCACGCTGAAGTTCGTCTCGACCGGCGTCAAGAGCGTCGACGGCGACGACCTGGTTGTCGTCGGCGACCTGACGATCCGCGGCATCACCAAGCCCGTCGAACTGGAGACCGAGTTCCTCGGTGCCACCACCGACGCCTACGGCGCAGAGCGCGCAGGTTTCTCGGCCACCACGTCGATCAGCCGCAAGGAGTTCGACGTGTCCTTCAACGCCGCCTTCGGTGCCGGCAACGCCGTCGTGAGCGACAAGGTCGAGATCTCCCTCGAGCTGGAGTTCACCAAGTCCGCCTGATCCACCCCCGCGCCAGCGACACAGACGATCGCCGAGCTCAAGGCGCATGGTCCAGCGCCGTTGACCAAATTCACGCCTACCAGCAGCGTCACCACCACGGCGGCCGTCATTAGGTGAACCACCCCGGGAAGTGCCTCGAGAGTGGCTCTCGGCTCAAGTCAGTTCCACACCGGGATCTGGTGTTGGCCAACTCGTCCAAGTCCGATGGACCGAAACCGATCATCGCAGCCCAGCCTCCTGCCGTAGTCGAGCCGCAACGAACGGACGATCGGGATCTAACCCAATACTTTGTACAGTGAATCGCCCTGGCAAGTCTCCGGACTTGCCAGGGCGATCCAACCCGGTGGCCGGCCAGTTCCTGGCCGCAGTGGTCACCGCAGCGCCGCCGCGGCTGGGCAGCGAAATAGGTGGGCGGCCAAACCGACCTGGTTGAAGTAGGTGACCACGATGCGCCAGGCCCGCGCGATGCTGACTTCCTAACCTCAATCTTTCGTGCGCCCAGTGGAACGGGAGGTGACCTTGTGTCGGGGTGATCTGTTGCTTTCGTGCTCGTCGTCGCTTGCCGGTGTGAGTCCGGTCCGGGTAGCGCTCTGGTGGCCCGGTAGCAGACTGGCGGCTTCGGTTGGAAACGGCCGGGGTCGAAGCCCAGTGTCAAAAGCCCTTTTGGGGGAGCAACTGTGCGGTCCGCAGTATGAAGGGCAAACCTGCAGCGTCGACAGAGGTCCTGCCCGTGAAGGTGGAGCAGAGGGAGCCGAGCCGCTGAAATCACGGTGAAGGCCACGGACGCGGTAAAGAACCTGAAGTAGCTGTTCGCGCGAACCGGACGACACCGACGACGCGGACAAGATCACAGACTCAGCCCTTGAACGGCCTTGTGATCAGCAACTGCGATCGCATTTTCAAAGTCAGCTAACCTGATTGTGTGGTACCTTACGATCGTTGTTCGGTAGCTTACAAACAGGAGGGTAGCTCTCATGAATGTCAAACGAGTCGCACTGATCACCGGAGCCAACCAGGGAGTCGGTCTCCAGGTGGCCAAGGAGCTCGCAGCGAACGGGCACACCGTCCTGGTCGGCTCACGCAACTTGGAGCGCGGAGAGGCTGCTGCGCAACAGATCGGACAGGGCGCCGTCGCGGTCCAGCTCGATGTGACAGATAGCAGTTCGATCGCTGCTGCCGCGGAGCGGATCCGGACGGAGATCGGCCGCCTGGATCTTCTGGTCAACAACGCGGGCATCTCGAATACGACGAAGGGCGACATGTCCCTGGCCGAGTACGGGAAGGTTTCCCAGGCAAGTAATGCCTCCCTCGACGAGATTCGCGCGGTCTGGGAGACCAACGTTTTCGGTGTCCTCGCGGTCTATCAGGCGATGCTGCCGCTACTGCGTGAATCCTCGGACGCCCGCATCGTCAACGTGTCGAGCGGGGTCGGTTCGCTGAACCTCAACGCGGACCCGGCATATCCGTACCACCCGTACTTCGGACCCATCTACCCGGCTTCCAAGACAGCCCTGAACGCGATCACGCTCGCCATGATGGTCGAGCTCGAGTCGACGGCCATCAAGGTCAATCTGGTCTCACCGGGCTTCACCAGCACGAACCTCAACGGGTACGAAGGAACAGAGTCCGTTGAAGACGGTTCACGAGAGGTCGTGCGCGTTGCGCTACTCGGTCCGGAAGGCCCTACCGGCACTTTCACCAGGTGGGAGAACACAACGATCCCGTGGTGACTTGCGAGCAGAGTGGTCGCCACTCCTCGCGCGCACCCTCGACGGAGGATTTGACACATCGTTGGGCACCTAGCTAACTGAGTCGCGTGGCTGACGAAATGACGAACCAACACGAGAGCGTAGGGGCGTGGGCGAAGAGATATCACCTCGCCAACCGCGCCCTGATCGAATCGGTCCTGCGCCCCTACGACCTCGGGTCCACCCAGTGGTACGTGCTCTACCAGTTGGCGCACAACGGACCGACGATGCAACGCAACATGGGACACACACTCCACATCGAAAGAGCGACGCTCAGCGGAATTGTGGCGACACTCGTCCGCAAAGGCCTCGTCGATCAAATACCCGACTCCGTAGACCAACGCCAGCGGATACTTCACCTCACTGCCTCCGGATCAAAACTGTGGAGCGAGCTACCCGACCCGATCGCCGTCATCGGGACAGTCTCGCTCGCCGGTATCGATGACGCTGACCTCGAAACAACCATTCGGGTGCTCAAGGCAGCGACACAGCACATCAACGATCACATGTCCGCCGCTGAGGCTCCTTGACGATCTCCGGCCTCCTGAGTGAGCACCCCGACACCATGGTGAGTGAGCCAAGTGTCAATCTGTAACGCAACTTCGTGTCCACTTTACCTTGTAACATACCGTCTTCCATCACCCGTACACGAGTTTCTTTTACATTTAGCTCTGACGATCTTTGCATTACAGCACGTTGCCGAAATTGTTCCACCGGATAGCAGCGCTGGGGTGATCCGGTCCTATGGGGTAGCCGCTCAGCGTAAGCCGCGACGACGATGACCTGCGGCATCAAGCTGTCGCATCGCGGCCAGGATGACACCTCATCACACTGTCGCCCGGGAAAGCAGATCTCACGAGTGCGATGGCGGCTCGGGACAAGTCGGTGCCCGGGGCGAAATCGACGCCTGAACGATCGTGGTGTACCCAGCGCGTTCCCGCTCGACCGCCGGAAGTGCAGCGATTAGTCAGGCGGTGAGTCCGAGGTAGGCCCGGTGCAGCAAGGGCTCATCGTCGAGCAACTCGCGGGCACCACCTTGGAAGCGAACGACGCCGCCTGAGAGGACAAGCGCCTCCTGGGCTATCCGCAGCGCGAGATGCGTGAACTGCTCAACCAGCACCACGCCCGTTCCGGACTCCGCCACGCGTTTGATGATCGGGAGCAAGCGAGTGAATACGACAGGTGCGAGACCCAGGGACATCTCGTCGAGTAGCAAGTACTTCGGGACGGGTGCTATTGCACGCGCGAGGACGAGCATCTGCTGCTCACCACCTGACAGCAGGCCGGCAACCCGCCGCCGCAGGGGGCGGAGTTCGGGGAAGACCTCGTGTGCCCGGTCGAAGTCTTCTGCGGAGCGACAAGTCAAACGGAGGTTCTCCTCGACGGTCAGTGAGGGAAACACGACGTGGCCCTGCTGGACGTGGGCGAGCCCGAGGCGGAATCGAGCGGTACGACTCATCCGCGTGATGTCCTCGCCGTCCAGCTCGACCCGCCCGGCGGATACCGGGATCACACCGGAGATGGCCTCGAGCAGACTTGTCTTACCTGCGCCGTTCGGGCCGACGATCGTCACGATCGAACCGGTCTCGGCGGTGAGCGAGACCCCTGAGACCACCGGCCCTGCGCCTCGACTCGCGGCCACGTCGTGGAGCACAAGACCCGTCACATCAACGTCTCTCCCATATAGGCACGAGCGACCTCTGTGCTCGCTAAAGTCGATTCCTGGGGTCCCTCGGCGAGGACCCGGCCGAAGTCCAACACCGTCACGGTAGGACACACCTGCCTTACCAGGTCTAGGTCATGCTCGATGAGGAGCAGTGCCGTTCCATAGCGTGCTGCGACACGTCCGAGGCGATCTCCGAGGGCGATGTGTCCTTCGTGCGAGAGGCCCGCGGCAGGTTCGTCGAGAAGAAGCAGTCGGGGTCGTGATGCGACCTGTGCTGCGACCTCGACAAGCCGCCGAGAGCCGACGTCCACCCGCGTGAGGGGCGTCGCCGCCGCTGGGCAGTCGAAGAACGCGAGCAGATCGTCAAGCTCCTCCCGTGTGACTCGTCGCCCAGCGACGAAGCGGACGTAGGCGCCTACGGATAGCCCGGTAGGCACCCGGTCCTGCTGGTAAGTGCGGCGGAGGCCCAGGCGGGCGATGCGGGTAGGAGAGGAGCGGCCAAGCCGAGTCCCGTCGAAGACGATTGTGCCGGTGTGGTGCGGGAGGAAGCCGCTGAGCGCGTCGACCAGCGTGGACTTACCGGCGCCGTTCGGCCCGATCAGCGCGTGTACTTGGCCAGACGAGAGGTCGAGATCGACGTCCTGCAGCGCCCTGGTGGCGCCGAACGCCACACCAAGGTTGCGCACGTCGAGCAGTTGCTTTTCGATTGTCCTCGGGGTGGCCGTCGGTGGATGCGAGAGCGGCACCGGCGCGGGTAATGGGCCGCGCCGGTGCCGCAGTGCGTCCCTGATGGTCTGGCCCAAATTGGATTTCGATGCAAGCGCCTGCACTCCCAGGACACCGAACAGGACGAGCCCCCAGTCCTGGGGCACGCCAAGCCGCTTCAGGATCTCGGGGATCGCGACGAAGAGGATGCCACCGAAGACCGCCATGTCGACGAGATGGCTGCCCACGACGATGGACAGCACGTAAAGGGCGAGCGATTGCAGCGGGACGAACGTTTCCGACGATGCAAGGCCGACCTGCATTGTGACGATGCCACCGGAGAGGCCGCCGAGCGTTGCGCTGACTGCGAAGGCGCTGAGCTTTGTCAGGACGACGCTGGCGCCCGCAGTTGCGAGCCCGCGCTCCGAGAAGGCGAGGAACACCCATCCGCTGCCCGTGCGCGTTCCGCGCAAAAGCTGTATCGCGAACACGCTCACCGCGAGGAGCAGCGCGGCGAGTAGGAAGAAGGAGCGATCGTTCGTGAAGCCCGGAGGAGCGGATACGGTGAGGAATTGCTTTGCCCCAGGGAATCCGAGGAGCGCGACGAGTTCATCGACTGCAGCCGCGAACCCGATCGTTACCACCGCGAGGTTCACGCCGCGCAGCCGTAGCGCGGGTAGTCCGACGAGTAGGCCGACCAGGCCGGCGCCCATCGCGCCGCAAGCGAGCCAGACGAGCGGACCACCTGGGAAGCGGAGCAGGCTCAATTCGCTCATGATCCAGGCCCCGATTGCGGCGAAGGAGAGTTGGCAGAGCGAGATCATTCCGGCCGACCCGGTCACCACACCTAGCCCGAGCAATGCGACCGCTGCAACGATCGCGCTCGTGCCGATGAACACGAAATAGCCCGGCAGCACGAAACTAAGCACGGTCCCGGCAGCGGCGACGACCAGAGCTGCCACGAGTGCGGAGCCGATCGGCCCAAGCTTGTCGCTAACGCGCCTCATCCCACACCGCCTTTCTCTGTAGCACGAGCAAGAGGGTGACGATCGCGACGAGCGGCAGCAAGATCCGCATCACGGCGAGAGCGTCGTCGGCTGCAAGCACCCCGTCTAGGAGCCCGAGCCCGAGGCCGCCCATCACAGCGAGGCCGAGCCGGGTGAAGCCCCCCGCGAGTGCGGCGGCGGCGCCCGGGATGACCAGCGTCGAGAGTGATAGGGCGTCGTTTGACTGTAGGGGAGCAATGATCGATACGACGAAGGTGGCGAGCATGCCCGTCGCCGCCCATACCGCCACCGTGAGCGGGGCGATGCGCACTCCAGCCAGCTCTGCGGTCACCGGACGCTCGCTGAGAGCGCGCAGTCGCAGCCCGACGAGGGTGCGCGTGAGCAGCCCATGGGCCCCTACGGCGACGAGCACCGCCAGCACGACCAGCAGCACGGTGACCTGGGACACGACCACACCGCCGAGACTGAATGCCACGCCGGGCAGCAGCGACGGGAATGGAAGCGGCCTCGTGCCGAAGAGGAGGAACGACACCGCGATCAGCACGAGCAGCACACATACGGTGACGGCTGATCGCAACCCGGTTGACGCCTCGGCAAGCCAAGCCGAAATCATCAGCCCCGTGAGTGCTGACACGGCAGCGCCGATCAGCACACCCGCGATCGTCGCAACCCACACCGGAAGCCCGAGACCATCCAACCCGACGGCGGCGAACGCGCCGAACATGCCAATCGCGGTCTGAGCGAAATTCACGACGCGAGTGAGCCGGGACATGAGGACGAGACAGACCGCGACGACAGCGTTAACACCGCCGGCGGCAAGACCGGCGACGGCCCCTTGCAGCATCGGTGCCTACCTGATCACGAGCGGTTTGTCGCCGGTCGCCTGCCAGGCCTTTTTACCGGGTAACAATGCGACCGGGTAACCTGCCCGGTTCGAGCTGTGCGATTGCGCGGTGCCGAAAACCCACGGAGTTCCCACCATCGGGTTCGTCACGGGCTTCATGGCACGCAGCGCCTTCGTGACAGACTCCCGGTTGATCTCACCCTTGATGCTTTTCAGCACATCGACGAAATAGGTGGCGGCGAGGTAGCCTCCCTGCCCAAAGGAAGTGAGCTCGATGCCCTTCTTCGTCATGAGCGCGCGCCAGGCCTTCGTCGCGGTGGTATTCGGGTCGTCGTACGGCGCGAATTCAGCAGGCACGTAAACCCCGGCGCCGACCGCCTGGGCCGCCTTCGCGAACTGCACCGAGTAGGTAGAGGTGAGGTAGAGGAACGTGACGTCATTCCACCCCTGCGATTCCGCGGCCTTTATCTGGGCGAGGGCGTCCGGCTGCACGTTGTTCGCAAAAATCGTGTCACATCCGGCTCGCTTCGCGTTGGCGACGTACGGCGTGTAGTCGGAAGCCCCGAACGGTACTGAGTCGAACAACCGGTACGGCCTCCTGCCCGTCGTCTTCGACCAGGCGCTGATCGCGGCCCGGAACGCCGGCGTGTCCGGTCCCTGGTTCTCGAGGAGTACGCAGATCTTCTGCTTCTTCAGTACTTCTGAGCCATAAGTCAGGGCCATCTGCGTGTCGAGGTACGGACCGACGTTCACGGGGGAGATGTTGGGTGTGGAGAAACACTTCGGGTCGACCCCGGTGCCCTCAATACTGAGGACGTCGTTCTGCTGGTAGTAGGGCGCATTGACCTGACACTCGAGGAGGCTCGCAGACCCCACAAGTGCGACTGCCCCATCGCTGCCCACCAACTGACGCGCACTCGCGCTGGCGGTTGCGGGGTCCCCTTTATCGTCGGTGATCTCGTACTTGATCTGGCGCCCCTGGATACCGCCTGTCGCATTGACCTCGTCGAACACGGCCTTGGCTGCCTGGGAAGCTTCCGAGAATGTTGCAGGTCCGCTCAGGGCGTTGATCGAGCCGACGACGATCGGCTCCTTCGAACTGGAGCTGGTCGTTCCGGTGCCCGAGGCGGAGCAGCCACTGAGGGCAAGCGCCCCCACCGCGATTAGAGCTATGGGAAGTCTCCTCATTGAGCCCAGCCTCCTTGCAGGGTGTCGCCGGTTACGGCGGTGAACGAACGCACTCAGCGGTCGTGGTTCGTATAGTATATGATCTGCCCTAGCGAGACCAACCGGTTGCCCACCGGGGCGTTCACGTCGCCCGGCACGCATTGTCACTGATGCGGGACGGGTTGTGACACGGCGGCGCACGCACCGCGGCAGCCTCAGTCGTCCGATCTGCGAAGGAGCACCGATGACCGATCTCACCACCAGAACCACACCGTTGCGTGTGGCGGCCGTGCAGGCGGAGCCGAAGTGGCTAGACCTCGATGCCGGCGTCGGCCAGGTCATCGCCCTGATTGCGGAGGCTGCCGCAGGCGGCGCAGAACTCGTCGCGTTCCCCGAAACGTTCCTTCCCGGCTACCCATGGTGGATCTGGCTGGATTCACCGGCGTGGGGAATGCAGTTCGTCGGACGGTACGCGGCGAACGCGATGAGTCGTGACGGCGCCGAGTTGCAGCGCATTGCACAGGCCGCCGCCGAGCACCGGGTGCACGTGGTGCTCGGGTTCGCCGAGCGCGCAGGCGGCAGCCTCTACATGGCGCAGGCCTTCATCGACGGCACAGGCAGGGTGGTATCGGTACGGCGCAAGCTGAAGCCCACCCACGTCGAGCGCAGCGTATTCGGTGAAGGGGACGGCTCGGATGTACAGGTGCACGACCTCGGCATCGGCCGCGTAGGGGCGCTGAACTGCTGGGAGCACTTTCAACCGCTCACGAAGTACGCGATGTTCAGCCTCGGCGAGCAGATCCACGTTGGTTCCTGGCCGAGTTTCTCGTTGTACCGCGGAGCAGCGTACGCACTCGGACCCGAGGTGAACACTGCAGCAAGTCGTGTGTACGCCGTCGAGGGCCAGACCTTCGTCCTGGCGTCTTGCGCAGTGGTCGGCGCCGCGGCGCATGAATTGTGGGGTGACACGGAGGAGAAGCGCCAGCTGCTTCAGAAAGGCGGTGGCTTCACACGGATTTACGGGCCGGAGGGCAGCGAACTCGCGGTGCCGCTGGACGACACGGCGGAGGGTATCCTCTACGCCGATTTGGATCCCGGACTAATCGCCATCGCGAAGTCCGCCGCTGATCCCGTCGGCCACTACTCGAGGCCCGACGTTTTCCGGCTCGTGTTCAATCCGCGATCGAACCGGACCATCGTTTTACCGGACAGCGTCGACCCCACGCTCACTCCGCTGATCCGCGAGGAGAGCGACCTCGTGCCGGTCGGCAGCGACCAGCAGGCGGTCAGGCGGTGAGCGCTCTCGAATCGTCAATCGCGGCTCACCTGCGCACCGAACGCAAAATCCCTGCGAAGAAGGACGAGCGCTTCACCCCGCCCTACCCGTCGTTCTCAGCACGGTTCCCCACCTCGGTGGTGCAGGTGACGATGGCCTATTTCGGCGCGCAGCACCCGGCCGACGCGGACTTCTCGACCAGGGAGAGGGCGCGCGCGGAGCTCGACCGCCTGGTCGAGGAGCTCGGCGGCGCGAACGGTGCCGGCGACATCGACCGCGCCCGCTACACGGACGAGGCCAGCTATGAGACCACGCTCGTCATCGCCTACTGGTCTGACCCCGCCGTCTATGACCGGTGGCGCCATGCCCGCACTGCCTGGACCGACTCCTCACGACGGACGGAGGGACTTGGGTACTTCACCGAGGTCCTCACCCCCTCGGTCGACCGCTTCGAGACCCTGTTCTCGAACGATCGGGTGGAGGGCGTCTCGGCGCTCGCCGACGCCCTGTCCGGCGAGGTCCGCGAGCACGGCTACTGGGGCGGCTCAAGGGATCGCATGCCGCTGGCACAGATCGATGCGTTGGAGCCGGAAGGTACATTGCATGCCGTTGCAAGCTCCGAGGTGCGCGTGCGGCCGCAGCACAACCTGTGCCTCATCCGATCTGGTCAGGATTGGAGCGACACCCGCGATAACGAACGCGCAATGTATCTCGACGAGGTCGAGCCCGTTTTGCGCGAGGGCATGGATTTCCTGCGTGACGCGGGCATTGACATCGGCTGCTATGCCAACCGGTACATGACGGTGCTCGATGCGACGTGGCGACCGGTCGACAAGACCTTCGGCATGAGTTGGTGGCACAGCATGGCGGAACTTGACGCCTGGGCAGAGTCGCATCCCACCCATGTCGCGATCTTCCGCGCCGCGATGAGGCACCTGCGCGCGATGGCAGGCGCGGCGAAGCTGCGCCTATACCACGAGATCACGGTCGCAAGCGTCGACCAGCAGGAGTTCGTCTACCTCGACTGTCACCCGTCCACTGGGTTGCTGCGTGCCGTCTCCGCTGCAGGGGTGGTGTCCTGAACGCAGCCTGGTGAATCCGATGCAGGCGAGCTCTGCAGGAGGAACTGCCATGCCGGCGCCGGTCAACGACGGTTCGCCTCATGATGAACGCGTTTGTCTTCTTCATCCTCATACAAGCCTTCACTTGTCGGCGTTGACCGGTTGCACGCTATGAGGTGGAGCCGGGCGCGGCGGGGGGTCATCCCAGCAGCGGTGTGTGCTGGTGTAACAAATGCAGAGAGACGCTCGCGCGGGGAATGGGCTCAGCGATCGGGTCTTCACTGAGCGGCCTTGCCGTTACTCGAGCGAATCTCGCCTCGATCGCAACCTGACCGGTGTTCGACCTTCGTTCCGCCGACCAGCAACTGACAGCGATCATCGGTGTCGCCGCCGACTTCGACGCCGATCCGGCCGCCCAACGTGCAACCGAAGGTTGGCGGACTGCGCGGAGGTCCCGGGCAGTTACCCGGACGCAAGCCGGCACTCACCCCCAACAGGAAGCTGAAGTTGTCGCCTCAGCGGCGCGCCGACCGCGAGCCAGCCGAGCTGCCGACCGCGTCAGCGATCGTCTCTGTGAGGGCGAGGATTCGTCGATCGTCGAAGAAGCGGCCCTCCACGGAGAGCCCGACATCGGCGCCGGCCGCTGGTAGCGGAATAACAACCGCCGGTACGCCGGCGAGTGAGCCGGGTGCCGTGTGACGGGTGATCGTGCTGAAGGTGGGCACTTCCCGGTCGTTCAAACTGACTAGGTCGTCCGCGCCGACGAGCGGCGCCGTGACGGGGACGGTCGGAAAGAGCAAGGCGTTCACCTCGTTGTCGTCCAGTACGTCGGCGGTGCGGCGACGAAGAAGAGCGCGCATCGCCAGCGCCTTGTCGTAGTCGTCGAAGCTGGGCGGCGACGCAGTGAACGAATCGAAGATTCGACGGACGTCGGGCGAGGCAATTTGCTCGATAACATCCGCGTAGCTCATTGAACGCACTTCCGAGTCAAGCGTGTGCAGGTATCTGCTCACCGCACGCGGGCCCTCCCAAGCAGCGATGACGTGCTGGCATGCGTCGGTCATTAGGTTCCCGGGATCGACCTCGACCTGCACGAGGGTCGCGCCGCTCCGAGCCAACAGGTCCGTCGCCCGTTCGAAGGCGAGTGCCACTTCGGCCGCCGTGTCGGTACACCGCTCGGTGACGATGCCGAGGCGGATTTCTTTCAGGGAAGGCGGTGCTTGCCTCGCTTCATTCGTGACCAGACCGTCGGCCAAAGCGAGGTCCGTCACCGCGGTCGCGTGAACCCCGATCGTGTCCCTCGTCCAACTCAGATGCACGATGCCGTCGCCCGGCCAGCGGCCGGTCGTTGGTCGCCAACCCGCTATGCCGCACGTCGCGGCGGGTATGGAGATCGAACCGCCGGTGTCGGTCGCGACCGAGAGCGGCACAATGCCGAGCGCGACCGCTGTAGCGCTGCCACCGCTTGATCCGCCCGCAATGCGGTCCGGGAATCGGGGATGTCGGACAGGCCCGAAAGCCGCGTTGTTGCTCGTTACGCCGAAGGCCAGCTCGTGCAGGTTGGTCTTGCCCATCGTCACGGCCCCTGCCTGCCGGAAGGCAGTGACGACCGAGGCCTCGCCTTCGGGGTTAACGCCGCCAAGCGCCGGCGTACCCGCGGTGGTGGGAAATCCGAGCGCGTCGACGTTGTCCTTCACAGCAATAGGTATCCCTCGCAGAATCCCCTCGGCCGGCGCAATGATCCGGTCGCTGACCGAGATGAATGTTCCTGGCGAATGGCGGGCGGCTTCCATCGACCGCTGCAGCGCCACATGTCGTTGTTCGGAAGTGAGTCGCTGCCAGTCCGCCACACGCTCGAGCATCGCTCGACCTCCTTGTCGTCCCGGCCCCGAGGGCCAATATCGTATCATATACGATAACCTGGTCTTTGTTGCCATGTCCAGACGTCGTTGGACGCGGAGAAGGTCAGCCGACCCAAACGAAGGAGTCTTATGACGACCGTGCCCACCCGCTTCACCGTCCGATTCGGTACTCGCCACGCTCTCGCCCAGGCTGGTATGGCCTTCGCCGGACAGGAGCCTGAACTCGCGATCGCCGTCAGCCGCGCCGGCGGAGTCGGGTCGATCGGTGTGGGGTTCACCTCACCCGATCGGCTCCGCGAGGTCGTCGGAGACCTTCGATCAAAACTCGGTGACCTCCCCTTCAACATCAACTTCATCACCGTCTTTGGTAACGAGGAGACGGTCGCAGTCGCCGCCGAGCTCAAGGTTCCCATCGTGTCGTTCCATTGGGGCCATCCGCCGCAGAACCAGCTCGACCTGCTGCACGGTGCGGGTGTCTCGATCTGGGAGCAGGTCGGGACAGCCTCGGCCGCGGTTCGCGCGGTCGACGACGGCATCGACGTCGTGATCGCACAAGGGTGGGAGGCAGGCGGTCACAACTACGGTGGCATGGGCCTGGTCGCGCTGGTGCCCGAGGTAGTTGACGCAGTCGGCGAGCGTGCGCTCGTGCTCGCTGCTGGCGGAATTTCGGACGCCCGCGGTGTTGCCGCGGCGCTCATGCTCGGAGCGGACGGAGCCTGGGTCGGCACGCGACTGGTCGCAACGGAGGAGGCGCACGTCCATCCGGAGCATCACCGCCGCATTCTTGCCGCTGTCGGCGAAGACACGATCCGGTCCGCCGTGTTTGGGCCGGAGATGCCCGCCTTCAACCCGATGCGGCTGCTGAAAGTCAAGGTCGTGGAGAAGTACAACGATCGCCTCGCGGAACTCCCCGTGGACGGACGAACGCATCTGCCGGTGATCGGAGAGACGATCTTGTCTGGGCAGCTCCATGTGAAGCACAAGTTTGATGTCATCCTGCCGACGCCCGACACCACGGGTGACTTCGAGGAGATGGCCTGGCTCGCAGGTCAGGGAGTCGGACTGGTGCACGAGATCAAGCCCGCTGCCGAAGTCGTGCATGAGCTCATGGAGGGCGCCGCCGAGATCATCGGACGTTCCGCGAGCCGCATACGGTGACGGCTGAGACTGCGCCAGCGGCTCGGACCGGACAGGTCGTCGCACTCGCGGCATACCCGATCAAAGGGCTCTCCGCCGAAAGTCGCACTTCCATCCGCTTCACCACGGGACAAGGTGTGCCACATGACCGTAATTGGGCTCTCGCCCGGCCGGACGGCGCCTACCGAAAAGGAGCACGCGAACCGTTGCCGAAGGACCAGTTCTTCATGCTCGCTCGTGACGCGAGGCTCGCCGGGCTGACCACCCACGTTGAGCCGGAGGGGGAAACGCTTGTAGTCCAGGTGCGCGGGCACGATGTCCTGCGAACGAGCCTCGGCACGCCAGACGGCCGCCGCATAGCGCAGCGCTTCTTCGCCCGCGTGTTGGATCTACCTGAGGGAAGCGAGCCGCTCGTCGCGCATGAGCCAGGCCTGCGGTTCACGGACGTCTCGGTCGTCTCAGGCACCCTGATGCACGCGGTGTCCTTCATCAACTTGCAGTCGATCCGGGCGCTCGAGGAACAAGTCGGTGTACCCATCGACCCGGCTCGGTTCCGCGCGAACGTTGTGTTCGACGGTATGCCGGCATTCAGTGAACTCCGCCTCGTCGGCGACGAGGTCCGGGTCGGCGCCGCTCGGTTCCGCGCCGTCCTTAACACGAGGCGCTGCGCTGCGACCGAGGTGAACCCCGTCAACGCGCGACGGGACCTGCCCATCCCTCGGCTGCTCGTACAGCATTTCGGCGCGAACGAGATGGGCGTGTACGGCGAGGTCGTCGGGGAGGGCGAGGTCGAGGTCGGCGACATCGTGAGTTATCCGCTCCCCTCGAAGGCGTCCGGCGATGACTGAGAGGGATCTCGTCGTGACGCAGAGGGTTGCGCTGACTCGGTCTATCACCCAGTTCGAGCTCGGTCCCGCGCCGGGGCACCCCCCGCTGCCCGCCGTCGAGCCGGGCTCGCATATCAGCATCGCAACGCCGGCCGGGCACCGTCGGAGCTACTCGATCGCAGAGCGGACGGCCGAAGGCTTCTACCGGATCTCCGTGCTTCGCGAGGCCGACGGCCGGGGAGGCTCCAGGAGCATGCATGCAGACGTCCGAGTCGGCGATCGGCTGGGCGCCGAGGGCCCACGAAACGTGTTCCCGCTCCGCGACGCGGACGAGTACCTCTTGATCGCCGGTGGTATCGGGATCACCGCGATTCGGGCTATGTTCCAAGTGCTGAACCAGCGGGGGGCGCGGGTACGCCTGCTCTACCTGTCACGCACGGCGGAGGACACCGCCTACCTCGATGAGTTGAGTATCGCCGGCCCGCACGTTCGGGTGCATCACAGTGCCGTGCACGGCCGAATTGACCTGTGGCCGTATCTCGCCGAGCCGCGCGATGGCCGGCACGTCTACTGCTGCGCGGCACGGCCGCTGATGGAGGAGGTGCGCGGGCTGACCATGCACTGGAGGCCCTCCAGTGTGCACTTCGAGGACTTCGCTGGCGTCGCGGCACGTCAGGCGAGCGACCAGCCGTTCCAGGCGGTTTGGGCGCCGAATGGCCGCACGGTCGAGGTGGACCCGGACAGCACCTTGCTCGACGCTCTCAACCGTGCCGGTGCCGAAGTTGCCAGCTCATGCCGGTCCGGCACGTGCGGTACGTGCGTCCTGCGGTTGTTCGAGGGCGAGGCGGAGCACCGCGACCTCGTGCTCGATGCGTCGGAGCGCTCGAGTCGGGTCATCGCCTGCGTGTCACGGGCAGCGGGACAGACGTTGACGGTAGGACCGTTGGAGCGATGACAACGCGAAAAGTGCGGTCTCATCGATGTCCAGCGAGGGCGCTACCCTTGACTCGCTCACGGACGGACGCTCCGTGGCAGACTACCGGGTGTAGACATGAGCAGCGAAGCCATCGGCTCCTGGGCTGAGACGCCGGAGCAATCCAAGGTCGATCGTGCCTACGACATGATTCGTAGTCGCATCCTCAACGGCTCCTACGCCCCAGGTAAACGACTGATTCTCGGCACGCTTGGGACGGAACTGGGTGTGTCGTCCGTGCCGGTGCGCGAGGCGGTCCGGCGCCTCGAGGCCGAGTCCCTCGTGTCCTTCACCCGCAACGTCGGCGCCGCCGTTCGGGCCCTTGACCTCGACGAGTACCGCTGGGCGCTGCAGACACTTGCGATCACAGAGGGCGCGGCGACCGGTCTTGCCGCCTCGCTGCTGACGCCGGACGCCCTAGCTGACGCCCGCGACCTGAACGACCGGATGCGCACAGGCCTCGAGAATTTCGACCCCGAGCTGCACTCAGATTTGAACCAGCGATTCCATCAGGTTCTCTCCGCGCCGTGTCCCAATCCGGAACTCGTCGAACTCGTACAGCACGGCTGGACACGAATGTCGACACTGCGTTCGAGCGTGTTCGCCTTCATACCCGACCGCGCTAGCGACTCGGTGATCGAGCACGACGAGATCCTCGCCGCGATCGAGAACAGCGCCCCAGCCGAGCGCATTGAGTCCCTCACTCGGCAGCACCGACTGACCACGCTCCGCGGGATTGTCGAGCTGTATGCGGAACACGTTTGAAGGACTGGCGCAACCGGTAGCCAGAGCGTGACGCATGTCAAAGCCGCGCCGACAGGGGTGTCTCCCGAGCGTCTCGCGTTCGGAGTCGGCGTCCGCGCCAAGCGGACTGCGTCCGTGCTATTGAGTCGCGACTAGACCGAGCCTTCTTACCACCCACGCCGCAGGTGAGTCAGGACGATGGCGGCTCGTGCGATCGAGGTGAGTCGCCAGGGCAGACAGGTCGCTCGGCGCAGAATGCGTCAGCCGGCCTTGAGCGGGCCGTTGCTCTGTTCCGTTGAGGCGCGCAGGGCGGGCACAGATTGTTTGGGTACTGCGCTCGTCGATGTTGGGGCGACCGACGGGGGTGTCCCTATTTGGTTCGTCAAGCCGCGATAGCGGCTGGCGAACCAAGGGTGAGTAAAATGCCGTCGCACAGCATGGCGTGGAGGAAGTTGCAGCGGCGTCTGGCGAGGGCGATCAGGGCTTTGTTGTGGCGTTTGCCCTGGGCGATCTTGCGGTCGTAGTAGGCGCGGGAGGGGTAGTAGCCGATGTCGTTTTAGTAGGAGGGACGATCCCTACTTTGGGACACTGCGGTCCATCGATGCGCTAGTGATTCAGATCCACGAGCAAGTAGCGCCACGTCGGCGCCGACGAGTACGAACGAGGCGCCCGCCATCAGGTATGCCTCCGCGACAGTGGGATCGAAGGCATTTACACCGACGGGTTTGCCCGCCATGCGGACACCCTCGAATGCACGCAGGGCCGCTGCCGTCACCTGCGGGTGTGTTTGCTGCCCGAGGAGCCCCATGGAGGCGGCCAGATCGCTCGGACCAACGAACACGCCGTCGACGCCGTCTACTTCGGCGATTTTCCCTGCCGCATCGACGCCTTCGATTGTCTCGATCTGCACGAACAGTGCGACGTGGTCATCGGCCTGCGTCAGGTAGCCATCGACACGGTTCCATCGCGCCGACCGCGCAAGGGCCGAGCCCACCCCGCGGCGTCCTCGCGGCGGGTAACGGACCGCCTCGACCACCGCGCGGGCCTCTTCGGCGGAGGAGACCATCGGAACCAGCACATTCTGTGCGCCGAGGTCGAGCACTTGTTTGATCACCACGGCGTCGCCCACAGGGACGCGGACTAGCGGCGTGACCGGGTACGCCGACACGGCGTGCAGCTGACCGAGCACGGACTCCAGCCCGTTGGGGCCGTGCTCCATGTCGATCAGAAGCCAGTCGAGGCCGGCTCCTGCACAAATTTCGGCCACGAGTGCTGACCCGGAGCACACCCACATCCCTGCCATCGGACGAGTGGCGCCAGATAGGCGCTCTCGGAAGGTCACGCTCAGTCGAAGCGACATTCGACCGTCCCCATCACGCCGTAGTCGCAGCGCACGTGATCCCCGCGCGACACCCACATGGGGCGGGTGAACGATCCGGCGAGGATGATCTCGCCCGCCTCGAGGCGGGCGCCGTGCTGATGGAGCTTGTTCGCCAGCCAGGCGACGCCGGTCGCGGGGTGGCCCAGGACGCCTGCTGCGACTCCGGTCTCCTCAATCGAATTGTTCCGATATAGCACCCCGGGCACCCAGCGCAGGTCGACCTCGTCGGGCCGCTTCCGCTTGGTGCCGAGGACCATGGCGCCATAGGCGGCGTTGTCCGAGATTGTGTCGACGATGGTCCGGCCCTCGAGTTCGATGTGCGAGTTCAGCACCTCGAGCGCGGGTGTCACGTAGTCCGTCGCGGCGAGTGCGTGCGCGAGGGTGCAGCGTGGCCCCTCGAGCGGCTCGCGCAGCACGAACGCCAACTCCACCTCGATGCGCACGTTGGTGAATCGGTCGAAGGCGATTACAGCGCCGTCCTCCCACACCGTGTCATCGAACATGACGCCGTAGTCCGGCTCGTTGATGCCGGTCGCTGCCTGCATCGCCCTCGAGGTGAGTCCGATCTTCCGGCCGACGAGGCGGCGGCCGGCGGCGAGCTCTCGATCGCGCCAGACTCCCTGGATGGCGTAGGAGTCCTCGACCGTCGCGTCGGGGTACCGTGCCGTGATCCGAGGGATCAGGACCTGGGATCGGTGCGCCTCGGCGAGCTCCTCGGCGATCGCGGTGATGGTGTCGGCGGACAGCATTCGGGCTCCTCGTGTCAGTGGTGTGGCTTCAAAGCTGGGCGCCGAGCTTGTACTCGCCCGACTTCCAGTCGGGCAGGTCGTCCTCGCCTTTGCGGGTGTAGGAGAAGCCGTCAGCGCCGATGGTGACCGTCATTTCCGACCGATCATTACGCGCCTCGAGCTCTTTCGGTTTCCCGTCGAGGTCGAGCACCAGCGAGGCCTCCGTGTACCAGCTCGGCACGACCGGGTTGCCCCACCAATCCCGGCGCTGGTTGTCGTGGACGTCCCAGGTGACGACGGGGTTGTCGGGATCGCCGGTGTAGTAGTCCTGCGTGTAGATCTCGACTCGGTGCCCATCGGGGTCCCGGAGGTACAGGTAGAACGCATTTGACACGCCGTGCCGGCCCGGCCCGCGCTCGATGCGGTCGGAAAGGCGCAGTGCGCCGAGTTTGTCGCAGATGGCGAGGATGTTGTGTTTCTCGTGCGTCGCGAAGGCGACGTGATGCATGCGCGGCCCGTCACCGCCGGTCATGGCGGTGTCGTGCACCGTGGGCTTGCGCCGCATCCACGCCGCGTACACCGTGCCCTCGGCGTCTTTGATGTCCTCGGTGACGCGAAACCCGAGGTCCTCCATGTGGGCGACTGCCCGCGGTACGTCAGGCGTGACCTGGTTAAAGTGGTCCAGACGTACCAGTGCGCCGGGCGTGTAAAGGTCGTAGCGCCAGGCAAGCCGCTCGACGTGCTGCACGTCGTGGAAGAACTCGATGGGAAACCCGAGCGGGTCGTCCACTCGCACGGAGTCTCCGATGCCCTTCGTGAACCCTTCCGCGCGACGCTGCACCCGGCAGCCGAGCTCCGTGTAGAACGCGACCACGCGGTCGAGGTCCTCGGGGGACCGGACGCGGTAGGAGAACGCTGCGACCGCGGCCACCGGTCCTGTGCGCAGCACCAGGTTGTGGTGGATGAACTCCTCGAAGCTGCGGAGGTACACAGCGTCCTCGTCCTCCTCGGTTACCACGAGGCCGAGCACGTCGACGTAGAAGTTGCGAGACTGCGCGAGGTCGGTGACGACGAGCTCCATATAGGCGCAGCGGAGTACGTCCGGCGGCAGCGCCTTTGGCGTGCGAATGCTCCGCGCCGCGTGGTCGGTGAGGGCGTTCGTGACAATGGGCTCCGCGGAACCGTCGATGACCTTGCTCATAGAACCGTCCTTGTTTCGATTGGGTCGTGTCTGTGGGTCAACGCGGTTCTGGTTCGTCCTCGCCCTGAGCGAGCGGTGCAACCGGCCCGTTCCGGAGATTCGCCTTGCCGAACGTCGGATTGTGGACTTCGCCGAGCGTGATGTGGACCGCCTGCTGATTGGTGTAGAAGTCAATCGACCGGTACCCGCCCTCGTGGCCCAGACCCGACGCCTTCACGCCGCCGAACGGTGTGCGCAGGTCCCTCACGTTGTTCGAGTTGAGCCAGACCATGCCGGCCTCCACGGAGTGCGCAAAGTTGTGCGCGCGCTTCAGGTCGTTCGTCCAGATGTACGCGGCGAGTCCGTACTTGACGCCGTTGGCGAGCGCGAGCGCCTCCTCATCGGAGTCGAAGGGCGTGATCGCCACAACCGGCCCGAAGATTTCCTCCTGGAAGATCCGCGCGTCGGGAGCGACGTCGGCGAAGACGGTCGGCGCGACGAAGTTGCCGCTGTCAAAGCCTGCCGGCCGGCCGCCACCGGCCATCAGTCGGCCCTCGGACTTACCGATCTCGACGTATTGCATGACCTTGGCGTAATGCTCGGGGTGCACGAGCGCGCCGACCTCTGTGGCTGGGTCGTGCGGGTACCCTACGACGACCCGTTTCGCCTGCGCCGCGTACCGCTCGACGAACTCGTCGTAGACCGTCCGCTCGACGAGGATTCGGGCGCCGGCGGTGCAGCGTTCCCCGTTTAGCGAGAACACTCCGAAGATCGTGGCGTCGATGGCCGCGTCGAGGTCGGCGTCGGCGAACACGACCGCGGGGCTCTTACCGCCCAGCTCCATCGACAGGCCCTTCAGATGAGGTGCGGCGTTGCCGAAGATGAGTTGGCCCGTGCTGCTCTCGCCTGTGAATGAGATCAGCGGCACGTCGGGGTGCTTCACCAGCGCATCGCCGGCGTCCTCGCCGAGCCCGTGCACGAGGTTGAACACGCCGCGGGGGAGCCCCGCCTCCTCGAAGATGCCCGCCCACAGCGACGCCGACAGCGGCGTGAACTCGGCGGGCTTCAGCACGACCGTGTTGCCGGTCGCGAGAGCCGGGGCGAGCTTCCACGACTCGAGCATGAAGGGCGTGTTCCAAGGGGTAATGAGCCCGGCCACGCCGATGGGTTTGCGGTTAACGTAGTTGACCTGTCGTCCCGGCACCTTGTAGGTGTCGTCGGTTTGCGCGACGATCAGATCCGCGAAGAAGCGGAAGTTCTCCGCGGCGCGGCGCGCCTGACCAAGTGCCTGCGTGATCGGCAGTCCCGAGTCGAAGGACTCGAGTTCGGCCAGACGGGCGTCACGCGATTCGACGATGTCTGCGATGCGGTGTAAAATGCGCGACCGTTCGCGGGGCCGCGTGCGAGGCCACGGTCCGTCTAAGAACGCACGGCGAGCCGCCGCTACGGCCCGGTCCACGTCCGCCTTCTTGCCGGCCGCCACCTGCAGGTACGTCTCGTTCGAAACGGGCTCGAGTACGTCGAAGGTGGCGCCGTCGGCAGAGTCTACAGCCTTGCCGTCGATGTAGTGCCGGATGCGGTTCGGCAGGTCGGCGGGGACGTGGCGTTCGTCGAGCGCGGGTGCGATAGAGGTCATGCCTTCCTCCAGTCAGTCGTGGAAGCAGTCGTGGAAGCGGTTGGGGTGCTACGCGCGGAGCAAGGCCTCCGTCGCGGGCCGGCGGGGGTTCCGGGCGGCGGACTCGACCTCGAATTGGTCGATTCCGGGGCGGGAGTTCGGAGAATTTTTTGTACAGCATCGCGTGGAAGAGCTGGTTGAGGTGGGTGGAGGTAGCCCCGTTGAAGCCCTTGAGCAGGAGCCGGTTCGGCCATTGATCGGCGGCATCCGCTGATCGGCGTGGCGATGGTGTCGCTCATCGTTCGACGTCCTGCTCGAACCGCTCACGCCATGTGTCGTTCATCGGGAACAGCCCCTCGACTGGGTGCCCCTCCGCAACACGCCGTGCGATCCACGCGTCCTCCCGCTCCTGGACCAGGGTTGCATCCGCGACCTCCTCGGCCAGGTCGCGTGGAATCACGATCACGCCGTCGCCGTCGCCGACGACGACGTCGCCCGGCTGCACGGTCGTGCCGCCGCAGCCGACGACGACGTCTGCCTCCCAGGGCACGTGCATCCGGCCGAGTACCGCCGGATGCGCTCCTGCCGCGTACACGGGCAGGCCGGTTTCGAGGACCGCCTCGCTGTCCCGCACGCCTCCGTCCGTCACGACGCCCGCTGCTCCACGGGCCCGCGCACGGATCGCGAGCACGTCGCCGAGCGTGCCGGAACCGCGCTCGCCGCGTGCCTCGATGACGATGACCTCACCCGCATTGACCGTGTCGAAGACCTGCTTCTGAGCGTTGAAGCCGCCGCCGTGGCGGGCGAACAAATCCTCGCGGTTCGGCACGAAGCGGAGCGTCCTGGCGGTACCGACCATCTTCCGCGCCGATCCGAGCGACCGCACGCCGTCGATGATCACATTGTTCAGGCCGCGCTTCCGTAACTGCGCTGCGAGGCCGGCGACCGGAGCGCCCTCGAGCTTTGCTCGCAGCTGCGCTGACAGTTCGGTGGACGGCAAGGGGGGCAGGCCTGCGAACTCCCGCGAACCCCATGCTTCGGTTCGTTGCCGGTCATCCGCGGACGGCACCGAACCCAGCGACACGTCGAGCGCGTGGACTCCCTGCGTCACCGTCGTGCGGAGCCGACCGGACGACGGGGCGCCCGGCGCGTTCGGCGCGTCGACCTCAACTTCGACGACGTTTCCAGGCACCACCACGGACGAGCCTGCCGGGGTACCCGTGAGGATCACGTCGCCGGGCTCCAGCGTGAGGTGCTGAGCGAGGTCGGCGATGATCTGCGTGAATGGGAAGAGCAGGTCTGCGGTCGTATCGTCCTGGACGATCTTGCCGTCCACCCACGTCCGGATGCGGAGTCCGGCAGGATCGACTGTCCGCGCGTCGATCACCGCCGGCCCAAGCGGCGTGAAGCCGTCCCCGCCCTTCGACCGCAGGTTGGAGCCGCGGTCGGCGCCGCGAAGGTCGTAGAGACCGAGGTCGTTGGCGGCCGTCACCGACGCGACGTGCTCCCAGGCGTCCTCCGCGCTAACCCAGCGCGCCGCGGCGCCGATGACGAGAGCGATCTCACCTTCAAATGCGAGCAGGTCGGCGCCAGCAGGCCGTTCAACGGAGCCTTCGCTTGGCGCAAGCGAGCTCGCCGGTTTCAGGAAGTAGGAGGGCGCCGCGGGCCTTTGTCCCCGCTGGTCTGCCCGCGACGGGTAATTGAGGTGGACCGCAATGATCTTGCCGGGGCGCCGCTCGAGCGGGATCCGGGACAGTCCCGCATCCGCGGTTCGTGCCGTGATTTCCATCGAACCCTCTCACTTGGCCAATACGACTGATCATATACTATATGATTATCGGCGTTCAACTTCGATCGACGACCCTCATCGTTGGGGGCGCCTTGCACGGGAGGTGCGCAAGAGGATGCAGTTCCATCACCACGGGTATGTGTCCGGGAATCCACATGTGCAGCCCAAGGCGGGCGTCGGCGTGGACCGACCCGCCGACCCGCCGAGTGAGGTCGACGTCCTCATCATCGGCACCGGGCCGGCGGGCATGATCGCGGCGGCGCAACTGGCCCAGTTCCCCGGCATCACCACACGGGTTGTCGACTGTCGCGGCGGTCGCCTCGAGATCGGTCAGGCCGACGGTATCCAGGCGCGCAGCGTGGAGACATTCCAGGCCTTTGGCTTCGCCGATCGCATCATCGCTGAGGCGTTCCGCATCACCGAGATGGCGTTCTGGCAGCCCGACCCGACTGACCGGTCACGCATCGTCCGCGTCTCTTGCGCCGCCGACGACCCGACTGGCATCAGCGAGTTCCCGCACCTGATCGTCAACCAGGCGCGGGTGCTGGACTACTTCGCCGAGGTGATGGCTCAGTCGCCCGCCCGGCTCGCACCGGACTACGGCTTGGAGTTCCGCGGGCTCGAAATCGACCAGGACGCCGATTACCCCGTCATCGTGACGCTGGCGTGTACCACTGGCGAGCGCAGTGGGAAGGTCCGGATTGTCCGGGCCAAGTACGTCCTCGGCGCCGACGGCGCCCACAGCCGTGTCCGCCAGTCGATCGGCTGCACTATGGCGGGCGATCGCGCGAACCACGCGTGGGGCGTCATGGACGTGCTCGCCGTAACCGACTTTCCAGACATCCGCACGAAGTGCGCCGTCCAGGCAGAGGCCGGCAGCATCCTGCTCATCCCGCGCGAGGGCGGCTTTCTGTTCCGGATGTACGTCGACCTGGGGCAGGTGCAGCCCGACGAAATCGGTGCCGTGCCGGCGACGAAGATCGAGGGCATCATCGGAAAGGCCAACGAGATCCTGCGCCCTTATACCCTTGACGTGCGCAACGTCGCCTGGTGGAGCGTCTACGAGGTCGGGCACCGGCTGACGGACCGCTTCGATGACGTGGACCACGACGGCGCTGGGCCCCGGACCCCTCGCGTGTTCATCGCTGGCGACGCATGCCACACGCACAGCGCGAAGGCCGGTCAAGGCATGAACGTGTCACTGCAAGACGGGTTCAACCTTGGATGGAAGCTCGGCCACGTCCTTGAGGGCCGAGCGCCCGAAGCTTTGCTCGCTACCTATTCCACAGAGCGTCAGGTCGTCGCGCAGAAGCTCATCGCCTTCGACAGGCAGTGGTCGACGCTCATGGCGAAAAAGCCTGAGGAGTTCGACGATCCGTCCGAGCTCGCCGAGTTCTACGTGCGGACCGCCGAGTTCCCGGCGGGGTTCATGACGCAGTACGCCCCGTCACTCATTACCGCCGAGCCGGCGCACCAGTCTCTGGCGACGGGATTCCCGATCGGCAAGCGGTTCCGGTCCGGAATCGTGGCGCGAGTGTGCGATGGCAACTCGATACACCTCGGGCACCATGCGACCGCGGACGGCCGGTGGCGCATCTACGTCTTCGCGGACGACGCACTGCCGGGTTCCGACTCCGCATCCGACCGATTCGCCGATTGGCTTGCGACGGCTCCGGACTCCCCACTGATCGCTACGCCGCCGGGTGCGGACCTGGATGCGTGGTTCGACGTGAAAGTCGTCTACCAGCAGGCGCAGACGAGCATCGATCTCGGAACGGTGCCCCCGGTGTTCCTGCCTCGCGTCGGCCCCTTCCAGCTCATCGACTACGAAAAGGTCTACGGAATCGATCCCGCCACGGACATCTTCGACAATAGGGGCCTCGACCGCTCGGGGGCGCTCGTTGTCGTCCGTCCCGACCAATACGTGGCCCACGTCCTTCCTCTGAGTGCGACTCGGGAGCTCGCCGCGTTCTTCGCGCCGATCCTCAACGCACGCCAGGGACCGCGGCAGACGCCGGCGCCTGAGAAACAAAGGAGACCGAAATGACCGACCAACACGAACTGGAACTGCTGGCTAAGGTCCCGGATGGCTTGTTCATTGCGGGCGAGTGGCGCGACGCACAGGGCGGCGGCACACTCAACGTCTCAGACCCCTCATCCGGCGAGGTGATCAAGCGGATCGCGAGCGCTTCGGCCACTGACGGGCGCTCCGCGCTCGACGCGGCGTCCGACGCGTATCCCGCCTGGGCAAACACGTCCCTGCGCGACCGGGCGGAGCTGCTTCGCCGTGCCTTCGACCTGCTTCAGCAACGCAAAGAGGAGTTCGCGCTGCTGATGACACTCGAAATGGGCAAGCCGTTGGCTGAGGCGCGGGGCGAGGTCGCTTACGGCGGTGAGTTCCTACGCTGGTTCAGCGAGGAAGCCCCGCGGATACAAGGGCGTTACGGCGCTAACCCCGAGAACTCGGGTCGGATGGTCGTCACTCAGCACCCTGTCGGGCCGTGCTTTCTGATCACGCCGTGGAACTTCCCTCTTGCCATGGCGACTCGCAAAATCGCTCCGGCCCTCGCCGCGGGGTGCACCGCCGTTGTCAAGCCTGCGGCGCTCACGCCGCTGACGACGCTCTACTTCGTGAAGCTGCTCGAGGACGCGGGGTTGCCGCGCGGCGTCGTGAACGTGGTGCCGACCTCGTCCTCCGGCGCACTGGCCGGTCCGATCATCGCCGACCCCCGGTTGCGGAAGCTTTCCTTCACCGGCTCAACGCTTGTCGGGCAGAGCTTGCTCAAGCAGGCGAGCGACGGTGTCCTGCGCGTCTCCATGGAGCTGGGCGGAAACGCGCCCTTCGTGGTATTCGAGGACGCCGACCTCGACAAGGCGGTGGATGCGGCCATGCTCGCCAAGTTCAGAAACATGGGGCAAGCGTGCACGGCAGCAAACCGGTTCATCGTGCAGCGCCCGATTGCCGCAGAATTCGCAGAACGAGTCAGCGAGCGCGTGAAAGGGCTGCGGGTAGGTCGGGGGACCGAGGAGGGCGTGGCCATCGGTCCGCTCATCGACGACCGAGCGGTGGCCAAGACCTCACAGCTCCTGAAGGACGCCCTGGCGCGCGGCGCTCAACTCATGACCGGTGGGCATGCGATTGATCGGCCGGGGACCTTCTACGAACCCACGGTCATATCCGATGTTCAAGCGGGCAGCGCGATCCTCCGGGAGGAGATCTTTGGGCCCGTGCTCGCCATCGCGCCGTTCAACGACGAGGACGACGCCGTCCGGCTCGCGAACGACACCGAGTACGGCCTCGTGTCCTACGTGTTCACCCAGAGCCTCGCTCGCGGGCAGCGGATGATCGACCGGCTTGAGACAGGGATGATGGGGCTGAACGTCGGCGTGGTCTCCAATGCGGCTGCCCCGTTTGGCGGGTGGAAGCTCTCTGGAGTCGGCCGGGAGGGCGGCGCCGAGGGCATCCACGAGTACCTGCAGACGAAGTACACGCTCACACCGAATCCCTTCGCCTGATGATGAGCAGCCTCACCTCGCGGTCCCAAGGCGCGTGCTTGGTCTCGAATAGATGGATAAGGGTCGCGCTGCGACTGCCCCTCTCTGCAGCCAGCCGCTACGGATCGCACGCCTTCTTCAGAGGCCGCCTGGAGATTGCAGATGCCGAACCGGCTGCAGATTGTATATGATCTAAGCTAGGATCGCCGGGTCGTCGACGCTCGTCGAGCAAAGCGATTCACACCCAGAACTTCACGACAGGACGGAGACACACAAATGGCACGGATCTCTGTAATCGGCGGGACGGGGTATGCCGGCAGCAACATCCTCGCCGAGGCCGTGGAGCGGGGTCACGCAGTCGCTTCGATCAGCCGGAACCGCCCCACCCACCGGATCAGTGGCATCGAGTATCTCGAGGGATCGATCCTCGACGGTGACACTCGGTCGACCGCTCTGGCGAACGCAGACGTAGTCGTGGTCGCCGTCGCTCCGCGCGGTGACATGGCCGGCCGCGTGAAGGACGCCATCAAGGCCATCGCGTCGGACGCCGAGCAGACCGGGGTGCGCCTCGGAATCATCGGCGGCGCCGGTTCACTACACGTAGCCGAGGGCGGACCACGGCTCTTCGACACCCCCGACTTCCCCGCCGAGTTCTACTCAGAGGCGCTGGAGATGACCGCCGTTTTAGATGACCTACGGGCGGCATCAAAAAGGCTTGACTGGTTCTACCTGTCCCCGCCGGCAGGCTTCGGCAGCTACGCGCCTGGGAAGGAACGCCGCACCTATCGTGTCGGTCGTGATCTTCTCCTCACCGACAGCGAGGGCAACTCCTTCATCGGCGGCAGGGACTTCGGTGCCGCCGTCCTCGACGAGATCGAGCGACCTGCCCATCAACGGGTCCGCTTCACCGTCGCGTACTGAGCCGGTCGTCAAAATCGCCCGGGTCGGCCTCACTTCCTCCATGAGTCCTCCGCGCGTGGCCTGACCACCCGTTCACCGGTCAACGAGCGGCATCAGAACCGTTCAACATCGTCGGCGCAACACGACGGTGATGCCGACGGCGCCAATCAGGGCGCGGTCGTCTCCTCATCGCATACGAGGTCCGCACCTTTTTCGACGGCACTGGGGCAGCGGCGACCGGCTCAAGAACTTAACCAAACGCTGCGCTAGGACCGCCGTCGGGTCGGCAACCCTTCAAGAGCACCGAATGAAAGGACACATGACATGAAGATCAGGCGCCTGGGCTGGGACGGCCTCGAGGTAACCGCTCAAGGCAAATCCCTGGTGATCGACTACGTGCAAGACTCATCCGCATTCCTCCGCGCCAACTGGCGGGGAGGAGCTCCCGTTCCTCCCCTTCGCACCCCTGCGGTAGCGGCGCTTGTCACACATCTGCACGAGGATCACACGGACGTCGCTGCAATTGAGTCCGCCGTTGGCCCGGACGGCATCGTTCTTCGCCCAAAGCCGTTTGCTGGCTCAGCTGCCGAGGTGGTGTTCACTGCCAAGCAAGAGGCCGACCTCGCCGCTAGTGGATTGGATGTCCGCACTGTCTCAGAGTGGGAGCAAAACGAACTAGGACCGTTCACGGTCACCGCGGTACCTGCCATCGACGGGCTCGGAGATCCCCAGGTCAATTGGGTCGTGGAAGCCGAGGGCGCCCGACTCTTCCACGGCGGAGACACCATGTTCCATGGTTACTGGTGGCTCGTCGCCGGTCGTCTAGGGCCGATCGACGTCGCCGCCCTTCCCATCAACGGCGCGGTAATCGACGTCCCTCATCTGCAGCCGGTCAGCACACTCGCTGCCTGCATGGGACCTCGAGAAGCCGTCCAGGCGGCAATCAGTCTGCAAGCGAAGATCCTTCTGCCATTGCACTACGGCGTCTTCGGGGAGACGGTGGTGTACATCGAAGACGATGCCCCACTCGAACACGTGAAAGAGTTAGCCGAGACGGCCGGACAGCGCGTGGTTTCGTTAAACCCGGGCGAGACATTCGATGTCTTCGAGAACCTGCGCTGACGGCCACAAACCGCACCCGCCGGTATCGTGGCGCGATACGGCTGCTCTGCCGCGCCTGCTCCGCGGCCGCGGTCAGCTGCGAGCAGGCCCGGCGATCTACACGGTGAACGCCACCGGCGTCGCCCCGGCCAGCTCCGCCTGGCTGACGTCGGGGTCCGGCTCATTCGTGGTCATCGGCATGTGGGACGTGGCAGCTTGACTTCCCGAGTGGCTCTGGAACCGAAAGCTCGGGGGCTGACCGAGTGAGGTGCCGTCCCGGCTAAGGGCGATTGGCCAAGTTTGAGCAACCGAGTGGCCGGCAGGAGCGTCCACTCCCCGCCAGTTCTTTGATCCATTGCAACGAAGCCTAGGAGGGTCCCAACCGACGTACTGGCCAAATCGGCCTGATGCTGTGCTCCTTCGCGAGCCTATCCAGGGCGGCGACGCGGATCTGCGCCTTCAACGCATCGAAAGGTTCCAAGACGACGTGAAGTCCATTTTGATCGCTGCCATCGTGGGGTTGGCCGTCTCGATCATGTTGACGCCGTATTTGATCAGGTTCTTCTCGAGTGGTGGCGTCACTATTCGTGGTGCTACGGGGGCATTTGAATCGGTGATACCTGACTATGTGGCTAGCGAGCCCAAGCCTACCGATGCCGAGCTCTACCATTTCCGAAGGCAAGCGATGATTAATACATTCGGGATTGTGTCGCGATACGTCGAACACGATCAAATCGGAGCGATCGCGGTTCGAATCCAACCCGACGATGCGGAGCTATTCGAGCTCACGCGCAGGTACTACGGGGTGGGCCGGTGGCAGCAGTACCTCCGGCAACGGCAGGTGAAACGCATGCGTGCCAAAGTAGGAGAACAGGTTCGCCGTTAGTCGCAAACTGCGTATCGAAACGTGGGTGTGTCGTCTTCTGTGAAATTGCACGGTAAGGCGCACGGTGTTAGTTGCTATTTGGCCGGTTTTGGCGATTTATGTGGCCGTTGCTGCGTGTCGCGCCCCGAGTTGGTGCGGTGCGCGGTGGGGATCGGTCATCACGTCGCGCGATGGCCGGTGGTGGTGGGTGGCTGATATGGACAAGCGGTTGGCGGTGCTGGGCCCACATGTGCACGAGGGGGGGTGTCGCTGGACCGTGCTGCCGCTGTTGCGGGGGTTACCCGTCCGGACGGCCCGTCGGTGGCTGAGGGCTTACGAGGCGGACGGCGCTGCTGGGTTGGCCCGGGTCTCTCGTTCGGATCGTGGAAGCCACCGGGTGTCGGCGGAAGTGCGCGCTTTGATCGAGGGTTTGGCGTTGCGCCGTCCGCCTCCCCGGATGGCGGAGGTGCACCGGGCAGTGGTGGAGACCGCCGAGGAGAAGAGTTGATCGGCGCCGTCGTACTGGGTGGTGCGCAGGATCATCGGCGGTTTGGATCGCGGGTTGGTGTCGCAGCGCCAACGATACAACCCGCGGCGATCTGCGGTCAGCTCACGCCGGAACGGGGTGTGCGCCCAGTATCTGCTCGAGCAGATCCAATGCGGTGACGTCGTCTGGTGGTGGCGGGTCCGGCGGCGGCCACGACCAGTCCGCAGGGCCGGGGGACAGGACCGGCTTCGCCTCCACCATTTGCAAAACTCGTCGGTAGGCGGCTCTTTCGTCACGGTGACGTTGCACCGTTTTTCGGATGGTTTCCAGAACGCCGAACTGCTCGGCCAACACGGTCAGACTGGTCGTGGCGACGATGCTCCACCGGCCGCCGCGCTGGCCGGCGAGGTTGAACGCGGACAGGGTCTCCAACGCCGCGTACACCGCCGATCGGGACAGCCCCGACGCGGTGATCAGCTCGAAGCTGGACAGCGGGGCTCTGGCCTGCTCCAACGTCTCGTACACCAGCGCGGCCGGGATCCCCAGCTCCAGGAACACCGGCCGCAGCGCGTGCAGTTTCCCGCCGCGCCAGTCCTGCCGCCCGGCCCGCTGCGCCAAGGCAGCGGGGATCACCAGCTCGTACAGGTCACCATCACCACCGCGGTCACCGTCGATCAACACCACCAACCCGTCGCCTTCGTCCCGCAACGCCCGCAGCTGCGCCGCGACGGTCGACTGATCCATCCCGGCCGCAATACTCAACGCCCGGGTGCCGAAGTGGACGTACCGGGAACCGGACTTCATTCCGGCCTCACCCAACGCACGAAGCACCATCCGCCGGCTCATCCACCCCGACGGCTTATCCCCGAGCTGGTGCTGGTCCTGCTCCGCG
>JAABUM010001141.1_pt1 | contig 41218 bp, 31 predicted proteins | sample 5559161 | NCBI WGS metagenome assembly JAABUM01 (sample SAMN10711868, study PRJNA513369) | rock metagenome | isolation source: Antarctica rocks | place: Antarctica: Victoria Land, Siegfried Peak nord
ACCCTGTGCCCACCGTGCGGGAGGCGCACGCCGCGACAACACCGCCGCCAGCCCGCGCCATCGCCCAGGTCGCCTAACGAGGCTATCTCCATGATGTACCAACTGTTCATAATTCGCTTGACGGACTACTAGTAATGTTTTGTGGAGAATAATCGATGTCTAACCGCTCACCGGACGAGCAGGGGCAGCCGCCAGCCCGCACACGGGCGGCGCTGCTCGGCGCCCTCGGCGTGGCTGTCGCGCTGATAGCTGTCATACTTATCGCGACGCGGGTCTTGGGTTCCCACGGCTCCGGCAATAAGGCGAGCGCCCCTATCCTGACGACAACGGCCGTCACAGCCACGCGGACAGCCGTTGGGCAAGCTACGGTCACGGCTACACTGGCGCCGACAACGCGGTCTACCGTCACGCCGCGCCTCACAACGCGCCCCACAACGCGCGCGACAGGCGCGGGGCACGCGACCGCGCCGCCGATCAGCCAATCCACGCCGGTCGGAGCCAAGACAAATCCGACCACGGCGCCGCCGGCTATCCCCACCGTTAAAGGCGCGACAGGCGTGGCTCAACCAACGGCTACATCGACCGCGCGCCCGCATACGATTCCCCTTGTGGGTCCGACGCATACCCCTGCCGTGAGCGTCACGCATACGGCCCCGCCGCCGACGGCGGTTACGACCGCGACCCCCCGACCGGCGCCCGCGGCGACGCATATCCCAACACCTATGGCGCCGCGCACCCCTACCGCTACGATCGCGCCCTCGGCGACGCGTGTCCCGACATCCGCCCCGACGCGCGTTCCTACCGCCACGATCACGCCGCGCCCGTCCCTTGCAGCAGCGTACCGCGACTACAAAGTGGGCGCGTACTACTTCAGCGGCTGGTCCCACGGCCAGAACGACAACATCAGCGCCATCTTGACCGGCCCCCATCGGGGCGCTGAGCCGCTCATTGGCTGGTATGACGACTCGCAGTCGCAGGTCGACAAGAGCATCGACCAAGCCGCCAACGCGGGTGTCAATTTCTTTTCGTTCGACTGGTATGACACCCCGTACTCGCCGTACGCCACCGACCGCACGCTCAATGAGGGGCTGAAGTACTATCTCACGTCCGCGCGGCGCTCCCGCCTCGGGTTCAACCTTGTCTTCGTGGACCACGCGCCGTTCGTGCCCACCCCCGACCATCCGGCGGCCATCGCCTCGTGGCGCACGACGGAGTGGCCGCGCATCATTGACCAGTGGCTGCCGCTCTTCAAGCAGCCCGACTACGTGCGCGTCGATGGCAAGCCGCTGCTCATCGTGTTCAGCCCCGAGCATATGCGCGAGATCTGCGGCGGTTCGGCCAACGTGCGCGCCGCGCTCGACTACCTGCGCGCCCGTGTGCGCGCCGCCGGACTGCCGGGGGTGACCGTGGCGGTCGCGGCGACCGTGGCCGCGCACTCCAACCCGATCAAGGTGCAGGAACTCAACACCGAAGGGTACGACGCCGCCACGGGCTATAACTACCACTCGCTCGGCAACGAGCAGTACCGCAAGCCCGTGCCGTACAGCCAACTTGTCGCGGAGAACGAGGCGACATGGAACCGCGTGGCCGCCGGTGTGCATGTCCCGTACATACCCGTCATCACCTCGGGGTGGGACCAGCGCTACAGCGCGCGCGAACAGCAGACGGCCATCATCTATGCCGGCCGCACCCCCGCCCAGTTCGCCTGCTACGCCGTGGACGCCCGCCACTGGGTCGATACGCATCCCCTTCAGACGACCAAGGAGCGAATCGTGATGATCTTCGCCTGGAACGAGATTGGCGAGGGCGGCGCCATCATCCCCAGCCACCAGGATGGTTTCGCCTACGCCAACACCGTCGGCGCGATCTTCGGAACCACGACCAGCCCTCCGCGGACGCCGGTGGGGTGTACGTGAGTCGGAAGTGGGAAGTCGGGAGTCGGGAGTGGGAAGTGAGACTAATGCCCGCGTGGGCTCCAATACGCTCACTACTACGCGGCCAGTTGGGAGCGAGAAACTATCGACTTCCGACTTCCGACTTTCGACTAGAAAAGGAGGTGGATAAGTCGCTAGTCTCATGGCTGCGGTCATGGGAGTCTAAAAACGTGAGTTTTGCATCATGCTAGTCCGGCTAGTACGTTGTATGATCCAATCGACCCCCGGCGCGTGGAGCAGGCGCCGGCTATCGCGGAAGTGTAGGAAGAGAGAACATGACCACCGCTGATCATTCGTCGGCAGGTACACGGCGGCGCGTGGGGCGCGCGCTGGCGGCGGCAGGGTTGCTGACCGCGTTCACCCTGGCCCCGCTCTTTCCAGGAGCCATAGGCGCCGCGCGCGCCGATTCGAGCCGCGGACCATCCGTGAGCGCTGACTACCCCTACGACAATACGGTGACGGCCACCCCCGGTACGCCCGTTCCAGGGGTGTCTTCAGTGACCCCGACGGCGACACCGCCCACGGCCACTGCCATAACGTCGAAAGCGGTGCGTGGTACGGTAACCCCAACCGCGCGTGCGACGAGCACGCCGACCCCGGCCCCCGTGGCGACGCTGCCGAGCTTGCCCAAGGGCTTCAAGGCAACCGTGCGCCGTACCAACGGCTATGAGCTTGGCGCCTACTACTTCAGCGGCTGGTCGCACGCGCCCAACAACAACCTCACGCCCATCTTGACGGGGGGGCCGTTGAGCCGCTATGAGCCCCTCATCAGCTGGTACGACGACTCGCAAGTACAGGTCGACCGCAACATCAATCAGGCCGTCAACGCGGGCGTCAACTTTTTCGCCTTCGACTACTATGACCTCGTACAGTCGCGCTACCCGACCGACCGCACGCTCAACGAGGCGCTCGGCTACTACTTGACCTCGCGGCAGCGCTCGCGCATCAACTTCTGCCTGACTTTCATCGATCAGGCGCCGTTCCAGCCGGCCGCGCACGATTGGCCGCGGCTGGTGGCGACCTGGATTCAGTATTTCAAGCAACCCGACTATGTGCGCGTCAATGGCAAGCCGCTGTTTATTATATTCAGCCCTGAGCACATGCGTGATATCTTCGGCAGTTCCAAGGGGGTCTATACCGCCCTCAACTACCTGCGCGGGCAGGTCGCCAAGGCGAAACTCCCCGGCGTAACCATCGCCGTGGGCGCCACGGTCAGTCCCAGCGCCAACCCCGCCAATGTCGCGAAGTTGAGGGTCGAGGGCTACGATGTCACGACGGGCTACAACTACCACTCCAACGGCGGCGAAAAGTACCGCACGCCCGTTCCCTACAGCAACCTCGTACAAGAGAACCGTTCCATGTGGGACCGCGTGGCGAAGGCCTATACGTACCCCTACATGCCCGTCATTACCTCAGGCTGGGACCAGCGCTTCAGCTATCGTGAGCAGAAGACGGCCATTATCTACAAGGACCGCACCCCGGTGCAGTTCGCCTGTTACGCCGCCGCCGCGCGGCAGTGGGTCGACAACAACGCCAAGCACACCGTCAAAGAGAAGATCGTGATGGTTTTCGCCTGGAACGAGATCGGCGAGGGCGGGGCTATTATCCCCACCAAAGTCGATCGCGGCGCCTACTCCGACGCGTTGAGCCGTGTGTTCAACGCGCGTAAAGCGCCTGTGTGTAAATAGTCGATGGTCGATGGTCGATGGTCGATGGTTATCGGGGTGGTGACGTCGTTAGCGATGGCGCTGTACGCTGACGCATACGTTTGATGCCGCGTCTTACCATCGACCATCGACCATCGACTCCGTTGGAGGATAGCTTTGAAGATCGCCATGCTGGGCTCCCGGGGTATTCCCGCCAACTATAGCGGCGTCGAGACCTGCGTGGAAAACCTGGCGACGCGGCTGGTTGAGCGCGGCCACGCGGTGACGGTCTATTGCCGGCCTCACATGGTGCGGTGGGAGCAGCCGACTTACAAAGGGGTGCGTCTCGTCAAGTTGCCCACGATCCGCACCAAGTTCCTCGATACCTTCGCGCACACGGCGCTATGTACCCTGCACATGATCGCGCATCGACCCGATACCGCGCTCTATTTCATCGCGGGTAACAGCCCCTTCGTACTGCTGGCGCGCCTCGCCGGCGTCCCGACGGTGTTTAACGTCGACGGCCTCGACTCGCAGCGCGCCAAGTGGGGCGGGCGGGCGCGCCTGTACCTGCGATTCGCCGAGTGGCTCTCCGCGCGCGCCGCCACGCGGACCGTGACCGATTCGCGCGCGGTGCAACGCCTCTACGAGCGCCGCTTTGGCCGTTCCACGACCTTCATCGCCTACGGCGCCGAACTCCCCGCTCCCACGGGCGTGGAGTACCTGGAGCAGTTCAACCTGGACCCCCGCGGCTACATCCTCTTCGTGGGACGCCTCGTACCCGAGAATGGGATACATGTGCTGATCGCGGCACATGCCGCTCTGCCCGCGGCCCCGCCACTGGTCATCGTAGGCGACGCGCCCTACGCCGACGACTACGTGATGAGTTTGCGCGCGCATGAAGGGCCTGGGGTCATATTCACCGGCTACCTCTTCGGCGAAGGGTACCGCCAACTCCTGCACAACGCCTACATGTTCGTGCTGCCCGACGAGGTGGGCGGCACACACCCCGCGCTGATCGAAGCCATGGCGGCGGGCAACTGCATTGTCGTCAACAACCACGAGCCCAACGTCGAGGCTATTGGCGACGCTGGCCTGAGTTACGATGGGCGGCTGGGCGCGCCGGACCTGGCGCGGGTGATGGGGCAGGCGCTCGCCGATCCGGCATTAGCCGCCGCGTTGGGCGAGCGCGCGAAGAGCCGCGCGCTCGCGTTGTACTCATGGCGAAGCGTGACGGACGCTTATGAACGACTGTGCGACGAGGTTACAGCGCGGCCGGCGCGGGGGCCGGTGGAGCCATCGGTAAAGTCGATAAAGCGGAAAAGTAGCAAAACTCCGTAACGTTTAGCGTCTGTAGGCATTGTACTTGCTAGAGAGCACATAGAGTCATTCTAGAACAAAGCATCGAACGACCTGATACAAAACGTCTTGATACGAGGAGCATTCTTTTGATTCGACGGTTGGAGCGCCAGTTGCTTTTCCTGCATCTGGCCATCGACGTCGTGCTGACCCTGGTCGCGCTGCGCCTAGCCGAGGTCATGCGCCAGCATGTCTTGCTGGGCATCGAGCAGCGCACCGGACCGATCACGCTCAACTGGCAGACGTACGTCGTCGCGGCGGTTGTCTGGGGCGTGGTCTTTCAGGCCCTACCCGTCTTTGACTCCAAGCGGACGACGACGTTGGTGCAGGAGTTCAAAGGGCTGTTCAAGGCGGTCGCCGTCTGCGTGCTCGCCATGGCCGGTCTGTTCTACCTGCTCGATATACCGCCGTCGCGCCTATTTTTCCTGTACTTCTGGCTGCTCGACTTGGGTGTGCTCATCTGTTTGCACGCTGCTGTGCGTCGTACACAGCGGTTCGCACGCGCCCACGGCTATGACACGCGTCGTGTCCTCGTCGTCGGTGGCGGTGCAGGGGGACACGCCGTGGTCGCCGCGATCAAGAGCCATGCCTGGAGCGGACTGCGCCTTGTCGGCGTCGTGGATGACGTCGAGCCCTCCACGCTCGATGGAACGGCGGCCCCCGATGTCTATGGGGTCCCGCTGATCGGCGCGATCGACTGCCTCCCAGCGCTCCTTGAGAAGGGCGGGATCGACGAGGTTGTGATCGCTCTGCCCGCGAGCCGGCACGAGTCGTTGGTCTGGCTATCGAGCGAGTTGCAGCGGTTTCCTGTGATGGTCAAAGTCGCGCCCGATATCCTTGATGTCTTTTTGCTGCGCTCGACAGTGACGGACCTGTGGGGGTTGCCGCTGCTGTCGGTGCGCGAACCGGCTATCACCGGTATGCGCTGGTTCTTCAAGCGCGTGCTCGATGTCGCGCTCGCCGGGCTGCTGTTGCTGCTGTTGTCGCCGGCGCTGGCCTGTATCGCACTGGCCATACGCCTAACGTCGCGCGGTCCTATTCTGCTGCGCCAGGAACGTGTGGGCGAGCATGGCCGCGTCTTCCACATGCTCAAGTTCCGCACGATGTACGCGTGTGGAGCGGGCGGTGAGGCCCGGCCACGCCGCGTGTCCGTCAGCGCCACGTCCACTCTACATAAAGCGCCAGACGACCCGCGTGTCACACCGCTGGGACGCTACCTGCGCCGGGCCAGTCTGGACGAGTTGCCGCAGCTCTGGAACGTGCTGCGCGGCGAGATGAGCCTGGTCGGGCCGCGCCCGGAGTTGCCCTGGATCGTGGCGCGCTACGAGCCGTGGCAGCACGCGCGGCATGTCGTGCCGCCAGGCATGACGGGCTGGTGGCAAATCAACGGGCGCAGTGAGGCGCCGCTACATTTGAACACGCACCTCGACCTGTTCTACATCCAGCACTTCTCGGTGTTCCTCGATCTGCGCATCCTGGCGCGCACGCTCGGCGTCGTCATCCGCGGGCGCGGCGCGTTCTAACTCGCGTCACAGGTCATCGCTTCGCCGCATAGGCCGCATAGAACGCGCCGATCCTTTAGGGGTAGGGATGGCTATGGATTATCTACAACAGAGGTCATGGCGTCTACCCCACGCGGCAGCCCTCTCCTGCTTGATCGCCGTCGCCGGTCTGTCCGCTCCGATGCGCGCGCAGCCGGGGCGGGCCATGTATGCGGATCGCGCACGGCAGCGCCTCACGGTGAACCCTGCCTGGCCTGTGCATACGCCTGCGCGACCTATCACTGTGCTGGTGGACGAGAGTACCCATCGCGTCTTCGTGCTTGCTCAGGAGTATCAGCAGGGCTCCTATCCGAACCCGAAAGGGGCGGGCAGCGTCAGCACGTTTGACGCCGCGACGGGGGCGCTGGTGCGCACGACGCGAGTGGGGGTCGGCGTGGTGCAGATGGCGCTCGATGTGACGGCGCAGCGTTTGTACGTCTTGAACCAGGGACCGCTCGACGGCGATGGGTTCGCGGCACAGCAGGGCAGCGTGAGCGTGCTCGACGCAGCGACGGGCGCCCTCGTCGGCGCCACTCTGATCGGTGTCGGCGCCGACGCGCTTGCCGTCGACGAGCGCCATGGGCGCGTCTTCGCCCTGACGGACGACCCCGGCGCGACCAACGGCCAGAGTTCCGGCGACACGAGCGTGCTCGACGCGGCGACGGGCGCCCTGGTACGGACGCTGCCGGGTGTGAGCGGTACGGCGCTGGCGGTGAGCACGCGCACCGGCCGTCTCTTCGTGGCCTCGGGCCTGAGTTGCCCGCCCGCGCCGACGGATTCGAACAAGACCGAGCTTGGTTGCCTGGAGGTACTCGACGCGCGGACGGGACGGCGGCTGGCGACGCGCCCGCTCGCCGAACGGGTGGGCCAACGCGCTATGGCGGCCGACGACCTGGCCGGCCACGTTGTCGCCATGCAGGAGGGCTCGCGCGACGGCCAGGACCCTGACCAGTATATCTCCCACGCTACCCTCTTCGATGAAACGACGGGAGCAACTCTGCGCCGTGCGGGGACGAACGGATACTGGCAAACCGACGCGTTCGCACTAAGTGTGACGGCGGGACGAGCGGTGGCGCTTGCTGGCCCAGACCCCTACGATGTCCAGATGAATGGCGGGGGCCCGGAGACGATCAGCGTTGTCGACACGCACAATGGGCGGGTGCTGCGCACTACGTCAGGACCGGTCGAACCGTATGGTGATTTCGTCTCCACGGTGATCGACGCGCGGGCCGGGCGTATCGTCGTACTGCTGCAACCCTTGGCCGATGTTAGTAGTACGTTAGGCGGCCCGGCTACCCTCATGGCGCTGGACGCGCGGACGGGCCAGCTCCTGCACACGACGACGGGGCAATCAGGCGATGTCGCGCTGGGGCTCGACGCGTCTCACGGCCGTCTCTACGTCGCCAACGCCCGATCCAATACGGTGCGTGTGCTTGCTATCGCCCGGCTGTGACAGCCGTGCAGGTTGAGGTTGTAGGGAGCGCATATGCTTGACGCAGGCCGGCGTCGATACCCAGCGCGGCGAACCGGGGATGACGCGCTGGAATCCATCCAGCGCGTCATCCCCGCTCAAGCATGGACGGGTTAGTGGGTAAGCTTCTCCGACTTGTCAGCATGCGCACGCAGGATGCGGATGTCTCGCGCCGTATATGCGCCCGTCGTCGTGTCGTAGACCGCCGCGACATGAACGAGCTCACCGGCCGCCAGCGTGGGACCCACGCCTCGCTGCACGGTGATCACGGTGCGGCTCACCACTGCCACTGAAACCGTCATGGCTCGCGTCTCCTGGAGGACCAACGTCCCTGTGACCGCTCCGGTGACCTCCGGTGTATAGGACGCGACTAGCCCCTTGAACTGCGCGAGGCCCTGTTGTTGCTTACGCCCCTTGTCGCCATGGTGATGCTTGTCCCCCTTGCCGCCGTGATGCGCCCGCGCCACGGGATGCGCCGCGTGGGTGACCGCCCCCACCGGGGCGACCACGCCGCCGAGCAGTGCGGTCAGTCCGAGAGCTCCCATTACGTGTCGTCGTGTCATGTCCGTCCTACCTCTCTTGTCGATATACTGGGGACGCGCCGATGATGCCGCTCGGCATCATCCTACTGTACTATGACGGCGGACGGGACCTAAACTTACACCCCCAGACCAATGTCCTATCCGGGATAGCCCATCTATCCGCGCTCACAGTGCGGTCCCGCACCGGTCAACGTCCACTAATGGCGCATTGAAGACAATATGAGGCTATTTCGTGGCCCCTAGTAGTCCGTCAAGCCCGGTTTAAACAGTTGGGCCGGTCGTACCCCCTGGGACCGCCGGCATCCTGCCGGCAAACGCTTGCCGGCAGGATGCCGGCGGTCCCAGGAGCAACTGCTCAGAGTTCGCTTGACGGACTACTAGCCCCTGGCGCTAAAGGCGCCGTATCGCGCATCATTAAGACATGACATGTACCCGCTTCCTCATGTTCGTTGGCGTCATCTTAGTGGCTCTCTACGTGCGCCCAGCCCAAGCCGTAGGCGCTTCGCAGCCATCGCGAGCTGTTGTTCCGGTCGCACGGGCCAGCGCGACTCCCACGGCCAGTTCCACGATGGTAACGCACCCGCTAACGAGCCCTTTGGATTGTATCGGTCCACAGCACAACGAGATACCGTTCCATGGCACGATCAACGTCCATTCCGGTATACCGCAGGACTGTGCCGTGCAAATCTTGGGTGGCGCCATACTACATGCCGGTGGTGGAACAGCGCCGCAGATACTCCATGTCAGCACGCGCGCCGTTTTCCGCGTGACCGGCGCGGGGCAGGACGCACTGGACGCCCCCGGCGGCGTAACGATTGTGGTGGGCGCGTCACGTACCTCCGGTAATGCGCCCGAACTGGACAACCTCACCAGACCAGCCACGCTGACGCTGGCGGCCGGGACCGTCCTGGTGCGCTACGACGCCGCCACGAACCACTTCGTGCCCGTGCCGGATGGACACATCCAGCAGGCGCTCGTGGCCTACAAGATCCTGCGGCGTGGCGCGCCACCGCTGCCCCAGCCCGTGCCGCCCGTGGCCCCATCTACGCTCCCCGCGACCGGAGGCGGCCCGCTGCGCGCCGTGCCACTCGTGGCTGGCCTACTGCTGCTCGTGCACGGTGGTCGCGGCCGCGTTCAAAGGGGCAATAGACGTTGGTGGCTCATCGCCGCGGCGATTGGCGCCGCCTTGGTCGTCGTGGGGTTCGGCGTCTATGTCGTGATGGCACAGCGGACCGCTGCCGTTGGGTTCGGCGCGCTGGCCGGCGCGTCCGGCCCGGCGCCGCAGACGGGTGGGGCGCTGGGGTCGCCGACGCGCCTCGTCGTGCCATCCGTGGGTATCGACACGGGGGTGAAGACGCTCGACATCACGGGCGGAGCCTGGCAGTCGCCGACGTACGGCGCCGCCTATCTGACGGGCACGGCATGGCCGGGCCATGCCGGCAATGAGGCCATCACGGGGCACGATGACGCCGACGGAGCCGTGTTTCGCCGCTTGGGCGGCCTGCGGGCCGGTGCCGAGGCGCTCGTCTATGCCGGGGCGCGTGTCTATCGCTATCGCGTCACCGCGCTGCGCGTCGTCGCGCCTACCGCCGTCGACGTGCTGCGGCCGACGCGCGGCGCGACGCTCACGCTCATCACCTGCACGCCCTACCTTGTCGACACCGAGCGCCTAGTCGTACGGGCGGAGTTGATGCAGTGACTACCAACCCTCACCCCCGACCCCTCTCCCGCGTACAGGGAGAGGGGTTGGAGGTGAGGGTTGAATGGTTCTGAGTGACCCTTTGCGCGTTGTGCCGCTATACTGATGCCGATGCATGATCGATCCTACACCTCCGTACCCACTATCGGAGCCCTCGCGCGCGGCGCGGAGTACGCCGCCGCGCCGGATGTCGCGGCTGGCGCCATCGCGCGGTTCGCGCGCCGGCTGGCGTCGCCCGCGGCCGTGCTGCTGCTGTGCGCGGTCAGCGCAGCCTTCTTCTGGAAGGTCATTCTGCTGCATCAGGTACTTCTTCCCGCCGACATCCTGTACTCGCACGACCCGCTGTGGGGCCCGCTCACGCCGCATCCGGTTCCTCTACCCGTCAACCCACTCGACTCGGATGCCCTCACCGAGTTCTACCCATGGACGGCGCTTGCCGCCAACGCGCTCCACCACGGTATCGTGCCGCTGTGGAATCCCTACGCGTTCGCTGGGACACCGTTCCTGGGCGCGATGCAGACGGCGGTGTTTTACCCGATAAACCTCATACTGGAGTGGGTGTTGTCGCCCGCCGATGTTTTGGGTGTACGCGCGGCCGTGCATCTCGCCGTGACGCTCGTCGGCACGTTTTTCTTCGCGCGGCGCCTGGCCCTGTCGCGTCCGGCCGCCCTGCTCGCCGCGCTCTCGTTTGGCCTCGGTCTGCCCTACATGGTGTGGCTCGAACACCCTATGAGCGGCGCGATCGCCTGGCTGCCGTGGCTGCTGCTGGCCATCGACTACGTGGTCACGGCGCGCCGCCGCCTGTGGCCCGCGCTAGGTCTGGTAGCCGTCGTGGCGCTGGAGTTGCTGGCGGGCCACGGCGAGAGCACCGCGCACGCCCTGCTGCTCTGCGTCGCGTATGCGCTCTTCCGCGTCGTGCGCTCCTGGCGTGATGAACGGCGCATGGGCACGGTGGCCGGATCGCTGGCGCTGCTCGCCGGCGCGTCCGCGCTGGGGACGGCGATAGCGGCGGCGCACCTGCTGCCATCGCTGACGCAGATCTCGGTCAGCGAAGCGTCGGCCGACCGCACGTTGGCCTTAGGCGGCGCCGGCCTGCCGCTCTTGGGCGACCCGACACAATGGAAGACGCTCGTGCTCGCGCTGGTCCCGGATTTCTTTGGTAACCCCACCTGGCACATGGGCGCTCCTCCGCTCGTCGACCGTGGCTACAACGAACTGGCCCTCTACGTCGGCGCTATCCCGCTCGTGCTCGCCGTCCTGGCCCTGTGGCGGCGCCGTACCGCTCCCACGATTTTCTTCGGAGCCGTCGCGCTCATCGCGCTCGGCATGGCTCTGCGCCTGCCTTTCTTCGCCCTGCTCGACGCGCTGCCGGTCCTACGCGTCGCGCAGAACGGGCGCCTGCGCGTCGAGTACGCCTTCGCCGTGGCCGTGCTGGCCGGCTATGGGCTCGACGCCCTCGTCCAGACGGGCCCGCGGCGCGGAACGTGGCGGCTGGTTTGGCTATGGCTGCTCGGCCTTGGCGGTTGCGCGGGCGCGGGTATCGCCCTCCTCCTGTCTACCCATGCTCTCCCCGTGGCGACCGTGGCTCAGGCGGCCCTTCCCGTGGTTTGGGTAGCCCTCTTTACCATCGCTCTATGGATGTATCGTGCGGGGCACCTGAACGGCGCGGCGTTGCGCGTCCTGACGCCGGCGCTGTGCGCCGTCGATCTCTTCGCGCTTGGCGTTGGATACCACGCTACCGTACCGCTTGATACGGTGACGGCGACGCCGCCAGCCGTCCAGGCCATCCAGGGCGACCATTCGCTATATCGCGTGGTGGGGCTTGGCACGGCGCTGTGGCCCGCGCTCTCCAGCCTCTATGGGCTGCAAGATGTGCGGGGCTACGACCCGGCCTACGCCGCGGCCTATGAGCAGTATTTCGCCGCCAGCTTCGATGAAGGCGGCATGCGGCTCGCGCTCGCCGCGGCCGGACCGAGCCCCGCCGGCGCGCGCGCTCTCAACCTCATGAATGTCAAATACATATTCAGCGCCTGCGCCGTGCGCCTGAACGCGCGCTACTATCAGCGTGTCTACAGTGACGGGTCCGGCTGCGTCTACCGTAACCTCAGCGTCATGCCGCGCGCGTTCGTCGTCCACGATGTCCGCTGGGCCGTGCCCGCGCACGCAGCCGCGCTGCTGGGCGCTGGCGCTATCGACCCGCGCACGACCGCGCTGCTCGATCCAGCAACGGTACCCTCACCCCTGCCCCATGCGGATTGGTCTCTCGGCTCTGCGGAGCCGCGCCCCAGAGGGGACCCCGAACCGGCTCTCCCTAACCGTGGGAGAGGGGGCAGGGGTGAGGGTGAGGGTATTGTCGCTAGTTCGGCGGTCGTGACCTATTACGGACTCAACGACGTCGATGTGACCGTACAGGGCTCGGCGCCGGGTGTGCTGGTGCTCGGCGATACATACGCCTCTGGTTGGCGCGCCCGCGTCGACGGCCGCCCTGCCACGTTGGCGCGCGCGGACGCCGTGTTCCGCGCCGTCCCTGTGCCAGCGGGCACGCACCGCGTCAGCTTCACGTACGAACCGCGCGCTTTTACAGTTGGCGCACGCGTCAGTCTTAGCGCGCTGGCGCTGTGGGGCGCGTTGCTCGTGCTGGCGCTGGGCTGGAGCGCCATGACGCCCGTTTTCCGCCGGCAATTGTCTTCATAACCATTTGCTCGGCTGGCGCGCCGCTTGTACTATGCAACGGTGGCGGATGAGGATAATGCTGTAGGCTAATAAGTGGCATATATCTTGCCCGCTATTCTGAGGAACACTGATTATGTTGAAGGAGGATCATGTCTATGTGGGGACGCAGTAAGAGTCCTGTCGAGAAGGTGACCGGCGCGGTCGGTGATACCATCGGCGATGTCAAGGTCGGAGCGGTCAAGGGCGCGGCCGGCGGGGTGTTGAGCACGCTTGGTTCCAAGGCGGCTGGAGCCGGGCAGAGCGCCAACAACGGCGACCTAGGAAAGAATGCCCGTAAGGCTCAGAAGAACGCCGGCAAGGCGCTCTCCAACGCGACGGATAATGCCAAGAAGACAGCCAAGAAGTCTGATGTTCAGGGCAAGGCCAACGCGGCTGGCGGCGCGTTGCAGTCGCTCGGCGCCCGCGCCGGCGACGCCGTGCAGGACGCGCAGAAGAACGCCGGCAACCTCAGCCTCGACATCGACGCCAACGATATCCCGCGGCTGTTGCGTGGCCTGGCCCTGCTGGCCGCCGGCTTTGGTACGCTCTTCGCGCCCGGCAGCGCCCTGGACGCGAGTCGCGGTAGTTCAGTAGACGTGGATAAGATATCGGGGCAAGCTCGCAAGGGCATTGACTCGACCTCCAACGCCACTCAACAGAGCATCAAAGAACTCGTCGATCTGACCAAGGACGGGTTATCTTCGTTGTCCGACGCGTTAACCAGCGGCATCGAGGATGTCGAGAAGCGCGCCGAGAAGGCGCTGGATCAGACCGAGAAGAACTTGACCAAGACGACCAAGCAGACGGCTGAGAAAGCCAAAGACGCCCTGCCTAAGCAGAAAAAGGGCGGGGGTGTGGTACGCTTCCTGTTCTATGGCCTGCTGATCGGCGGAGCGGTGGCGTTCATATCTTCTCCGCTCAGTGGTCCGCTCGGTGAGCGGGTCACGAATCTGCGCCGCGATTTAGGGCTCGGCGGCGACACCGACGACGACGACAGCAAGTACTGGCCGAGCCCGCCGCAGGACGCGACGACCGATAGTACAGCGCCGGGCGGCAGCAATGGCGCGACGCCCGGTTCATCGGCTAACGTTACGGAAAGCAGCAACACCAACCCGTCATAGTGGCCGCTTGCTACCTAACAAAGAATCCCTCGCCCCCTCTTTCTATCGGAAAAGGGGGCGAGGGATTCTTTTCTCTTGCGTTGGAGTGGACACGTCCGTTAGCCTTACAAGAGCAGGGGCGAAAGACGGATGCCCCGCGCTACAAGTAGTATGAGCTAGACACGACGCACGACCAGGGTATGGAAGGAAACGCTTAATGACATATGTGATTACAGAGCCGTGCATCAACGTGAAAGACGCAAGCTGCGTGGCTGTGTGCCCCGTAGACTGCATCTACTCGTCGGACGACGCGGACCAATACTACATCAATCCCGACGAGTGCATCGATTGCGGCGCCTGTGAGCCCGAGTGCCCCGTCAACGCGATCTTCGCGGAAGACGAAGTCCCAAGCCAGTATGAGCGATTCATTCAGATTAACGTCGACTATTTTAAACAGTGATCACCGGCTACATTTACATCTCGTCGCGCACGACCCACACACGCCCATGCGCGTGCTCCAGCACGTAGGGAACCGTCTTCCCCAGGTCGAATTGCCCAAAGCGTGAGCGCGGGACCAGGCCCAGCATGATGAGGCGGCAGCCGCGATCGTTTGCTTCGTCGACGATCGCCGGCCCCGCCTCGCGCGCCTGGATCACCTCGGCTTCGATCTCCACGCCCAAACCCTGCGCTACCGCGATAGCCGTATCGAGCACGCGGTCGTTCGCGCTGTTATCGACCACGGCGTCGAGCGGAAGCGTACGGGGCACCTCTACCACGTTAATGGCGATGACGCGGCCACGCCCGGTTTTGCCTTTGAGGCACATGTTGCAGGCCATGCGCACCAGATCCTCGTCCATGCTGTTACCGGCGACGGCGACGAGGATGTTGCGCCGTTCCGTCGCGACGACATCCTTCTCCTCGCGCGACTCACGTCGAAATAACGACGTTACCATTGGTTGTCTTGCTCCTCTTTGAGATAATTTATCTATAGTGAGTGGATGATTCCCACCTAGTATAACCACGTCGCGCGTAGAAGTGGGCGTTTATCCTAGCGATCCGCTATCTTCCATGCTTGGTAGATGTAGTCCAAGGCTGAGAGGAGCGTTAAAATTGTCGCCGCCACCAGCAATATGTAGGATAGACGCGCGGACCAATTGACAATCGCGATCGTGACCGCGATGAGCGTGAGCAAGGTTTTGCCCTTGCCCCAGATGCCGGCGGGGATGACGACGCCGCGCGCCGCCGCCCACGAGCGTAGCCCCGATACGACGAGTTCGCGGCCGACGATGACGATGGCAATCCACGCGGGCACGACGCCGATGCCGACCATGGCGATGAGTGTGGCTGCTACGAGCAGCTTGTCCGCCATCAGGTCGGCGAAGACGCCGAACTGCGAAACGACCTGCCAGCGGCGCGCCAGGTAGCCGTCCAGGTAGTCGGTGATCGAAGCCAGCGCGAACAGGATCGCCGCCGCGATGCGGTGCGGCGGCGCTACCAGCAGCAGCACGACCACCACCGGCGTGGCGATGAGGCGCGCGAGGCTGAGCAGATTGGGGAGCTGCGCGCGACTGACCGGCGATTGGCGCGACCCCGAGCCAGCGCGTCGAGCGGCCGTCGGACTAGGCGCTTTGTCCCGCTCGGGACCCGCTGATGGCGTATCGCCCGGCACAGGATTGTTCACCGGCGGTTCGTGAACTGCAATGGTACAGGATAATCTTTGGCCTTGAGCGTGGTGATGATATCCTGCAACTCATCCTTGCTCTTGCTGGTCACGCGTACCGCGTCGCCCTGGATCTGCGCCTTGGCCTTGGGGTGGGTGTCGCGGATTGCCTTTGTAATATCCTTGGCCAGGTCCTGTGCGATACCCTGTTGCAGCGTCAGCGTCTGGCGCACCGTGCCGCCCGCGGCGGGCTCGATGTCGCCCGGTTTGAGGATCTTGAGCGAGAGGTTGCGGCGCACCATTTTCGATTCGACAAGGTCACGCACACTGTTCAGCGTGATGTCCGCCGGCGCCGTGATGACGATGCTCTCTTTCTCCAGTTTGATCTCGCTCTTGGTGTCTTTCAAGTCGTAGCGCGTGCGCATCTCGCGCTCGGCTTGATCGACAGCGTTGACTAACTCCTGTCGATCGAACTCCGACACGACGTCGAACGACGAATCCGTAGCCATGTTTCCTCCAGTAGTCAGTAGTCAGTAGTCGGTACCTGATCGTCGGTCGGCATTTCTGACTACCGACTACTTTCATAAAATAATGACATGTAGCGCCACGAGCGCGATGAGCAGGAGCACGACGAGGACGAAGACGGTCGCTGCGACGGGTACGACGGCGACGCCGCGCCGCGTCGAGACCGTGGACAGCGGCGCCTGCTTGACCAGCGCGGGGCGCGCCTGCCGATAGAGCGCCTCCATCTCTCCCGGCTGTAGCCCCAGGTAGATCGCGTAGTTGCGGATAGCGCCGCGCGTGTAAACGTCGTCGGGTAAGTCTCCATAGCGATCGGCCTCAAGCGCCTGTAGGCGCTCAGCCGGTATCTTAGTCGTCTCCGCGACCTGCGCCAACTTGACACGCTTCGCGTCGCGCGCCGATCGGAAAGTTTCACCGAGCGTGGGCATAGCGTCTTTGTCGCACCCCTGTTTTTCTTTCATTGTACCCGCTCACGGCGATAGCGGGCGCCCTGCGTGCTCGTGCTATACTTCGGATAACAGTTCCCGCTGCCTACCGCCTACGCTAACAATAGTCTGTGTGAGGACCTTGCCTGTGGCAAAACGCATCCTGGCCGTGGATGATAACGAGGATTTGCTGATCTTGCTGTCCGATGTATTGGGTGATGAAGGCTACGATGTCGTGAGGTGCAACCGTTCGCGCGAGGCCTACGGCCTCGCTAAAAGCGCCCGTCCCGACCTTGTATTGCTCGACGTGCTGATGCCCGGCATGAACGGATGGGAAGTCTTGAACGTCTTCTTGCTCGACCGCGAGATGCGTTCCGTGCCGATCGTCCTGATGACGGCCGCCCCGTCCGACGCCCGCAAGCGGCTGGCGCGCGTTGGCGCCCCCGATATTACGATCCTGGACAAGCCGTTCACCATCGACCGCCTGCTCGAACGTGTCGACGCGGCGCTCGGCAACCCCAGCGAGTGCGAGCGGCTCTACGGCCAACTGACCGGCATCATGACGCCCACGCCCATCGGCGCGCCGCGCTCGATTGGCGGCGAGGGCTAGCCCTCGCCGCCAATCGAGCGCGGCGTCGTCAGGGTACCGTCACCTTGAGGCTGACCGATCCGGTCCATTTGCTCTAAGGTCCGGCTTCTGCCATGGTCTTTTAAGGCCAAGCCGGCGGCGTTTGTTGTGTACGGGAGCTTCAGTTCGTGGCTAGCAGTCTGTCGGAGAGAAGCACATTGCTCTTATTTTTCGCATTGTGAGAGGGCAATAGCGCGTCTGAAGCCCGTTTCTTGGCTTCAAAATGGTCCCCAAGTACGCTATCTCTCGGCAAAACATGTTCTCTCCGACAAACTGCTAGCCCGCAGCTGAACGCCACTGGTCAACCGCCGAGTGGGGCTGGGGCCGCGCCTCGCGCGGCCACGCGCGCAGCAGCAACAGCACGAAGGTGCTGATGATGGCGAGGTTACGGGCCACGATGACGCCGATGGCAAGAGGGTCGAAGTGGCGTAGGGCGTCCCACACGATGGGGACGGCCGCGCCGAGACCCAGCGCCAGGCACAGTGAGCCGGTGACGAGGACGGTGCGCGAACGGGCGCGCCCGAGCGTCACGGCGGCCATCGGACACAGCCACAGCAGATAGTGCGTCGGCAACGCCTTGAAGGCGATGATGAACGCGGCTACGGCGGCCATGCTCAACAGCAGCAGCGCTTCAGGGGTCGGGTCGCGGCGCAGGCGCACCCAGGCGACGCCGTAGGTGGCCACGATGGCCAGACCGAACAGCCACGGCAGCAAAGCCACCAGGGGGCCGTCGAGCGCCGAAAAGATGTCGCGTGAGAGCACTTCGCCGGCCGTGGCCGTGATACTGGCCGGCACGTTATACATGTTGTGCGCGACGAGCACGACCGACGCGTACACACTCTCGATCTCCACACCGCGCTGCGCCTGGTTGAGCAGCGCTTTGACGAGCCGCACGCCGTCCATGAGGAACAAGGGCACGATGACCGCCGCTGAGGATACCAGCCCCGCCAGGGGGCCATGCCACCAGCCTTTGCGACCGCGCACGCGATACTGATAAAGCAGGAAAAGCGGCGCCAGCACCACGGGATACCCCTTGAACAACACGGCGGCGGCGAGCGCTACCCATGCCGCGTGGTCGCGCCCGCGCGCGAGCAGCAGGACCGCCAGTAGCGTTAGCATGCCGGGCAGGAGGTCGAACTTGGGTAAGATGGCGAAGGTCGCCAGCGAGAAAACCGTATACGAGAAGGCGGCCTGCCACCCATCCGACCATAGGCGCAGGCGGCGCGCCGCCACGCGCACCAATTGCAGCGTCAACGCGTCGACGACAATCATGACGAGCGCGAAGCCGGCGGCATAGATAAGGCGGCCGCGTAGGAAACCGGGGATCATGAACAGCGCGGCCGCCAGCGGAGGATACTCGATCGGATAGTCGCGGTAGGGTAGGAGATGGTAGCCGTGCGCGTTCAGCACCGTGCAGTTGACGCCAAGCACAGTGCAATTGCCGTACTGCCAGAATACCTTGTCGCAGGGATGGTCGAGTATGACCACGTTGAGGAACATCAGCAGGCGCGAGAAGGCCCACAGGGCCAGCGTCGGTACCCGCCACGGTGATCCCCCCGCCTGACCATCGAGTGGCTGGAGTCGGGAGGATATGGGACTTTTCACGATGAATTTACCCTTAAACTAGAGTCATCGTTCCTAACTTTGACATAGCCGCGCCTAAAATGCAACAGGCCCCGTGAGCTTCGCGCTCACGGGGCCTGTCATCGAGTTAGTAGTTAGTAGCTAGAAATCTCGTTGACGAGAGCAACTAAACTACTGACCACTAATTACTAACTACTCGTCTAGTAGTCCATGCCGCCGCCCGGAGGCATGGACGGGGCAGCGCTGTTCTTCTCCGGGAGATCGGTGATGATCGTCTCGGTTGTCAGCAGCATGCCGGCGATGCTCGCCGCGCTCTGTAGGGCCGAACGGGTCACCTTGACCGGGTCGATCACGCCGGCCTGGAACATGTCCTGGTACTCGCCGGTGAGGGCGTTGTAGCCCTTGCCGGGCTCGAAGCCCTTGACAGCAGCCACGACGACCGAGCCCTCGGCGCCCGCGTTGAACGCGATTTGGCGCAGCGGCTCCTCCAGCGCGCGGCGCAGGATGTCGATACCCGTCTTCTCGTCACCCGTCAGCTGTAGCTTGTCGAGCGCGGGCAGCGCGTTGATCAGGGCGACGCCGCCGCCGGCGACGATGCCCTCTTCCACCGCGGCGCGCGTCGCCGAGAGCGCGTCCTCGATGCGGTGCTTCTTCTCTTTGAGCTCGACCTCGGTCGGCGCGCCGACCTTGATCACGGCCACACCGCCGGAGAGCTTGGCGAGGCGCTCCTGCAGCTTCTCCTTGTCGAAGTCGCTCGTGGTGTCGTCGATCTGCGCGCGAATCTGCTTCGTGCGCGCCTCGATGGCCTCCTGCGAACCCTTGCCCTCGATGATCGTCGTGTTGTCCTTGGTCGCGGTCACACGGCGAGCCTGACCGAGCATGTCGATGGTGGTACTGTCGAGCCGCAGGCCGACCTCCTCGGAGATGACCTGGCCGCCCGTGAGCGTCGCGATGTCTTCGAGCATGGCCTTGCGGCGGTCACCGAAGCCCGGCGCCTTGATGGCCAGGGTGTTGAACGTACCGCGCAGCTTGTTGACCACCAGGGTAGCCAGGGCCTCACCGTCCACGTCCTCGGCGATGATGACAAGGTTCTTACCGAACTGCACCAGCTTCTCGAGCACGGGCAGGATGTCGGCGATGGCGCTAATCTTCTTGTCCGTGATCAGGATGTAGGGGTTTTCCAGTGCCGCCTCCATGCGGTCGGCGTTGGTGACCATGTAGGGCGAGATGTAGCCACGGTCGAGCTGCATGCCGTCCACATAGTCCTGCTCCAGGCGCAGACCCTGCGACTCCTCGACGGTGATGACGCCGTCCTTGCCGACCTTGCTCATAACCTCGGCGATCATCTGGCCGACGCTCTCGTCCTGGCTCGAACCCGCGGCGACCTGCGCCGTCTCCTCGGTCGTGTTGACCGGGCGGGCGAGGGTCTTGAGTTCGTCCATGATGGCGTCCACGCCCTTGTCGATGCCGCGCTTGAGGATCATGGGGTTGGCGCCGGCGGCCACGTTGCGCAGGCCCTCGCCAATAATCGCCTGGGCGAGCACGGTCGCTGTCGTGGTGCCGTCGCCAGCCACGTCGTTGGTCTTGGTGGCGACTTCTTTGACCAGTTGGGCGCCCATGTTCTCGAAGGGGTCATCGAGCTCGATCTCGCGGGCGATGGTCACGCCGTCATTGGTCACGGTCGGCGCGCCGAACTTCTTGTCGAGCACCACGTTGCGGCCCTTAGGGCCGAGCGTTACCTTGACCGCGTCGGCCAGCTTGTCCACGCCGGTCTTGAGTGAGCGGCGCGCCGACTCGGAAAACTCTAGTTGTTTGGCCACGTATGTCCTCCAGTAATTAGTAGTTAGTTGTTCGTAGATAGTTCGTTACAGCAGTCAGCGCGTGGGCATAAGCCTTAGCTACTAACGACTGATTACTAGCTACTAGACGATCGCCAGAATGTCTTTCTCGCTCACGATGAGCAGGTCCTCGCCGTCGACCTTGACCTCGGTGCCCGCGTACTTGGCGTAGAGGACCTCGGAGCCCTCGGTCACCTCAAGCGCGGTGCGCTGGCCGTTGTCGCCGACCTTGCCGGGGCCGACCGCGAGGATGGTGCCGCGCTGCGGCTTCTCCTTGGCCGTGTCCGGCAGGATCACGCCGCTCGCCGTCACTTCTTCGCGCTGCGCGGGGCGGATCACCACCCGGTCGCCCAGCGGCTTAATGTTGACCTTCGTCTCTGTCGCCAACGTCGATTCCTCCTAACTTGTGTCCATCTTTTGTTATTAGCAGTCTCGCCTTGAGACTGCTAACCCCAAGACGAATTGTAGCAAATGGGGCTAAAGGTTGCAAGAGGAGGGCGCAGGCTAGCTATACGCTGTTGGCCCGCGATTTCAATCGTAGACCCTGGCCGTTTGACAGATAGAGCCTCTTTCCAGTATAAGTTGGCTAACTCCGCGTGCTCGTACCCAGACCTGTGCCGCCACATCGACGGGGCCGCACTGATCATCGCGTTGCTATTTTCTATCTTTAGACTGTTGTGACGCTGCACAGGCGGGTAGGGGCGGTGTAGTGAAGGGGGGTACGACTACTCAAGGACGTTCGCCGGCCGCTTCCCACTCATGACTCATGGTGTCGGTGGGAAGTTTGCGCTATTGCTATCAGTCGCGCGCGCTATATCAGCGCTCGCGTCCCTGTTCAATTGTTACGACGCTATATATTCAGCTATATATCAGGAGGACCACATGTCTCCACGCGCCGCACGTCTCAGTAGTGTGCTCGCCGCGAGCACGATGCTCACCGGTCTAACCGGCATCGCTCACGCCGCGCAGCCCGCCGCCCATCCCCATGCCAGCATGGCTACCTACGATATTGGTATCTCGGTGCCCCTGCTTCAGCTGCCCGATCTCGCCTATGGCATCAGCCATGGCGTCGATGTCGCTATCGCCGAGGCCAACACCAAGCACACCATTCCTGGTGTCACGATCAATCCTATCCTTCTCGATGACACCCTCAACGGTAAATACAGCGGATCCAAAGACGCCACCAACGCGCGCCAGTTCATCAACAATGTCCATGTAATCGGCGAGGTCGGCCCGCTCAACAGCGGCGCCGACAAGGTGTCGGAGCCGGTCTACAACGCCAACGGTCTGGTGCAGATCAGCCCTTCCAATACGGCGATTGAGTTGACCGCGCCTTCCAAGCGCGCCCTCTACGAGCCCACCACGGCCAACACGAATTCGCCCATCACCTACTTCCGTACCTGCACCACCGACGCTTATCAGGGGCCGGCGGGGGCCATCTACGCCCGCGAGCACGGCTTCAAGTCGGTCTACGTGACCGACAACAAGGGCACCTACGGCATCGGTCTGGCCGCCACCTTCAAGGCCGAGGCGCTTAAGATCGGCCTCAATGTGCTTGGCTCCGGCGAGCTCGACCCCAACAATCTCGCTACCAGCGCGCAGCAACTTGCGGCGACCATCGCCACCAAGAAGCCGGGCCTGGTCTACTTCGGCGGCGAGTATGGTTCGCAGGGCGGGGCCGAGCTCTTCGCGGACGATCTGCGTCGGGCTGGCCTGAAGACTGTCACCTTCATGGGCGGTGACGGCATCCTCGCGCAGGCCTTCATCAACGGTAGTTCAGCCGGCGGCGCGGCCGGCACGCTGGCGACAACGGTCGGCGGCGACCCCACCAAGGACCCCAACGCGACGGCCTTCCTCGCGGCTGAGAAGGCGCAGTTCCCCAAAACCACCGTCCAAGCGTACGATACGTACGCGTACGACGCGACGAACGCGATCATCAACGCCTTTGCCCGCGCCGTCAAGAACGGCAGCATCAAGGTCGGCGCCGCCATGGACCGGACGCATCGCCTCGTGATCGCCCGCCAGGTGCGGTCGACCGATTTCCAGGGCGCGAGCGGCCCCGTGTCGTTCAACGCCAACGGCGATTCGCTCAACCACACCATCGGTGTGTACAAGGTCATCAACGGTAAGTTCGTCTTCCAGTCCGTCGCGCCGAAGGTCCAATAAAGGTCCAATAGCGTTTTAGTGATGGGTGACGAGTGGCGAGTGATCAGTTCTTGCCACTCGCCACTCGCCACTCCTGAACGAGGATACATGAGCACGCTAGTAACGGTTCTAACCCTGGGGTTCGCGACGGGGGCGCTTTACGCCCTGATCGCCCTGGGGTACACCATGGTTTATGGCATCATCGAGTTGATCAACTTCGCCCATGGCGACGTGTTCATGGTCGGCGCTTTCATCTCGCTCCTGATGGTTCAGGCCATCTTTGGCGCGACTGTCTCTCAGTTCAGTGGATTCGGCAGTGTCGCCGCGGTTCTCGTCGCACTCATTGTGGCGATGATTGGCTGCGGGATATTGGGCGTGGTGATCGAGCGTTTTGCCTATCGTCCGTTGCGCAACGCGCCCAAGCTGGCCCCGCTGGTCACGGCCATCGGCGTGTCGTTTATCCTCGAAAACGGCGTGCAGGTCTGGCAGGGCGGCAACACCCACACGTACCCCAACCTGCTTCCGACCACCACGTTTGTTATCGGCGGGACTACGGTGAACTCGAACATCTTCGTCGTGATCGGCGTGGCCGTCATCCTGATGATTGTTCTCGACCTGTTCATCAATCGCACGCGCATCGGCCGCGCCATGCGCGCCACCGCGCAGGACGCCGAGGCGGCGATGATGATGGGCGTGGACGTCAACCGAGTCATCGCCATCACCTTCTTCGTCGGCTCGGCCCTCGCCGGCGCCGCGGGCGTGGTCTACGGTATCTATATCAACAACATTGACTGGCACATCGGCTTTGGAGCCGGTCTCAAGGCCTTCACCGCGGCCGTGCTCGGCGGCATCGGCAACATCCGCGGCGCCATGCTCGGCGGTCTGGCTATCGGCTTGATCGAGTCGTTCGTGAGTCAACTTGGCGGCGGCGGCGGCATTCAATGGGCTGATTCCGCCGTGTTCGCCGTGCTCATCCTGGTGCTCGTGTTAAAGCCCACCGGCCTGCTGGGCGCGCAACTCGTGGAGAAAGCGTAATGGCGACTGTGCCCCAGCAACAGGCGCCCCCACGGCGCGCGCCGGCACCACGCGCGGGGAACGGCCCCTCCTTCTGGAGGAATTTGCCCCCGTGGTCGCGCGCCCTCATCCCCTGGGTGGTGGCTTTTGTCATTGCCGCGCTGATCCCCATCCTCGACGGCGACTCCAGCCAGATCGACACCCTGGTGTCGGCCATGAGTTTCGCTATCCTTGCCCTCGGCCTCAACATTGTGGTGGGGTACGCGGGGTTGCTCGACCTGGGCTACGCCGCGTTCTACGCCATCGGCGCCTACACCTTCGCCATGATCGGCTCGGCACAGTTCCAGCCCGGCAAGGCGCTCGTCCTCAACGTGTTTGGCGTCCACCTGTTCAGCATGGGCCAGAACGGCATCCACGCCAACTTCTGGATCTTTCTGCCGATCGTCGCCCTCGTCGCCGCCTTCTTTGGGGTCATCCTGGGCGCGCCGACGCTGCGTCTGCGCGGGGACTACCTTGCTATCGTCACGCTCGGCTTCGGCGAGATCGTGCCGGCGGTCATCGGCAACCTCGGCGCCAACAACATCTTCGGGTGGCCCGACATCACTGGCGGCGAGAACAGCCTCTCCGGCATCGACCAGCCGACGCTGGGGGGGATCGTGTTCGCGACCGACCCCCAGCCGTGGTACTATCTCTCACTCGCCGTCCTGGCCGCCATTGTGTTCATTGTCTCGCGCCTGCGCAATTCGCGGCTAGGGCGCGCCTGGATCGCCATTCGTGAGGACGAGGTAGCCGCGTCGTGTATGGGTATTAACCTGGTGCGCACCAAGCTGCTGGCCTTCGCCATGGGCGCCTTCTTCTCGGGCTTCGCGGGCATGATCAACGGCAGCCGGCTCGGCTCGATCAGTCCCGAGGACTTCACGTTCGAGGTATCCATTGGCATCCTGTGCATGGTCGTGCTTGGCGGTATGGGCAACATCGCTGGCGTCATCTTGGGCGCGCTGCTGATTTCGGCCTTGCAGTTCTACCTGCTCGACCAGGTAAATAGCTGGGCGCACAGCCTGGGCTCCGCGACGCATATTGGCTTCCTACAGACGGTCGACCTCGTCGGCGCTCGGTACCTCATCTACGGCATCATCCTGGTGCTGGTGATGATCTATCGTCGTGAAGGGTTGGTGCCCAACCGGCGTCGCGCCATCGAGTTGCATCCTGACGATCCCCAGACGCTTGCCGAGGAGAATCAGCCGCTCTACGACGTCACGTCCGGCAAACCTTCGATAAGTGGCTAGTAGTGCGTCACGCGTCGTCTTGACGGTTGCCCCCTGGGACCCCCGGCTTCCAGCCGGGGGTCCCAGGGGGCACGCGCGAACTGTCCATAATTCGCTTGACGGGCTACTAGCTTTGGTCGATGGTCGATGGTCGATGGTCGATGGTCGATGGTCGATGGTGAAGCGTTCATGACGTAGCGGCGCTTAGTCAAACATTTGTCCACGATGCGCTTCAGGCGCACCGTCCTACCATCGACCATCGACCATCGACTAGGCATAAGGAATGAGACGCACATGACAGCGCAGCGGCCTCTGCTTGAAACGCGCAAGTTGGGCAAGAGCTTTGGCGGACTGTCCGCCGTGCAGGACATCGACTTTTCGGTGCCTCCAGGGCAGATCGTCAGCGTGATCGGGCCCAATGGCGCCGGGAAGTCGACCTTTTTCAACCTGATTACGGGTCTGTATAAGCCATCGACGGGGAAAGTCTTTCTTGACGGCCAGGATATTACGGGCTATCCGCCCGACCGCGTGCTGCGCCAGGGCATCGCGCGTACCTTCCAGAACATCCGCCTCTTCAACGATATGACGATAAGGGAAAACGTGCTGGTGGGGTACCACACGCGCCTACGCTCCAATGTCATCACCGACGTGCTCAAGCCGCCGGGCACGAGGGCTGAGGAGCGGCGCGGACGTGAGCGAGCGCGTGAGCTGATCGCCACGTTCGCCCCCAACTTGTCGGGGCAGATGGATCAGCTGGTGCGCAACCTGGCCTACGCCGACCGGCGCTACGTGGAGGTCGCACGCGCCCTGGCCTCACAGCCCAAGCTGATCCTGCTGGACGAGCCGACCGTTGGCATGAACCCGGCTGAAACAGTGCAGGCTATCGACCATATTGGGCGCATCCGCGATCTTGGCGTCGGCGTCATATTGATTGAGCACAAGCTCAACGTCGTCATGAATCTGTCCTCGCACGTCACTGTGCTCGACTACGGGCAGAAGATCGCCGAGGGCACACCCGCGCAGATCCAGGAAGACCCGCGCGTCATCGAAGCTTATCTGGGCCGGCGAGAGGAAAAAACGCATGCTGGAGTTTAATGACGTCCACACTCACTATGGCCCCATCCAAGTGCTCAAGGGCGTGAACTACCATGTGGACGAGGGTGAGATCGTGTGCCTGCTCGGAGCGAACGGCGCCGGCAAGACCACCACGATGAAGACGATCATGGGATTGGTGCGCCCCACTAAAGGCACGGTGACGTTCAAGGGCAAGCGCATCGACACCGTGCCGACGGGCGAGATCGTCAAAGCCGGCATCTCACCCGTTCCTGAGGCGCGGCGTATCTTCCCCCGTATGACCGTGCTGGAGAACCTGGAGATGGGCGCCTATACGCGCTCGAACCGCGGCGAGATCGACTCCGACCTAACGCGCGTCTACGACCTCTTCCCGCGCCTCAAGGAGCGCCGGAGCCAGGTAGCGGGCACGATGAGCGGCGGTGAGCAGCAGATGCTGGCGATGGGCCGCGCCATGATGGCGCGACCGAGCCTGCTGATCATGGACGAGCCCTCGATGGGTCTCTCGCCGATGAATGTCGACCGCGTGTTTGGCACAGTCGAGGAGATCAGCAAGCAGGGCGTGACCGTCTTCATGGTCGAGCAGAACGCCAACATGGCGCTCTCCATCGCCAACCGCGGCTACGTACTACAGACTGGCGAGATTGTGCTCGCCGATACCGCCGCCAACCTCATGTCCAGCGAGGTCATCCGCAAGACCTACCTCGGCGTCGCCTAACATCTCGCCCGGCCGTAGCCTGACCTTAAAAGGTCATGGCAGGGACCGGACCTTGAAAGGTCTGCCTGGGCGCGACCCACGCCTTCGATCGGTCGGGCGGCCATCGCGATGGTGACGAGGGGATCTTTTAAGATCCGGTCTCTACCATGGTCTTTTAAGGCCAGGCCAGCGACGAGCCGCCTGGCGCCAATGCTGCCTTCCAGGTTTCCAAGGGCCAAAGCGCGTCCCATAAAAGCAGCCGCTGTTACAATTGATTGTAAGCGGGACGGACCGAGTGGGCTCGTGGGGGGAGTATCGGCATGGCGACACAGGGGCGGCAGGTCTTGGGCGGACGCTATCGCATCCTCGACGTACTGGGGGATGGCGGCATGGCGCGCGTCTTCCGAGCCGAGGACGCGCGGTTGGGCCGCGTTGTCGCCGTCAAGATCTTGCACCAACACTACCTGTCTCAGCCGGAGTTCGTGCGCCGCTTCGAGCAGGAGGCGCAACTCGCGGCGCGCCTGAGCCACCCCAACATCGTGGCTATCTATGATGTCGATCGGCAGGGTGACACCTACTATATCGTGATGGAGTACGTCGAGGGTGGGTCGCTCAAAGGGCTCATCACACGGGATGGGCCGCTGTCGCCGTCGTTGGTGACGGCGGTCGCGCGCCAGCTTGGGCAGGCGCTCGACGCCGCCCACGCGCACGGTGTCATTCACCGCGATATCAAGCCCGAGAACATTTTGCTGACGCCGTCCTACGATGTCAAGGTGGGGGACTTTGGGATCGCCCGCGCCCTGACGAGCGCGGGGCAGACCGCGACGGGGATGGTGATGGGTTCCGTGTCCTACTTCTCGCCTGAGCAGGCCCAGGGCAAGCCAGCCACAGCCGAGTCGGACCTCTATAGCGCGGGCGTGGTGCTCTACGAGATGCTGACGGGACGCCTTCCTTTCGCCGCCGGCAATCCCCTCGCGACGGCGATGCAGCATATCACGCAGGAGCCCGCGCCGCCCCGCGCGATCGTGCCGACGCTCCCTTCGGCCATTGATCGCGTGATCCTACAGGCGCTAGCCAAAGATCCCGCGCGACGCTACCATTCCGGCGCGCTCCTCGCCGACGCGCTGGACGCCGCCATCGTGACGGGAACCAGCCGCACCGCCGCCCGCGCCGTCGCGGCTGCCGCCACGGCGCATACAACCGCGACACGCGCCGCGCCGACCCAAGCCGGTCTTGCTCCGACCGCGCGTATCGCGCCCACTCCAGTACGTCCGCGTCGCCGTGTCGCCGCCTTGCCGCTAGCGCTGCTCGTGCTCGCTGGCGGGGGCGCCGCTTATGCCGCCACGCACCCCAACCAGTTGCGCGATATGTTCGCGGGCGGTTCACCAAGCACGACCAGCGGCGGGAATCCAAGCGCGTCGGGGCCGCCTAACGCGACGACGGGCGGCGCCACGACGCCCGCTACCAGCACACCTGGTAGCGGGAGCGGCCTCGTCGGCGTCCCCGCTGCCGCGACACCCACGGCGCATCCGTCCCCACCGATTGCGACGCCAAGCGCGACAGCGCATCCATTGACTACACCCACGCCACGGCCTACTACTTCCGCGAACAAGCCCTCGGTTGGGACGATCACAGCCGATATCGTGACGGCTCGAAACTGCTCTTCGAATGCACAAGGAGTTCCGTACCCAGTTGATGCAAAAAACAGCTTTGGAATGCGGGCAGCACGAACATACGCAGTCGTCCGTATCCACCATCTACCGGTGGGCGCGGTAGTCGCAGCGCGCTGGACTTTCCCCGCAGGTTTAAGCCCATACCTATACCATCCGAATGGGGCCTATTCTGTTTTCTGCGCCTACGTCGACCTTGGCCCACCGGGACGATATACCGTTGCCGCTCTTGTCAACGGCAAGGTAGTGGGCAGCCATAGCTTCACCGTTGTGGCCGGCGCTGCTCCGTCCACGGGCACGCAATTTGTATCGCCTAACAACGCGCCGGCGGCGCAGCCGGCCACGGCGGATCAGCCCACCGCGGGCTATGGCCGCGGACCCGGAAAAGGGCATGGTTCAAAGGATAAGGGCTTCAAGGGTGGGGGCAACAGTCATGGCAACAGCGGCGGGAATAATAACGGCGACGCGGCAAGCGTAGGTTAGAGCTAGACCCCTGTTTGACAGGTGCGCCGTCGCCGGTTATGCTCATCGTCGTGTTGATAGTATCTGTCGCCCCCGCCATCGTGAGCGCCGCGTCCGCGACGCACACGACTGACCTCAACCTGTTGCAGGTCATCGTTCTATCCATTTTGCAAGGCGTCGCCGAACTCTTCCCTATCTCGTCGCTCGGTCATACCGTGATCCTGCCGGCGCTGTTGCACTGGAATATCGACCAAAAGTCGTCCTCCTTCCTCGCCTTCGTGGTCCTATTACACTTCGGGACGGCCGCGGCCCTGTTCATATTTTACTGGCGTGACTGGGTGCGCTTGCTGCGCATCCTGTTTACCTCACTAGCGCGCGGCAAGTTCACCGACAATCCTGACGAGCGCTTCATCTGGCTCATCATCATCGGAACGATACCCGCCGCCGTGCTGGCCCTGCTGTTCCAGGAGGCGTTGCGCGCTAACTTCGGTAACCCACGCGCTGCCGCCGCCCTACTGGCTGTCAACGGCGTCCTGATGCTCGGTGGAGAGGCGCTGCGCCGCCGCCAAGCGACCCCGTCGGTGGGTGTGGTTCCCAAAGTGCAAGAATACAAGGACGTCGACAAGATGGGCTGGCGCGGGGCCATCACTATCGGCCTATTTCAATCCCTGGCCTTGCTGCCCGGCATCTCACGGTCCGGCGCCACGATGGTGGGGGGGCTGGCGCTGGGCTTGCGCCACCACGAGGCCGCGCGCTACACGTTTATGCTTGCGACGCCTATCATCGCCGCGGCCAGCATCAAGACGGCGCCCGATCTGCTCGCGCCGGCCGGGCGGGGCGTCCTTGGGTACGCCGTACTGGGTTGCCTGCTCTCCGGTATCGCGGCCTATCTCAGCGTACGCTTCCTTGATCGCTATTTCCGCACCAACCGCCTCGACCCCTTCGCCTACTACTGCCTGGTCGCCGGTATCGCGTCGGTCGCCCTGCTCTCGGCAGGCGCGTAATACCTCTTTTCGCACGAATTTTGCTATAGTCGAGATGTAGAGTCTCCCGACGATGGCGCGGTAGTGGGCCGAACCTGGTGGCGGGATGATAGTGGAGAGCCAACATGACCCGGAAGCGCGCCTTATCCCCAGCACTCATCCTCGCGTTGTTCGTCGCCCTAGTTCCATCACTCATCGGTCCACGCGGAGCCGCGACCGCGCACGCCGATGGTGCCCCAGTCTTCGCGGCCACGCACCAGCGCTCGATCGCGCCGGGTGAGACACAGAAAATTTGGGTACACACGCTCGCCATGGCCAACGTGGCGCTCAAAGTCGACTACAACGACGGACAGACCGTTACCAGGCAGGCCACGACCAACGCTCAGGGTATCTATCAGTTCGAATGGACGGCGGCGTATACGGGTACGGCCGTGACGCTGGCGCACTATTGGGTCTACGTCACACGCGGTAGCCTGAGTACCTCGGCGCGCGGCGACTTCGTGATGTTCCCGGAGCAGCCCTTCGCGGTCAGCGTCGCCGTACAAACCCCGCTCCTCCATGTGGGCGACACACTGAAGGTCCATGTCCATAGCAAGCCCGGCGTGACCCTCGCGCTGTACGTGCGCGACCACGTTGGCAATACGCTGCTCACGCGCGTCAACCAAGCTGACGCACAGGGCAATTGGGACGTCAGCGCGCCGTTGAGCGCGACGATTAAAGATGTGCAGCATCTACAGGTCGTCGTGACCGGCGATCTCTACGGACGGCATACCGTGGCCACGGGCGCCTTGACGCTACGCCCGCTGCCGGCGCCGTTGCCGTCTGATTCAGCCGGCAATCCCAGCCCGGCGGGGGGCGCTCTCTCGCTCGACGCGGCGCGCCAGCAGGCCCGCGCGGCGGCCGACGGCGTCTTCTCGCTCGCGCAAACGAACGCCCGGACGGCGGTGGGGAATGTCACGGTCGACGTGCAGGTGCTCGGCCAGTTCTCGGGCGGGGCGCCGCACACCTCCGCCTACTATGACGCCATGCTATCCAAAGACGCGAGCTACAACGACTACATCGAGACGACGGCGCGGGCGCTCTCCGACGACGCGACGGCGCAGGCGCGCATGCGTCAGGTGATGCCGCACAAGGCCATCATGGTCTCCCTACAGGAGCAGGCCCTGCGCGCCTACCAAGACGGGCGCATGGTGCTCTATACGCTCGTCACGACGGGACGGCCGGAACTGCCGACCGTCACGGGGCACTACGCCATCTACGAGAAGGTGACGCCCTTCCAGTTCAATTCACCGTGGCCGCAAGGATCGAAGTTCTACTATCCGCCCACCTGGATCAAATACTGGATGCCGTTCTATTCCGGCTATGGTTTGCATGACGCCTGGTGGCGCGCGCACTATGGCCCTGGCACCAACATCGGCGGCGACGGTCCCAACTTGAGCGAGCCAGTCGGGACGCATGGCTGCGTCAACATCCCATTCCAGAACACCGTCTGGCTGTGGAACTGGGCGCCGGTCGGCACGCCGGTCGTCGTCTACGGCGGCCCCACGGTCACGGCGGGAAAAGCGGGGATTTAGTTTTCCCCCTCACCCCCCAACCCCTCTCCCGCGCGCGGGAGAGGGGTTGGGGGGTGAGGGGCATGCGATGTGCTAGCATATTAACAGCGAGAGCATGTGGTTGGCGAGTAGAGCGGTACAATGTCGTGCCGCACATACAATGAGGTAGAAAGACAACTTTTATGGTCGATACGACGCGTTATACACCCTATACAGGTCTGGAAGGCGAATGGCCGCGGGCGCACGGGAACCTGAGCGTAGCGGCGCTGGTGGAGCAGGCGTTGCAGCAAGGAAATAGCCACCTTGCCGCCAACGGCGCCCTTGACGCTGAGACTGTGCCGCGGACCGGACGCTCCGTCAAGGACAAGTTCATCGTGCGCGATGCCGAGACCGCCGATCGGGTTGCCTGGGGCGGCTTCAACCAGCCTATTGACGCTGATGTGGCCGGCCGCTTACAGGACCGCGTCCGCGACTACCTGCGCGAACGCGAGACCTACGTGGTCGACGCCTGGGCGGGGGCCGACCCGACGCATCACCTGGGGGTGCGCGTCGTCACCGAGTACGCCTGGCAGGCTCTCTTTGCGCGCCAACTCTTCCTGCGCACCACGCCCCAGGAGCGCGCCCACTTCACGCCGGGCTTCACCGTGCTCGTCGCACCTGAGTTCAAGTGCGATCCACAACGCGATGGCGTGCGTTCTGAGGTGGCTATCATCGTCGATTTCGGGCGGCGCACGGTGACGATCGCGGGCACGAAGTACGCTGGCGAGATCAAGAAAAGCGTTTTCGGCTACCTCAACTACGTGCTGCCGGCGCAGGGGGTCTTCCCAATGCATTGCTCCGCCAACGTTGGCGCGGCGGGCGATGTGGCGCTTTTCTTTGGTCTCTCGGGAACGGGCAAGACGACGCTCTCGGCCGACCCTGAACGGCGGTTGATCGGTGACGATGAGCACGGCTGGGGCGCTAGCGGCGTCTTCAATTTCGAGGGCGGCTGCTACGCCAAGTGCGTCAACCTCGAGCGCGAGAGCGAACCGCAGATCTACGACGCGATCCGCTTCGGAGCGGTGCTGGAGAATGTCGTGCTCAACCCTGAGACGCGGGCTCCCAATTACGTCGACACGAGTCTGACAGAGAACACGCGGGCGGCCTACCCGGTGGACTATATCGCGGGGGCCGAACTCTCGGGCCATGCGGGACATCCCTCGACGATTTTGTTGCTGACGGCGGACGCCTTCGGAGTGCTGCCGCCGATCGCCCGGCTGACGCCGGAGCAGGCGCTGTACTACTTCTTGTCCGGCTACACGGCGAAGCTGGCGGGGACCGAGGCGGGTCTGGGTAAGGACCCTGAGGCGACGTTCTCGACCTGTTTCGCGGCGCCATTCCTGGCGCTGCCGCCGACGACGTTCTCACGTATGCTGCGTGAGCGTATCACCGCGCATGGGACGACCTGCTACCTGGTCAATACCGGCTGGAGCGGCGGGCCTTTTGGGGTGGGCCAACGCATCTCCATCGACCACACGCGCGCGCTCGTTCGCGCGGCGCTCTCAGGCGATCTCGCCAATGCGCCGACGTGGACGGACCCGGTGTTCGGGCTGCATATACCGGAAGCCGTGCCGGGGACGCCGGCCGAGGTATTGCGTCCGCGCGCGACCTGGGCCGACGGAGCGGCCTACGACCGCGCCGCGGCCGACCTCGCCGCACGCTTCCACGCCAACTTCGCGAAGTTCGATGATGTAGCCCCCGACGTTCGCGCCGCCGGCCCCAAAGGGGACATGTAGCGGGCAGGAGATAGCGAGCATGACCGATGCGGCCACGCCAACCCAACTGACCGCGCGCCCCGCCTGGCGGGCGCTCGGTGATCACTACCAGAAGATCCGCGATGTCCACCTGCGCACGCTCTTCGCTGAGGACCCTCAACGCGGTGAGCGTCTGACCGCGGAGGCCGCCGGTCTCTACCTCGACTACTCCAAGAACCGCGTCAGCGATGAGACGCTGCGGCTGCTGCTGCGGCTGGCCGAGGAGTGCGGTCTGCGTGCGCGCATCGACGCGATGTTCAGCGGCGAGCGGATCAACGTGACCGAGAACCGCGCCGTCCTGCATGTGGCCCTGCGCGCCCCTGCCGGCGCGTTGATCATGGTGGACGGCGAGGATGTCGTGCCGGGGGTCCAGCAGGTGCTGGACAAGATGGCCGCGTTCAGCGACCGTGTGCGCGGTGGCGACTGGACCGGCTACACCGGCAAGCGCATCCGCAACGTCGTCAACATCGGCATCGGCGGTTCCGACCTCGGCCCCGTCATGGCCTACGAAGCCCTCAAGCACTATAGCGACCGCGCTATGACTTTCCGCTTCGTCTCCAACGTTGACGGGACCGACTTCGTCGAGTCCACGCGCGACCTGGACCCGGCCGAAACGCTCTTCATCGTGTCATCCAAGACCTTTACGACGCTGGAGACGATGACCAACGCGCGCTCGGCCCGTGAGTGGACGCTGGAGGCGCTGCACGACGAGCAGGCCATCGCCAAGCACTTTGTGGCCGTTTCCACCAATACAGAGGCGGTGTCCGCGTTCGGCATCGACCCCGCCAATATGTTCATCTTCTGGGACTGGGTGGGCGGCCGCTACTCGATGGATTCGGCGATCGGCCTCTCCACCATGGTCGCCATCGGCCCCGACAACTTCCGCGCCATGCTGGCCGGCTTCCACGCCATGGACGAGCACTTCCGCACCACCCCCTTCGAGAAGAACCTGCCGGTGCTGCTGGGCCTGCTCGCCGTGTGGTACAACGACTTCTTCGGCGCGCAGACGGTCGGAGTCATGCCCTACGACCAGTACCTCAAGCGCTTCCCGGCCTACCTACAACAATTGACGATGGAGAGCAACGGCAAGCATGTCACGCTCGATGGCCGCCTCGTCGACTATCAGACGGGGCCGATCTACTGGGGCGAGCCGGGCACCAACGGCCAGCACTCCTTCTACCAACTGATCCACCAGGGAACCAAGCTGATCCCCTGCGACTTCATCGGCTTCGCGCAGTCGTTGAACCCGCTCGGCAATCACCACGACATCCTCACGGCCAACCTGTTCGCGCAGACCGAGGCGCTGGCCTTCGGCAAGACAGCCGCGCAGGTCAAAGCCGAGGGCACACCCGATTGGCTTGCGCCGCACCGCACCTTCGAGGGCAATCGCCCCACCAACACGATCATGGCCGAGCGGCTGACGCCGCAGATTCTGGGGACGTTGATCGCGCTCTACGAGCACAGCGTCTTCACGCAGGGCACGATCTGGCAGATCGACTCGTTCGACCAGTGGGGTGTCGAGCTGGGCAAAGTGCTGGCCCAGCGCATCATCCCCGAACTGGAGAGCGCCGCGGAGCCGACGCTGGCGCACGATAGCTCGACCAACATACTGATCCGGCGCTACCGGCAGCGCCATAAGCCGACGTAAGAGCAACGATAGGATATGATAGCACCATTACAAGCTCGGCTTGCAGCCTGCACTGCTTGTGGTCGCGCGGGATAAGGTCATAGCACGGCGCCAATAGCACACGCGGCACCCCACCACCTCACGTCAGCGAAGGGTGATTCGGTCTCCTCTTTCCCTAGGGAACGCAGCCATTGAAGAATCGCTATCCTATCGTCGTCGGACAAGTTGGCGTCGTGGAGCCATTCATCTCGCAGCTGCTGCACGGTGAGGTCGCGGACGCGCAGTTGCGCCTCGCGCAACGCCTCAGCGATGCTCATAGGTTTTCCTGCCCGCATTCGATCCAGTAAAGCATGGTAGAAGGACTGCATCAGTATGGCAGTGGCGAGATCGCCTACTCTCCACAATGTGCCAATGACGGACGACGCCCCTGCCGATAACAACCCAGCCGGCAACCCCTCGTACTCATCAGTGGGCCGTTGCGTTTCGCTCAGGGCCGTTTCACAGGCGCTCAACGTTACGAGTGCTTGCTGAAGCTCGACGCGAACGTGGCCCACTGCTGCCAGGGTCCCGCTGTTACCTTCATCAACGTGTGACGCAGCGCCAGTACTAGTCGGCGATTTCCTTTCACGGGGGACACCATAGAGATCGGCGAGGGTGATGTGCTCGCCGTCGTGCAGTTCGATGGATGATGCGAGAGGGTTCAGCAGGTTATGTATGCCGTGGCTTGCAATATGGACTATCTCATAGTCACCATTAGTGAGCAGTGCGAGCATGCGCTGTTGTGTAGCCTCGGTAGCGACAAGCGGGGCCACATGCGCACAAGCCGACGGAATCCCGTCGAGGTCGCGTGCGGCGAACGGGAGCGAGCCATCTGGGTTGAGCACTGCGAGGATACGCGGACGTGTGGGCGTGGCGCTGGGCTCTCGCAAGCACCGTCATGCTCGGCGCGTAACCCACTGCTACATCGTCAATGACGTACCGCCGCTGGCCTGTGATGCCCATTGTCCAGCAGGCATGGAGCGGCAACAGGTGGAGCTCTCGGTGCGGAATGAACAGCAGGCGTCGGATATCGGCGTCGCCCAGGATGTCGCGCAACGGCGCTATCACACGTTCACCGAGCTCGCCAAGGAGCGTGTCCAGGTCTTGTGCCCAGCCGTCGAGATCGTCCGCGTGCAACCAGTAGCGCCGTAGCACACCCGGTTGAGTCGCGGTTTCATCGCCATAGAGTCGCGCACGAAGCCACGAGCGGTCGAGGTGTGGCAGTGGAACAATCCTTCCAGGCAGATGGTTTGGCCGCAGCACAATGGCGTGCGCACTGTCTTCATGCAACGCGAACAGTACGACGGCCGTGTCTGGGGGAACGGGCAACGCTGTGATGAGATTGTCGTACTTAAGAGGCGCTGCGGACGGGAGAAAAGCGGGGTCGTATGCTTGCATCTGGGCGTACACGGTCTCCAGTTGATCGTAGAGGCGCATACGCTCTTCAGCGCGTCTTTGGGCGTCCGCACGGGATGAACTGTCGACCTGCCCTACCTTTGCCAAAGCGGATGCGGTTGCTGCCGCACGGAGGGTTCCACCCAGGCTGTTATAGGTGGCGAGGAGTTCCTCCGGGACGCGAGGCTGCGCGGCGCGCTCGGCCAGCAGATCGGCAAGATTGCGGGCCTTACTTTGCTCCAGGACTTCGATCGCCTGCTCCACCCGGTCAAGACGGACGTAGCAATCGAATAGGTCCTCGTAGAGCCCCGTTAGGCGTAGCGCGAGATCGGCCTTACCTTCATGGGTGAGATAGTCGACACGGTGTGTTTCGGCCAGGCGTACGGCCTCAGCAAACGCGGCCGCCGCCTCTTCCCATCGCCTAGCCTTGTAGAACAGATCGCCGAGGCTCGACGCGCTGTGCGCTGCGTCGATGTAGCGGGCGAGCTGGCTATGGCCGCGTACAGCGTCCTTAAAGCGCGCGATCGCGTCCCCCGTGTACTCCTCGTATCCCAACTCCACGAGTGCGGCGCAGTCCATCGCCATGTTGTGCGAGGCCTTCGACCATTCTTCGGGGTGTGTGAACTCGCGGTATACTTCCAGTGCTCGTCGCGAGTGCCCAAGCGCCTGCTCCAGGTTCGTGTGCTTGTCGCCGCTGCGCTGCTGGTGCGCATTGCTTAGATGTGTCTGTGTCATGGCCCACAGCTCAGGGTAATCCTCCTTCGCCATGAGCGCCTCGGCGTCCGTGAGGCAGGCGATTGCCTGCTCGACGTTAGCCTCAAGGTTTCCCATCAGCCGCCGCCGATAGGCTGTCGCCAGTATATTCTGTGTCATGGCACGGTCGCGGGAGTGTCCTTTCCGCGTGTAGATATCCAGCGCGGCCAAGCCTGCGACGATTGCTTTTTCCATGTTCGCGGCGCGGTCACCGTTCAACAGCTCACTGAGCACAATGGTCATGTTGCTCAGCGTTTGCGCGTATTCAACGGTGTCGGGCGTACGTGCTTTCAGGGCCGCCGTGAAGCAACGGAGGGCGCGCTCCTGGTTGCGGGCTGGCTCGCCGTGTAGTCGGACGGCGTGGGCGATGCCCACGTCATTCTGCGCCGTGCCCCAGTGTCTCTTACCGTCAGGGGTGTCATGGGGGAGATTGTGGGCCGCGCGCTCCAGGTGATAGATGGCGCGCTCGACGTTGTCCGCCACCTCCCCGGCATGTCGCGTCCTATATTTGATACCGAGCGACAGGTGGATGTAAGCTTGTTCCTCGGCGGTCGTCACGCCCTCCTGGAGCCGCAGCAACTCTTCGAGACAAGCGATAGCCTTGTCGTCGTAGCTGTGCGGCTCCGCCGCCGCGAGCGCGACATAGGCGCCGGACAGCGATGATAGGACATCAAGGTGACGATCAAAGGTGTGCTCTGCGGTGAAGACAGTCAGCGCCTGCTCGAAGTGACCGGTCGCATCGCGATATTGTGCTTGATGCAGCCCTAGGCGGCCGGCGAAGACGTGAACGGCCGCCCAGTTGTCGGGCGTGCGCTGATAGCTATAGACCTGTAGGGCGGCGTCACAACACGCGATGCCGTCCGCGCATCGCTCGGCATCGCCGTTTTCGACCATGGCAGCGTAGACACGCGCCAGGTGGGCGTTCGCCTCGGCCCAGAGGTCCTCGTCAGTCGTAGCGCCGCGGAGGTCCTCGTCAGTCGTAGCGCCGCTGGGCGCATAGGCGCTCACGGCTGTCTTGAGGTGCTCCTCTGCGCGCGACAAGTGGGCCGCGCGTGCGCCGCTCCGGCTCTCGTCAAAGGCGACGCCGAGATGGTAATGGCAGTCGACCCACGCCTCGGCTCCATTATCTCGATTGAGGGTTCGTAGCGCTTCGATGAAGTAGATAATGGCCGCAGCGATGTGGCCTTGACGCTCCTCGTCGGGAGGGGTATAGCCTGCCATCTCTAGGTCGAGCAGCTGTGTAGCGGAGGTGACCTTTCTGCCCGAAGGCGTGCGACTGATTCTGAGCAGCGCGGCCATCGCATCGTGCGCTAAACCCAGGAGGTAGAAAGTGACGCCTCGGATGTCGCGATCCGGGGCGTCACTATAGAGGGCGACAGCAGGGGAGAGCCCGCCGTCATGCGGGATAAACACCTCCACCGCCTCTGTGAGGTAGTCGATCGAGTGGCGCACGTCCTCCATGCGTGGTTCAGCGAAACGAAAGAGATAGGCAGTGCCGAGTAGGTACCGTGCGCCAAACCACTCCTCTAACCGAGACTCGCGATCGTACTGATCGAGCGTGAGCTCGACGTGGCGGATGATTCGTTCGTGGTCGTCGTTGGCGCCTTGCATGTTGATAAATCCCACCGTGAATCTCCGAATGGCGCTCACTTTCTCATTATGTACTCCTGCTATACTACCATGCGGTCGTCCTGTTTCCCCGTCACCATGCCAAGTACTGATACCGTGGGTGATCGTGCCAATGGGAAAAGCGCTATATAACGCGATTTAGCGGTATGATAATGACGTGTATGGTAGGATAAACCAGCGCGTTCTTTCATAATGATCATGGTTAGGGTTCGTCAATGAATGTCAACGAATAAGGTATACACCTTTCGCGCCTATCCGCGCGTAAATAGGGCGCAAGATCGGGCATGGTTCATTTTGCGCCTGGAAATGTGTTGACAGTTCACGCAAGGTGGATCGGAAATTCGCGCGTGGCAGCCGCCCCAGCCGCGTCTGAACTGTCAACACGTATCTGAACCATGCCCAAGATCGACCACTTTATTTTTTGGCAGACCCTTAGACGCCAAGTGCGGGAGGACGAAGTCATGCTTTATATTCCATCGGCGGGTGTCTCCGCCATCCCGAACGCGAGTCGGGTGTGCGGCACCTTGGAGCGTGTGGTGCCGGAGGACGACGGATATGGGACTGTGTGGGAGATAGCCATCGACGAAGCGCAAGATGTCGATGGTATGCCTAACTTCGCCCAGCCATACGTTGGCGCGCTGATCCGGGCCTGGATGCATCCGCAGCTCCATAGTGACGCCAAGGAGAAGGACAAGGTGCAGGCGCGTGTCGCCTACCGTGGCGACGCGCACGGTGGACGCTTCGTCGTAATCGACGACGACGTGCACAAGATCTGAGCCTGACCTGAGCCATTGTCTTAATCCGCTGATCCCTACATCGTTACACGACATGTGATAGTTGCGTTCATATCAACAATGTCCGTCACTGTGATGGCACCCCGATGTGCTCGTGTAGGGTCGAAGCTTGGTGCTGTCGCAGCATCATAGCGCGTGTTGCCGGTGCTCCCTGGATATGGGTCGCCGGCGTCCCCACTATTTCGCCCTAACTCGAGGTCGTGCCGCCCGTCGGCTTGTTCCAACCCCACAAGATATGCTCCGGGATACGCATTATCGCTTCGGGTTTCGTCGATACGCCAAACAAGTAATCCGGTACCGGGCAACGCCCTGTCGAATCCAATAGCCTGGCGCGCTTCGAGCAGCAGGTAATCGCTTCCACTCGCATTGGCCGTCCATAGCCGGTATACCTTGCCCTTGGCGAGGGCGGCTGGCTCGATCCGTAGCGTTTGCGCTCCAGCGGTCACTATCGGGATGAGCCAACCGAGGCGCTCTTTCGCCCAAGCGCAGAGATGGCTAGGTGTGCGCCCACCATCGTTCCAACTGCCCGTGCCCATAGCGCACCATTTACCGACTCCGGCCGAACGGTAGGTAGTGTCGTACAGATCGGGTAGCCCCAGCATATGCCCGAACTCGTGGCAGAATACACCGATCTGTCCGTCCTCCGGTGTCGTGCAATACGCATACGCCGTGATGCCGTTCAACGCGGTGGGTTGAGGGATGTTCCATTGATGCGACCAGATTGCGGCGGCTTGCTCGGCTGGTGCAACGATAACCTCCGCACCGCTGCCTGCGTGCATCACGAACAGACCATCGACGAACAGATCATCGTCGGCGTCGAATTGCCGAAAGTCGACCTGCTGCGCGGCGAGCGCGAGAGCATCCTCGACTAGTCTCTGCGTATTCTGGGGGTATGCGCCGAGACCTCGCTGTGCATCCGTATAATAGGCATATGGCCATGGCATGCGCAGCCAACCCAGTACAAGACCATCGACATCCAACTGGCCGTACGAATTCTCCAAATAGTAATCGCGCATGCTGCGCGTCAGGTAGGCATCCCGAGAGAAAAGCATGTCTTGCACTTCGGCAGCAGGACGCGTGCCAGGATGGTCGTCGAAGTCGACAAGCAGCACGAGGCAGCGAGCGACCCCTGTCGTAGCATGCCGTCGCGTAGTCGGACTTGGCGCGAGGCGTAACCCGCGCGCGGATATCTCTGGCGGGTAGAATATGCCCTCGTTCAGGCCTGGGATGCCACGCGGTTCTCCCATGCCCGATTGAGACAGCGAAAGATCCCGTCCTCGCAACGACCCCGGTCCAGTCCCACTCGTGACCGCCGCATGCAGAACATTGTACACGGACGGCGCGGGCGCTACGAGGAGCGAATGTCCTACCGTGACCGTGTGCGCGATTGTTCGGTCGTTCAAGTCTATAACCTCACTTACAGCAACGGATACGCCTAATTTATTGGGGTGTGTTTTATCTGTGTTAAAGGACCCATGGAAGGGGCGGCTGGCACAGCCTACTCCACCCGCCGCTTTAACTCAAGTGAAACACACCTTATTTAGGGCAATCGCATATTAAGCGGCGAGGACTTTGAGCAGATAGCGCTGGTCCCAGCCCGCTTTAAGACGACGGGCTTTGATGCCGCAGCGCGCGGTCTTTTCCTTGCGGAGGAGGTTGAGGGCGAT
>JAABUM010001142.1_pt1 | contig 41213 bp, 37 predicted proteins | sample 5559161 | NCBI WGS metagenome assembly JAABUM01 (sample SAMN10711868, study PRJNA513369) | rock metagenome | isolation source: Antarctica rocks | place: Antarctica: Victoria Land, Siegfried Peak nord
ACCGTGTGGAGAGGCATTTCCTTCTTCACCTAAGGGCTGGGGATTGCACCCAGCGTCGTCTGCCAAGTTGGCCATGGTAAGTTGCCACCATGGCTCCCTTGCGGGGAGCGGGTCGCACGGTCGCCAGGCCCATGATAGCACGCCCCTCAGCTGGTGCAGGTCAGCTGGCGCCGGTGGGTGCGTGTGCTGCTGAGCCCCGGGCCCCACCCCGTGGGAGGCCCCCGCGTGTGCTCCCAGGCAGGCGGACAGACGCCATACCTGCGCTCGCCCAAGAGAGGCGAACGCAGGTCACCCTCCGGAGAAGGCAGACGAGTCCTCGAAACGCAGGCTCTGGAGAAAGCGTTGGAACGCGCGCCAATCCTGCTCTTGCCTGGCAGAGGTACTGCTGAGCTGGACCACCCACACCCGTCGTGCGGCGACGAAGGTCGCCGCGGCAAAGACGCCGTCGGGTCCTGAGAAGGCGAGGACGGCGATGTGGCGCTGCCCGGCCACCTCAAGGCGCCTGAGCAGGACAGGTGTCATGCTTTCCTGGAGGATCAGAACGCGTAGGCGCTGTTCCGCCCCGGCCGAGGTGAGGTGGGCCCTGTTGGGCTCCGTCAGGACGGCGATCTCCGCGCTGCCTCCGTCAAACAGATCATAGGCTCCGCTGGGGTCGGTGACCGGGTGGCCGGGCCACGGGCTGGACACGGAGAAGGGGGCCAGCGGGGAGTGATAGCGCCCTGCCCAGGTGGACGAACGGTTGAGCAGAGGCAACACACTCGTCGGCGCCGCCGGCGGCGCCGACGCGGCTACGGCGGCGCATGGCAGCGCGCCGAGAGTGCCCCTCCCCAGGATGATGGCGCATACCGCGGCCAGAAACATGTGACGAATCATTGCTCCTCCCTGCCCTCTGCCTGTGTCGCCACGGGCCAGATGCCGCGATGGCGTTGACCTCTTGAGCGCCATCGTGGCGGCCGAAGCGCCAGTGCGTCGGGCTCCAGTCTGCGCCGGTTTCGGCGGTGCGACCAGGAAGAAGCCACAGGAGAACCCACATAGTCGGACCGACATAATGACCCGTGGGGACACCTGCCCGCCGCCGCGCGTGCTATGCTAGGCTCAGCAGCCGTGCTCCCAGGCGGTCGATGGCGCCGGAGAGCGCCGCGAGGGGAGCAGAGGAGATGTCCCGACAGGCTGGCCCATCTTTCGGTGCGGTGCTCAGAAGCTACCGGCAGGCCGCCGGTCTGACGTAGGAGGCGCTGGCCGAGCGGGCGGGGGTGAGCGGCCGGACCATTGCAGACCTGGAGCGCGGGGTCAATCGCACGCCGCGCCAGGACACCCTGCGCCTGTTGGCGACGGCGCTCAGGTTGGCGCCCCCAACACGGGATATCTTTGAAGGGGCGGCGTCCGCCGCGCGCCCGCCGCGGCCCCTAACGACCTCTCCCGGCGGGGCGGCAACGGTGGGGATCCACCGTCCGCCGGTGGTAGGACGCCAGCGCGACCTAGCGCTGGTGGAGCAGCATGTCGCCGGGAGTGGCCTACCGGTGGTGCTGTTCAGTGGCGAGCCGGGCATCGGCAAGACGCGTCTCCTGCAGGAGGCATGCCGGCGGGCAGCCCGCGACGGATGGATGGTCGTGCAGGGGGGGTGCCACCGCCGGGGCGGGCAGGAGCCCTATGCCCCACTCCAGGACGCCTTGGAGCGGCATGTGCGGGAGCGCTCACCGTCCCAGCTGCGCGACGATCTCCGGGGATGTGCCTGGCTGGTGCGCCTGCTGCCCCAACTGGCACGCGGGCCTATCGAGCCAGTGCACGCGTGGACGCTGCCGCCTGAGCAGGAGCGGCGCTTGATGTGGTTGGCGGTGGCCCGCTTCCTCGCCACTATCGCCGGGCCCGCGGGAACCCTACTCGTGCTCGATGACCTGCAGTGGGCGGGCGCCGATGCCCTTGATCTCCTGGCCGCCCTGGCGCGTGGAGCGACCGACACGCACCTGCGGATTGTCGGCGCGTATCGGGACACGGGGGTGACGCCCCTCGCGCCGCTGGCCACCGTGCTGGCGGATCTGGCCCATACGGGGCTGGTGACCCACCGGCGGCTGGCCCCCCTGGCGCCGGCCAACGCACTGCAGGTGATCGCCGGCGTGCTGCCCGGAGATCAAGACGCGGGCCAGATCCGGGAGCAGATCGTGCAACGGGCGGGCGGGGCGCCCTTCTTCCTGGTTAGCTTTGCCGAGGCGCAGCGTCCCACCGCAGGCGCGAACCCTGGGGAGGCCGTGCCCTGGCACATTGGGCACAGTATACGCCAGCGGATGCACGCGCTGCCCGCGTGGGCACGGGAGGTCGTGGAGATCGCCGCGGTGGCCGGACGGGAGGGCTCCCCCACTCTGCTGGCGGCAACGGCCGCGCCCCCTAGGCGAGGTGGGGAGCGCACTCCAGGCGGCGTGTCATGCACGCTTGCTCGAAGACGCCGGGACGACAGCGTACCGCTTTGCCCACTGGCTCAGGGGCAGATCCGTCCCCCCGAGGGCGTCGCGTGGTGCGACTGGGAGCGGGTGCGGGCCGCCCGGGCGGAGGACGCCACCCGCTCTGTGGCGGCTCTGCGCCGCCTGGGACCGGAGGTGGCCCCGGGACAGATGCTGCTTGTACTCGACGAGGTGCTCACGCCCGCCCCGGGGCATGGCCAGATCAACGAACTGCGCACGGCCTGTCTCCTCACCGCTGATGGCTGCCGCTATCTCAGCGGGCGGGGCATCCCCTTCCTGCGCCAGGTGCAGGCGGCGGTACAGACCTGCTATGACCAGTCCCTGCTGGTTGTCACCGATGGCGCGGGGTGGATCCGCACCTTCTGTCGGGACTACCTGGCCCGTCTGCCCCAGACGGAGTTGCTCCTCGACTGGCATCATCTGGCCAAGAAGTGCCGCGATCTGGCGCGCCAGATCTGCCCGGAGCGGGCCCGCGGAGCGCTGTTTCTGCGCCGGCTGTTCCGCTGGCTCTGGGTGGGCGCTGGGCACGGGGCACAGCGCCTGCTCGCCCGCTCCCGTCCCCAGGCGGCCGACGCTGTGGCGGTCGACACGCTGAGCGCCTACCTGGAGGCACGCGCGGAGTGGATCCCCAACTATCGGGCACGTCGGCGGCAGCGGCGCTCCATCGGCAACGGGCTGGGCGAGAAGGCCAACGATCGGATCGTGGTGCGACGGCAGAAGCGGCGGGGTATGCAGTGGGGCGCCGAGACCAGTGACTCCTTGGCCGCGCTGCGCACGCTCGTGCTCAATGAGGGGTGGGACGATTACTGGCAGCGGCACCAACTCCTCCACCTGGACGCCGCCTAATCCCAGCCCTTGCGCGCGCTAAGCCAGCGCTGCATCGATCTCGTCCCACTGCGCGTGCATTAGACGCCGGAGAATAGTCGTGCCGATCTCCTGCGTGGTTGCCTCCAACGGGTCCAAAGCTGTCTCGGGCTGCAGGGTCGCCACATCAGATGTGGCTAGATCAAAGCAGGCCAGTTCGTTCATCAGATCAGGGGTGCCGTCGTCCACCTGGCAGATGAGCACGCGGATGTGGCGCATCGGACCTCTCCCTCCTCCATCTGTGCGTGGGGATGTGCCTCGATGCTACCACGGGCAGGAGCAGCCCAGCCGCGCGGAGCGCAGCACGCCACCCAACGTGTCCCGGAGCTAACCTACTGCGCGCCAAAGCTCCCGTCGGAGCCAGCCCGTACGGAACGGGAAGCGACGGAAGGGACACCTGCAGCACGAACCGAGGCTTCTTTTGCAACGTGGGATCACCTACGTCCCGCGAGGGATACGGTGACGGAACAGTCATAGTACCCAAATGCTCGCCGTACTGGGCGGGACACGGGGAAGGATTGTAGGGAACCATGCTTAGATCAGGGGAGGATTGACTTGGAGAAGTCGAACAAGACCCTTGTGCTGGCCGTGTGCGTCGTATCACCCGATGAGAGATCCCCCTCGCGGAGGGGAGAAGTAGGGAGGAAGAAGACGTCTGGGTCAACGGCTGACCCGGCGGCGAAAGCCAAACGGGACAGGAGCATGCCGGTAAAGCGGGGGCAGTCAGAAGACGTGTATGACGGCGTCCCGCAAGACCCGCGCGTCATGGTGACAGCCGAACTGCCGGAACCTTAGCCTCCAGCGCTGCACGCACACGGTCCCTGCACAACGTCTGACGCAGGGCCACCGGGATAGCGCGTCAAAGCGGCCGACGCGTGAACCCTCCACCCGGTGGGCGGAGAGGGATGACCTCTCTCAAGGGGGCGGACGAGGCGCCTACAGCGCGCTAGAACGTCTCTCATCGAGGAATGCGCGATGGCCCGCCGCGTCGCGAGACGCAGGGTCACGGAGTGCCCATACTACTCGTGGGGGTCACGTCCCACCAGGGCGGTCGGGAGAACCGACCACAGGGGGAAGGGGCACAGGTGTCTGCGAGGGACCAGCAGGGAGGTCGGCGAGATGCCGACAGCCACAACTGCGGAACCATCGCCTGCGGAAGCGGGTTGTCAGACACTGGACAGCGCAGTGCCAGGAAACCGGCATGCTGCGTGTGGGGAGGGGCCGACGGAAAAGGGCTGGGCAACCAGTACCTCGCCGGCGGCCTACTCTACTTCGGTCATTCGCCCGCTTCACGAGCGGGCGACCGCCGCAGCCTCCTCCGTCCGCGGAACTCTGCAGGAGGCCTGGAGGCGCTGTCCAGGACGCCGCAGCGATCGTGTCCCGTGATGATGCACGGATAGGAGTTCTGGGGACAGATGGACGAAGCGGCCAGCACAACCACGCGCCGAGCCCGACCCAGGATCATCATAGGCACGAGCTACAGCATCCACCTCAGGGTCTCTGCCAGCCGTGGCGACGTTGGCCGCGAGGCGCCGGAGAGCGCCTGCGGGTCAGATCGCGCCAGCCTGACCACACCACACGGTCGCCGGATGAGCCACGCGGCCAGCACAGGCCCTTCTCGGTTGGTGAACGGCTCGCAAGGGGCGTGCTGAGATGTTCAGCAGTGACCGAAGTACCGTGTCGACAACCAAGATCGGCACTCTCTCTTACCCAAACGGGGCGCTACTTTGCACCTGGATGCAGCGTGCGCACCACCAGGCCATCGCTCACGTTGTCCGCGACCGCCGCCCAGCTAAATGCTTCCCCCAAATAGTTGCGGTGTAATGGAGGACCTGGCATGGTATCTCTGCGACGACCTGGAGGGACACGGGAGGAGAAACATGACGGCGGCGCTACGGATGCAGCTGGCGGAGGAGGCCCACCACGCACGGGCGGAGCGGTTCGCGCAGACGGACGACGCGGAGACACGCCTGCGCTACCAGATGGTGCTGTGGGCCACGGAGGGCTAGACAGTGTCCCCGATCGCCCCACTGGCGCGGCGCAGCGTGGACACGGTGCAGCGGGTGCTGCGCCGCTCTGGCGCGGAGGGGCTTGGAGGGGTGCCCCATCGGCCGCGGCCGGGCCGGCCGCCGCAGGCGCCGCTCGCCCGGACGGCCGCGTTGGATCGGGTGATCGAGGTGGATCCCCCACCGTGGGGGTCAAGAGCGCCAACGGGACGACCACCCTGCTCGCGGACTCCTTGGCCCAGCAGACGGACCACCCCAGCGGCATCGAGACGGTGCGCCGCCCTCTGCACGCGGCGGGCTACGTCTGCACGCGGCCCACCTGGACGCTGCAGCGCAAAGCCGAGGAGCAGCCGGAGTGGGCAAAAAACGCCTAACGGTGGAGGGTCTCCTTGCGGCCGCGGCTCTGCCGTCGCCTCCACCGCTGGCCGCGTTGCTCCCTGATCCCACCGTCGAGGACGTGCTCACGCCTGATGATCCCGCGCTGGGTCGGCTCCTCGCCCTGCTGCCCCAGGCCGACCTGTCCCTCCAGGATGAGGTGCCTAGCGCCGTCCATCCCACCGTAACGCGGGTGTGGTGTCGCCGCGGGCGGCGGGGCCAGCGCCGTGGCGCACGCCCCAGGCCAGAACGCCAAGAAGGGGGGTGTCGGCCTGGTCGACTGGCGCGACGGCGGGCTGGACTGTGCCCTGGCCGACAAACGGGCCGCTGACCCCTTCTGTACCCACCTGCGCCGGGCGATCGCCCGCTCCAAGGCGCGGGGCCGCGTGGCGCTGGTCATCCTGGACAATCTGGGCATCCACACCACCCGCCGCTCCAAGCTGCGACGCACCCTCTTAGAGGAAGAGGGGGAGCACCTCGTCCTCGTCTACACCCCCAGCGACGATCCCGATAGTCATCGGATTGCATGGCTCTGGGCCGCCTTCCGCGACGCGGTGACCCACAACCATCAGCGGGCCACCTGCGAGGTGCTGCTCCAGGACGCCACCGCCTGGGCTGCGGCTCTCCCCGCAGCCGAGCTCCCGCGGCACATCGGCAGCTCGGACGCCCCGCTGCCGCCCACCCTAGAGGAGCAGGAAGATCAGGAGGAGAGCTTGCTCGATGCCGCATGATTTATGGGGAAGCATTTAGCGCCGGTATTCAGCGCCACAGTCCCCGATCAGGCTGTAGAGGTCGCGGGACCGGGCAAGCACGCCGGCGATCTTCTCGTGGTCCTCTGGATCAAGGCGCAGGGTAAACACGCGTAGGGTCTCCGCGATGTGCTCCGCCACGCCCAGCCGCGCGCCCACGATCACCCCGGCCACGCCCGGAGAGTCCAGAGTTGCCCGCACCGCCACGGTGGCGATACTCACCCCATGCCCCTCCGCGATCCCGTTGAGGACGCGCAGCAGCTCCTGGAACAGCGCCCACCCACCCCAGGTCTCCACCATCTGCGTGTACTTGCGCAGGCTGGCCGTGCCCAGCGCCGCCCGTCCCGGCTCCGGCTGGTTCAGGTACCGCTCCGAGAGCAACCCACCACACAGCGCGCCATAGGCCAGCAGCCCGATGCCCTGGGCGGCGCAATAGGGGGCCATGCGCACGGCGGGTCGCCGATCAATCAGCGAGTACTGCACCTGGTTGGACACGATTGGCGTGCCGTCCGCCACGATGCGCTCCAGGCGATCCGTGTCGAAGTTGGTCAGCCCCAAGGAGCGGATGGCGCCTGCGGCGCGCAGGTCGGTCAGATGCCCCAGCGCCTCCCGATAGCGCTCATCGGCGTACTCCCACCAGTGGAACTGCAGCAGGTCGAGCGCGGAGACGCCCATCCGGCGTAGGGAGACGGCGATGTTCTCCTCCACGATCCGCCGCGTCATGGCCCCAGGTCGGGGCACCCACTTGGTCAGGGCCTGCACCCCGGCCAGCGCGCCCTGGCCCCGCTCGGTTAAGAGCTGGCGGCGGAACGCGCCGACGAAGTCCTCGGCGGGACCGTAGTGATCGGCCAGGTCCCAGGTGGTCAGGCCGGCGTCATGGTAGGGGCCCATCGCGCGCACCGCCGCGGCCGGATCAATCGGTCCATGGGCGCCGGAGACCTGCCACATCCCGTTCAGCACCCGCCGGATGCGCAGGTCAGGCCCAAGTTGCACGTCGCTATCGTCAGGAACGCTGCTCATCCGCCGCCCTCCTCCTCTCCACACTATAGGCCATTGCGTCGTTCTTGACGGTCACCGTCGCATGATGACCAGAACGAAAGCTCATTGCGGACCTGAAACGCGTGCCCGCTGGCAGGATAGAATAGGAAGAACCAGACCGCGGTGAGGAGTAGGCCGCGAACATCCGTCCCTCTCCCTATCGTAGAGGTCACTGTGACGGCGCCGTCACAGTGACCCCCTCTCGCTCCCTGGGGCTTTGCGACCGAGGATGCGGCCATGACCACGCTCGCACTATGGCATACTGGGGGTGCTCCGGTGCGCAACGTCTTCGGTGGCGCGGGCCAGCGGAGGGCGTACAATCAACGGTGCGTTTGTGCCGTGGCGAGTACTCATCCCCTGGCGACGGAGCCGATGGGGAAGAGTACTCGACAAAGCGGTGACCCCTGTACGGAGCGGACGGGGGCACCGAGGCGCCGGGGATACTGCCCCGACCACGCGCCAACGGCATAGGATGCTAGTCAGCGGCCAAAGTAGAGTGCGGTACCAGGTTCACGACGAGGAGTTCTGCCATGCCACCCTGGCGTATTGGGCTTGTAGGTCTCTCGCGCGGCCCCAGCCTGGCTCATCAGTTTGCCGCCCACCCCGACGCCACGGTGACGGCGCTGTGCGATCTCGATAGCGCCCGCCTGGCCTCGGTGGGCGCCGCTTTCGGCCTGCGCGACGCCGCGCTGTTCACCGACTACGGCGACCTGCTGACGGCTCCGATTGATGTGGTGGTGATCGCCACGCCGATCATGCTGCACGCCACGCAGGCTATCGCCGCGCTGCAGGCCGGCAAGCACGTGCTGAGCGAGGTCACGGCGGTACACACGCTGGAGGAAGCCGCGGCGTTGGTGGACACCGTCCGCCACGGCGACCGCGTGTACATGATGGGTGAGAACTGCTGCTATTACTATTTTATCGGCCAGTGGGAGGCGCTGGCGCGCGCGGGCAAGCTGGGCCGCGTCGTCCACGCTGAGGCCGAGTACGTCCACGACATACACGGCATGGTCGTGGACACGGCTACTGGCCAGCCCTACTGGCGGGCCAGGCGACCACCCATCCACTATTGCTCGCACAGTATTGGACCATTGCTGCGGATTATGGATGATCGGATCGTGCGGGCTACCGGCATCCATTCAGGCATTAACACCTATCCGCCGGTGGGACCGGGCGCGATTGACCTGGAAGTAGGGCTGTTCGAGACCGCCCGGGGCGCCACGATCAAGGTCTTGCGCAGCTCCGTCTTGCCCCGGGAGCCTGCTCTGGGCTGGTACGCTCTCTACGGCACAAAGGGTTTTGTGGAGAACGGGCGCGGCCGTGAACCGGTGGGCCAGCTCTATCTGGCCGACGAGATGGCCGCCGCGGAGGGCGCCCGTCCCGTGGCCTGCCCCCTGAGCGACCCCTCGGCGCCGCCCGAGGCGCACGGTGGCGGTCATGGCACGGCCGAGTACTACATGATCCGCGAGTTCCTGGACGCCCTGGCCGGGCGGCGTGCGCCGTCCATCGACGTGGCCCGGGCCATGGACTATACGGTGCCCGGTATCCGCGCCCATCAGGCGGCGGAGCAGGGAGGTGTGTGGCTTGATGTGCCGAGTTTCCACTGACGATCGCACGCAGGTCGCCGCGGGCGCGGCGACCCTGCACTGGCAGTGTCGTGCCCGCTTTACGGTTACACGCGCGTGTGATCGGTCCGCACTGGCTGACGGAATGAAAGGACCCACGCTATGACCACATCTTTACCCTCTGAGGGCGCCGAGGCTGTCAGGCCAGAGATTTACCTGCATAGCTACACCCTGCGGGGCTACTCCCTGGCCCGAGCGCTGCGCAAAGCGCACGAGCTGGGGTTCGACGGCATCGAGCTGTGGGCTGGCCATTACAAACTCGATCAGGTTGAGGAGGTGCTGCGCCAGGCTCAACCGCTTGCGCGTACCCTGGAGGTGACCGTACCCGTGCTTAACCTGAGTGGTGAGGTGATCGGCGACGATCCTGCCCAGCGCGCGGAGCGCGTGCGCCGCGTCGGCGAAGTGATCCGGCGCTGCCCGGAGGTGGGTGTACGCATCGTCAACGGCTATGCCGGCTTCATCATTCTGGACCGGGCCGACTGGGGCAAGAACGGCTCCGCCGCCGCGGGAGATGAGCACTACGAGCGCGCCGCCGCCGCCTACCGCGATCTGGGCGCGATTGCCCAGGCCTCGGGCGTGACCCTGACTCTGGAAGTGCATATGAACACGATCCACGATACAGCGTCCAGCGCCCTGCGGCTGCTGGACATGATTGGCTCGCCCGCCGTGCGGGTCAACCTGGACCCGGGCAACATGTACGGTACGAGCACCGCCGAGCCCGCACTGGACGCGATCACCCTGCTGGCCGGCCGCATCGCCTACATGCACCTGAAGAATGCCCGCCGCGCCGCCGATCAGCCGGGTGGGGTGGACTATCACTGGGACCTGGTCCATGGCGACCTTGATGTCTATAGCATCGTGCGAGCGGCCTACCGGAGCGGCTTCCGTGGCCCGTACTGTATCGAGTATTCAGGCGCCGGAGACCGCGCGGCTATCGCCCGTGACGACGTCTCCTACCTGCGTGGCGCCCTGGCCGAGGCCGCCACCGATACGCAGCCTGACGACGGCGCGACCAACCCGCTGCACCAGGAGCCACTATGAGGCTCGGCGACGCCGCGGCGTCACGGAGAGAAACGGATACCATGAGGAAACGGAGAGGGGGCTAGACACGTGAAGGCGCGTGAGGCAACGGACCAGGCGGCCACATGGCAGCAGACGGCCCTGCGGCGGGGCCGGCCCGGCCCTTTGTGGCCGGGCGAGCCGCTGCTTGGTGGCTACTATGGCGACGAGGAGATAGAGGCGGTCACCAGAACGATCCGCGCCTCTCAGGATCCGCTGGTGGGGTTCGGGTTCATCTGCCCGGAGATCGAAGAGTTTGAGGCGGCCTTTGCCGCCTACTGTGGCGCCGCCGACTGCGTGACGATCAATGGGGCCGGCACCGGCCTGGACATGGCCATGATGTGCCTGGACCTCCAGCCAGGCGATGAGGTGATTGTGCCCGGCATCAACTTTCGCGCCGCGGCGATGGCCGTGATCGGCCAGGGCGGCCAGGTGATCCTGGGTGAGGTGGATGAGAAGACGCTCAACCTGGACCCAGACCACTGCGCGGCGTTGATGTCGCCGCGCACGCGGGCCATCTTTCCGGTGCATATGAACGGGTTGGCCGCGCCGATGGACGTCTACGAGGAGATCGCCCACCGCTATCCCCACCCTATCCACGGGCCGGCAAAGGTGATCGGGGACGCCGCCCGCGCCTGTGGCGGCGGCTACAAGGGGGGTCGCATTGGGGGTATCGGCTGGATGACCGTGTTCAGCTTCCACACCCAGAAGCTGATGACCACGCTGGGCGAGGGCGGAGCCATCACGCTCAATGACCCTGAGGTTGGCCGCCGGCTACGGGCGATCCGCCAGTTTGGCGGGGCCGACTCCTGGGGCACCAACTACAAACTGACCAAGGTGCAGGCTGCCGTGGGCCTGGTTCAGCTGCGCAAGCTGGACCGCATGATCGAGGAGCGGCGGGCCATCGCGCGGCGGCGCACTGAGTTGTTGGCCGGTATCCCCTGGCTGACCCTGCCGCACGAGCCAGCGGACTGCCGCCACACCTATTACCTGTACACGGTGATGGTGAGCCCGGAGTGGGCCGGCGCCCGGCGCGACCGCCTGCAAGGGCTGCTCAGGGAGCGCTACGAGGTGGACACGGTCGTGGCCAACCCATCGGTCCACACGACCATCCCCTTCATCGCCCGGCATACAGCCGGCCAGGCTCTGCCGCGCTCCGAGGAGTTGGGCCGGCGGCTGCTCTGCCTGCCCATCCACCCCACCATGACCGAGGCCGACAATGCCTACATCGCCGCCGCCGTAGGGGCAACGGCGGCCCAGGTGGCCGAGGAGTCCTAGCCGCTCCTTGGAAAGAAAGGGGGAGTAGACGCAATGGCCGAGGATGTGAGGGGCGCCGGCATGCGCCGCTTTGGGCAGAAGAGCGTGATCATCACCGGCGGGGCCAGCGGCATCGGCGAGGCCACGGCCGCGCGTTTTCTCAGTGAAGGCGCGCGCGTGCTGGTCATGGATGTGAGCACCGAGAACATCACCGCCGTGCAAGGACGCCTCGACCTCATCGCCCGTGAAGGCGGTGGCGCCCTGCACACGGTGGTGGGTGATGTCAGCGACCCAAACGACGTTGAGGTGATGGTTGACCAGGCCCAGCGGCTATTTGGCCGTCTTGATGTGCTGATCAACAATGCGGGCATTGATTACCTTGAGCCGTTTCTGGAGATCCCACTCCACCGGTGGGATCATATCCTGGCCGTCAACCTGCGGGGCATGTTCCTGGTCGGCCAGCGGGTGGCCCGGGAGATGGCGCGACAGCGTAGCGGGGTTATCGTGCTGACCTCGTCCACCAATGGCCTGGTGGGCGAGGACCGCCAGGCCCACTACAACGCCTCCAAGGGTGGGGTGACCCTGCTGACCAAATCAATGGCCATCGAACTGGGCCCGTATAATATCCGCGTGAACGCGGTCTGCCCTGGCTACATCGTGACCCCCCTGGCCGCGTCACTGGACAGCCCAGAGGAGATGGCCCGCTATGCCGCGACCCTGCCTCTTGGCCGATTGGGCACACCCGAGGACGTGAGCGGCGTGTTCGCCTTTCTTGCCTCGGATGACGCGGCCTTCATCACCGGCGAGACGATTGTGATTGACGGCGGCCAGTTAGCCTCATAGCCAGAGTGGGTAAGCAGACGCATCCCCCATCATGTTTTAGGGACCGCGAGTTCACCGTGCCGGGCTGGCGCAACCCACACGAGTGAGGCGGCGCTAGGGCGCGGGAGACCGGGCAGGTGAGGGACGGCCTGCGCCTCACTGGCGCGAGGCCGGCAGCCGTACCGGGCGCCCCTCAGCGGCGCTTTGATCAATGGCCAGGCAGGCCTCGTGCGTCTTGACCGCGTCGGCCAGGTTGCAGTGCGACTCCGTTCCAGTCAGGATGCAGTCAACCAGATGATCAATCTGGCCCTGGAAGGGGTGGTGGGCCACATCGCCGTTATCTGGAGCGATTGACGGGATGCTGATCCAGTCCGTTTGCCCGGGAAACTTGGTCTTGGAGTACAGCCGCCCGTCGCGGAAAGAGCCCCGTGAACCATGCAGGGCGATCGGGAAGGTGTAGGGTGAGGGAACCTCAAAACTGCTGCTGATTAAGCCAACACCACCATGGGCGAACTTCACGGCGGCCACAATCGTCGGCGCGTATTCATAGGCCTGCTCGTGGCCGCGCGTCTGATAGGCGCTGACCTCGACGATCTCCCCGGCGAACCAGCGCAGCGCGTCGAGCGCATGGCACCCGCCGAAGAGCATCGTGCTGCCACCGCCGGCGCGCGTGCGCGCCCACTCCCAGCCGCTATACCAGGGGCCAATGGCGTGCAGGTAGCCGGTCTCCGCCAGAAAGATGTCGCCCAGCGCCCCGTCGGCGATCAGCGCCTTCACTGTCTGCAGAAGCGGGTTCCAGCGCAGCACAAAGCTGACCACCGTGTACACGCCAGCGCGTCGTACGGCGTCATCCATGCGATGCAGGTCCTCCAGGTTCATGGCCACCGGCTTTTCGATGAGCAGGTTTTTGCCGGCCGCGGCGCCGGCGATGGTCTCCTGGGGGTGCAAGGCGTTGGGCGTGCAGATGGCCACGATGTCCACATCGGACCGGCCGATCACCCGGCCATAGTCGGTCTCTATGTCTGCCTCGACACCGGTCTCGCGCAGGCGAGCGCGGGCGCTCTCCTCACGACGGCTGCTGACGACGCGGACCTGGCAGTGTGGGTTGCGCGCAAAGGCGCGGATATGCTCTCCAGCCACCCAGCCCGCGCCGTGGATGGCTACTCCTAACGTTCTGGCCATGGCCGTCTCCTTTCCCCCTCTCTATGCGGGGTAATCACATTCTTCCCTCAGTCGGCGGCTGATCAGCGCACGCCACAAGCACACCTCAGGCCCAGGCGCTAGGTCAATGATCCCGCTCCCTGGTGGTCATGAGACGCTGACCTCGACGGGCTGGCCCGTGCGCGCCGAGGCATACGCGGCCTCAACAACCGCCACCGCCGCGCGGCCCTCCTGGGCGGTGAGCAGGGGCGCCGTGTCGTGCAGCACCCACGCCGTGAAGCTGCGCAGTTCACGGAGGTAGCCATTCTCCCCGTCAGTCCCGGCCACTGTTTCGCGCACCTCGTCGTCATGCTCACCGCTGCGCTGGTAGGTGATCTGGCCCAGGCCATGGTTGTAGCGCAGCGCCCCCCGCGTGGCCAGGATCACGCCACTGGATTCATTCAAGGGAGAGGCAATGCTCTCAAAGAGGCTGGCCGTGGCCCCAGAGCGGAACCGCAGCAGCAGGTGCGCTGTCTCCTCGTAGTCAATCGTCTGTAAGACGGTGCGGCCTAGCGTCGCCGAGACCATCTGGGTCGGGCCAAATAGGCGGTGCAACAGGTCAATCTCATGCACGGTGATGTCGTAGAGCAGCCCGCCTGTGGTCTCCTTGCGCAGCCGATAGCGCGCCGTGGGGTCGCCAAACCAGCCGATGCGGGTGATCGTGGCGGCGCATGGCTCACCCACCACACCCGCGTCGAGCAGTTCGATCACCCGGGAGAACAGGGGCAGCAGGCGCAGAACGTGACCAACCATCAACCGTACGCCGTGGCGTGTGGCCGCGGCAATCATGCGATCACACTCATCTACGGTGAAAGCCAAGGGCTTTTCGCAGAAGATGTGCTTGCCCGCGGCCGCGGCGTCGAGCACAAGTTGGGTGTGCATGCCGTTGGGAGTGGCCACGATCACCGCCTCGACATCAGGATGAGCGAACACCTCAGCGGCCTCCCTGTACGCAGGCACGCCCATCTCCCGGCCAAACTCTACTGCTGCCTCCTCGTAGGCATCGCACACGGCGACGAGGCGCGCCTGGGGCACATCGGCCAGCACCCTTGCCTCGCTGCGTCCCATGCCGCCACAGCCAATCAGCGCGATTCCCAGTTCCGTCATGTATGGATCCTTTCTACCTGGACGAGAGTAAGTGAGGGCCGGCGAGGCCGGGGGTGAAGGGCCGTCACTCCTCTCATACCCAGGAGGCACGGTCCGCAACCCATCGCGCCCCCCGCTGACCCGGCGCATGGCTCGAGTTGTCAGCGCGCCCCACCGTACCGAGGCGGAGATAGTCCTACACGGGTTCGTCCGCCCGACTTATCTCACCTAGCCGCATGGGGCGCGCTGATCGTGCCGGGTCGCGCGGCGTAGCTCTGGCCGGGCTCCAGCCACACAATGCGATTCTCATCGTCGCCCTGGTAGGCCGCCAGGATCGCCGCCATGGACTTGCGTGACTCGCGCCCGTTGGTCAATGGCTCCCGGTCATGGGCGATGCAGTCAATGAAGTGGGCGCACTCCCCCACAAAGTTCTTGGGCTCGTCGGCCACTCCTGGCTTGCGAGGGTCATGCTCATAGAGCATTTCCGCTGGCTGGCCACTGGCATAGCGCTCCAGCTGGCGCGCCCCATCCGCCGTGTAGGTCAGGCGCAGGAACCCGTCGGTACCGTAGACATTAAACTCGATATACAGGTTGGTGTGCTTAGCCGCCCAGCTACAGATCATATTGCCCAGCATGCCGTTCTGGAAGCGCACGACCATCGCGGCGGTGTCCTCGCGGGCCAGCTCCCGTCCCCGCACCGTGTTTGAGCCGACCGAGGTCGCCGCCACGATATCCCCGAAGTGCCAGATCATCTGATCAATGTAGTGGCAACCGTGAGAGAGCAGCGCGCCCATGGGGAAGGTCTCCCAACTGCGCCGCCACGTGGCCAGGTAGGGGGCATGCTCCGTGCGGCAGGTCACCAGGTAGGGCCGGCCAACGGAGCCCCCGGACACCGCCTCGTGCAGGCGGATCCAGATGGGGTCGTATCGGGTGACATACGCCACCATCAACTTGACCCGGTTCGCGTCGGCGACCCGGATCATCTCGTCGGCCTGTTCGAGCGTGATGGCCATGACCTTCTCGGTCAGCACATGCTTGCCCCGCCCGGCGGCGGCGATAGCCATGGGGGCGTGTAGATGGGGTGGGGTGGCCAGGTCCACGGCGTCTACCTCGTCGAGGACACTCTCGTAGGACGTGGACCACTGGCAGCCCGCGTCCGCGGCGAAGGCCCGCGCCTTCTCCTCGTCGGTATCCACGCAGTAGGCCAGCCGGCACTGGTCGGCCAGCGCTTTGTACGCGGCGATATGGCCCTTGGCGATGCCCCCGCAGCCGACCAGCGCCACCCGAATAAGCTCTCCTGCCGCCATGCGCGCCTCCTATCTCTCCACGCTACTACGCCCTATAACGCCGACGCAACCACCACTGTGTTCAGAGCAGCCAGAGCAGCATCGTAGAGGCGGGCCTCCGAGCCGGGACCAGGCAATGAGGAGCGCGCGGCCCAGGTTTCGTAGCTGCCCTCCGCCAGGGCCTTGTCCGTACAGAGATAGCCGACATAGCCGTTGGCCAGCGTGGCCACCAACGTGCGCGGGAAGGGTGAGGCCGCTTTGATGGCCAGCCCAATCTCCACGAAGATCTCGCCACTCAGGCCCACGATGCCGACGTCACCCACGCGCAGGGCCTGTACCTCGGTCTGCACGTCTTGGGGCGTCTGGGCCAGCAGCAGACACTCACGGGCGTAGGTGGGCACCTGCTCGCGGTGGATCGCCATGCCCCGCACCCAGCTAAACGGCCCGCCGGGAGGGATCTCGCCCCCATCCAGGATGCGGCGGGCCACCTGCAGATCCTCGGGCGTGATGTCTTTGCGCCGTAGGGTCAGGGGCAGGCTCGTCGCGGCCAGCGGGACCTCACGTGTGGGCTCCAGTAGCGCGACCGCGCGCAGCACGTTGCCGACCATCGCCTCGGCCACGCGGCGGGCGTGGACGTGGCCACCCTGGCGACGCGGGCCGCCGTAGTGTACGTCTATGTTGTTGATGTCACCGCAGGCGCCGTTGAGGTAGATTGTCTCGAACCGTGGCCCCTTGATGCGCCGCAGCAAGGTGGCTACCTCGCCAAAGTAGCCGGCGGACACCTCCGTGGGCGAGTCCAGGTCTATGTAGTGGAGGGCAAAGTTCAGCACCACCGCCAGTGGCGTGCCATCCGTGCCCTCAACGTAGACCAGGCCAACCCGCGGATCAATCGGACCGGCCGGGCGCATGATATCCGGATTGCCCACACCAGGGTTCATCGCCACCGTGCCATCACGCATATGGAAGCGCCGGTTGAAGGTGACGCGCTCCTCGTGACTACTGGTCGCCGCCAGCGCCGCCGGCTGCAAAGTCAGGGTGGCCAGCTCGACGGCGTCGGCGACGCGCTCGGCCAGACCGGCCACATAGTGTTCATCGGCCATAGTACCCAACACACCGGCCGTGGCCGGGCCGCTGTGCGTGTGGGTACAGGCGATCAGGACATGAGCGGGCGCGATGCCCACGCGGGCGGCGATACGCTTCCTGATGGCCGCCACCGTGTCGTGGCGCACGCAGATCAGATCCAGGCTGACCAACGCCAGACGCGTGCCCTCGCTTTCTAGAACAAGGGCGTGGGCGTGCAGATCGTCGTGGATCTCGCCGGCCAGACGCTCCTCGAAGGAGCCGGCCAGCGGCGTTCCCAGAGCAGGCGTAATCACTGTTCGCGCCGTGCCGGCACGCAGCCCTCTACTCATGTGCCCTCCGCTCACCAGGCACTCTATATTTCACCAAATGAAATCATTGTGGTGGGCACCAGTTTCTGCTTGACGAGAGACTAGCACAGCACGGGATCGTTGTCAAGTGGTTGATCGTGAGCGTGACTGGCCTGTGGTCCGGCGCCACGTGTTCAGGGGTCTCGCCATGCGCGGAACCTGCCTGTAGTAGAGGTGTCTAGTCTCGCCTACTCAGGAACCACATCGGCTCAATCGATGACCCGCATGCGGCATGGTCACCAGTTCCCGACCGTATTCAACGCTGCCAGCCGTGTAGGCACAGTAACTCAAGCCGCATGGGTGCCCCCACGCACAGCCGTCAGGGCCCGTGAATTATCCACGGATACGCCACCCTGGCGCTCCTGGCACACTTCGGCGAAGTCAACTCACCAGAGACGCCTTGTTCATCATGAAAGAAGAACCACGGCTGTGAGGAGGCAGTACACTGATAATTCACGAGCCCTGCAGCCGTAAGCGCCACTTGACATTGGGCGATAAGGAGAGGATAATGCTGCCCAAGCAGCGCTCACACGCTGCTGAACCGCGTCACTGCCTGGCGGATGTCGTGATCGTACAATGATGTGCAATTTCATCTGGTAAAACTCTGGATGGGATTAGGAAGGTGGCCCTGTGGTCTCGGCAACAGGTGAACGGGCCTCAAAAGCGGGGCGATACGACATCGCCGTGGTCGGCAAAGCTCTCGATGTGCTGGAGGCCTTTGACTCCCAGGACACTCTGTCGGTGACCGAGTTGGCGCGCGCGGTGGGGCAACCCGTGCCCAGCGTGTTTCGCCTTGTGACCACGCTCGTGAACCGTGGCTATCTAGAGCAGACCGACCGGGCCGACCGCTACTGCCTGGGCCTGCGCCTGGTTCGTGTCGCCCGTAGCGCCCTTGCCCGCTCGACCCTGCGTGACCTGGCGCGCCCCTACCTGCGCCACCTGCGTGATGATTTCGGCCACAGCGTCAACCTGGCCGTGTATTCCGGGGGTGAGGTCTTCTTCATTGACGTGCTACCCGGCGTGCATTCCTTCAGGATGGAGGAGGCGCCGGGGAGCCGCGCTCCCTGGCACGCCACGGCGGCGGGCAAGGCGATCGCCGCGTGCCTGCCTGAGCCAGAGCTAGCCGGCGTACTGGATGCGGCGGGCCTCCCTCTCTATACGGCGGCCACCCTGACGATGCGTGCCCAGTTACGCGACGAGTTGCAGCGCATCCGCGACCGCGGCTTTGCCATCGACGATGGCGAACGGGAGCCTGGGGCACGCTGTGTGGGAGCGGCGATCAGGGGGATGGACGGCGCCGTGGAGGGGGCTATCAGCGTCTCCGCCTCATCGGCGCGGCTCACCGAAGACGTGGTCCCACGTATCGGGGCCGCCGTACGCCATGCCTGCGCCGTCGTCTCCGCCGGCCTCGGCTACCGCGACCACATCGCCGAGAAGGAAGGCCAATGACAACAGCCGCCTCCACCCGCGCCGACCAGCTGTATACCCGGGCGCGGCGCGCGCTTGCCCGCGGGGTGAGCAGTTCTTTCCGTGCCGCCGTCATGCCCGTGCCGCTGTTCGTGGACCACGCCCAGGGCGTGTGGGTGACCGACGTGGACGGTGTGACCTACCTGGATTTTACGCTGGCCTGGGGACCCTTGATCCTGGGCCACGGACACCCCGCCGTGGTCGCCGCCGTCACCGCGCAACTCCAGCATGGGCACATGTTCGGCGCCCAGCACGGCCTGGAGGCCACCGTAGCCGAGCGCATCCAGGCCGCCGTGCCCTGCGCTGACCTGGTGACCTTCTCGAACACGGGCACTGAGGCGGCGCTGGTGGCCATGCGCCTGGCCCGCGCCTTTACAGGCCGCCAGAAGATCTTGAAGTTCGAGGGCCACTACCATGGCTGGTCCGATGGCGTGCTAGCCAGCTATCATCCCTCCCTCTCTGATGTTGGGCCGTACGACGCGCCCCATGTGACCCCGGGCACCGCCGGCCAATCGGCCGCCGCTCTGACCGACCTGATCGTGGCGCCCTGGAATGATGAGACCGCATTGCGCGCCGCCCTGGACAGGCATGGCCCCCAGATCGCCGCCGTGATAATGGAGCCGGTGTTGTGCAACTCCGGCGTTGTGCCGCCTCAACCGGGCTATCTGGCGGCGGCGCGCGAGCTAACAGCCGCCCACGGCGCCCTGCTCATCTTTGACGAGGTGATCACCGGCTTCCGCCTCTCGGCGGGAGGGGCGCAGCAGACCTATGGTGTGACACCCGACCTGGCCATCTACGCCAAAGCCATCGCGGCGGGGTTCCCCCTGAGCGCCGTCGCCGGCCGCCAGCCGATCATGGATCTGATCGCCAGCGGAGCCGTGGCCCATAGCGGCACCTATAACGGCAACCCCATCAGCCTGGCCGCCGCCGATGCCGCGCTGGGTGAACTGGGCCGCCCCGGCGTGTACGAGCGGCTGAACCGTTTGGCCGCCGCGCTGGCCAGCGGCGCACGCGATCTGCTGGCCCACCACGGCCTGCCCAGCGTCGTCCACCAGTGTGGTCCAGTGCTGCAGATCCTGTTTACGGAGCAGCGGCAGGTCCGCGACTACCGCGCCGTGGCTGCTTGTGACGCGACGCGCGGCGCCGCCCTGGCGCGCGCGCTGCGCGACCACGGTCTGCTTATCCTGCCTGATGGCCGCTGGTATCTGGCCACGGTGCATACCGACGAGCACATTGCTCAGGCTCTGGAGGCCCTGGACGCCAGCCTCGCCGTTGTGGCTGCCCAGAACCCCCAACCCACGATTAGGTAATCCCTGGCGGGAGAAAGGAGAAGGTGGTCATCCAGACAGTAGAGAGGCGGCGCCCACGGTGACGAGCGCCGCCGCGATCACGCCCGCCGGCGACCACGTACGAAAGAAGCCGCCGGGCATGCAGGAACGGAACGCACGCTAAAGATAGTGAAAGGACCTGCCACGTGACCAGACGCTGGGTTTCACACGTTGCCCGCGCCGGCGCGGTCGCCACCCTCCTTGGGTTTACTCTGGCTGGCGCGGGCCGGGTCGCCGCCCGGCCCGCTCATGCGCCGGTGACGGTGCAGATCTGGTGGTCCGACTGGGGGCATCCCTGGACCGATCTGATGGTCAAAGCCACGGACACGCTGTACCACAAGGAACACCCCGATATCACGGTCAAGTGGACCTTCTTCCCCAATATCTCACAGAAGCTGCTGACCGCCGCCGCCGCGGGCACTGTCCCTGATGTGGCGTACACCAACTCGAGCATCTGCCTGCCCTGGGCCATCCGAGGGGCATTGCAACCCCTCACGCCGTACATCAAGAATTCAAAGCTTGACCTGAGCAAGTTTGCCCCTGCCGTGCTGCCCTATTACACCTGGAACGGTACGGTCTGGGCGCTGCCGACAGACAACGACGACACCGCGTTGAGCTGGAACAAGGACGCGTTCAAGGCAGCCGGCCTCAATCCCAATCAGCCGCCCAGGACGATTGCCGACATTGATCGCCTCAACGCCAGGCTGTTCACGTACGACGCGCACAAAAATATCGTGCGCGCTGGCTTCTTTCCCGATACGCTGGGCTTCCAGTACTGGGGACTGGCCTTCGGTGGCTCGTTCTACGATACCGCCCACCACAAGATCACGGCCAACGACCCGCATAATGTCCAGGCCCTGCAGTGGCTCATCCATGAAGCGCAAACCTGGGGCGGGGCGGACAAGGAGGACCGCTTCCGCGGCGCCTACGCGGGGAGCGCCTCTCCGGCTGATCCCTTCTACACCGGGCGTGTGGCCATGAGCCCGCGTGGTTTCTGGGAGTTCAACACGATGCAGAAGTTTGTGCCCAAGACCCAGTTCGGCTTCGCGCCCTACCCCATCGTGCCCAGCGTCGGCCCCCGCTATTGGGTGACCGGCACCTGGGGCGAGGTCATCCCCAAGGGCAGCGCTCATCCGCAGGCCGGTTGGGACTTGGCGTACTGGATGACCGCCACCCCCGACTCAAGCAAGGTGCTGGCTGATACGCTCAACCTCAACGCCTATCTGCCCGTGCTTGATCAATGGTATACCGAGACGATGAAGCTGGTTGGCTCCCATAGCAGCCGCGCCTACATGAAGGTGTGGCCGCAAAATATCGTGCCTAACACCAAATCTATCGCCTACGCTACCCCGGTCAACGACTACTATGATAGTACTCTGGCCCGCGAGGTGACCAAGGCTCTGCATGGCAAGGAGACGGCCCAGCAGGCGCTGGATACCGTGACGACCCAGGTGCAAGCCCAGCTGGATGGCGTGCTGACCAAGCGCTAAGCCCCACCCATGCGTCGACCCGGCCCCAGGCGGCCGCCACCCTTCGCGAGCGGCCGCCTGGGGCCAGCACGCTGGCCGCACCCACCTGAGGCCAGCGTATGTGTGTGATGCTAGGCCAGAAAGGAGTCATGTGTGACGTGTCCCCTTTGCCAGGAGAGATTGACCGCTGGATCCAGGCGAGCCGCGCTGATCTGCTGACCTGTGCCAGCCGCATCGTCCAGACGCCCAGTGAGAGCAGGCCACCCACCGGCGACGAGCTGGAGTGCCAGACGCTGGTGCGCGCCCTGCTCGATCAGAGCGGCGCCCAGACGGATTGGTTCACCCCCGACGATGTGCCTGGCCTGCGCGAGCACCCCGCTTTCTTCCCCACGGTGGTCGGCATGGAGCGCCAATTCGCCGAACGGCCCGTCGTGGTTGGCCGCTTCCCCGGCGCTGGCGGCGGGCGCTCCATCCTCTTCTCCACCCATGTGGATACCGTGATGGCCGGCGACGAGCCATGGCAGGTGGCGGGGCCGTTCAGTGGGGCCATCATCGCTGGCAAGCTGTATGGCCGGGGGGCCTACGACACCAAGGCTGCCCTGGCCAGCTATATCTATGCCGTGCGCTGTCTGACGGCGTTGGGGGTCCGGCTGCGCGGCGACGTCTCCATAGAAAGCACCTGCGACGAGGAATGGGGTGGCTCCCACGGCGTACTGGCTGCTCGCCTGCGCGGCCATACCGCCGATGTGGCGATCAACACCGAGCCGACCGCCCTCGTCGTGTGTCCAGAACACCGGGGTGGCCGTGATCTGTACCTGATGATGCGCGGCGACACGGGCATGAACTTCGCGGGTGAACAGGCGGTCAACGCCATCGGCACGCTGGCCAGAACCGTGCTGGCCCTGGAGGAGTTCGAGCGGGAGCGCAACGCCCACACGCCCACGCCCGCGCTGTATCGGGACAATCCTGGCCTGCCCGTGTATATGGATCAGGTCCGCGGCGGCGGCACGACCTACTTTGAGGCCATGGGACCGCCGGCGGAGGTTGCCCTGCACGTGTGGGCGGAGACCTACGCGGGGACCACGGCCGAGGGGTTTGACCGTGAGCTGATGGGCGCGATCACCCGACGCCTGGAGGCGGACCCCACCTTCCATGGAGCCATGCCCGAGCTACGCCCCACGATTCGCTACCTGCCCGGCAGCGCGATGGCCCTGGATCATCCCATCTTCGGCGCACTGGAGGAGGCCTACCGCACCCTGCCCGGCCGCGACTACGTGGTGCGGGGAGCGCCCCTGGCCTGCGACGCCTATATCTTCAACCTCTACAGCTCCACGCCCGCCCTCGTGCTGGGGCCGGGCGGTGGCAACGCCCACGCCGCCGACGAGTATGTGCTCGTGGAGGACCTGATCGATCTGGCCAGGCTCACGGCGCGGCTGCTGATCGCATGGTGCGGCGTGGTCCGCTGAACAGGCGACCAGCGCGGCGCCACGTGGGGAGGCCGACGTCCCTCTGACCGCAACGGGCGTGCCGGGGGCGCGGGGGCCGCGCGGCGCGCGAGACCCACATGAGTGAAAGGAGACAGAGCATGGTCAGCGGTGGGGCCACCAGAGCCGCGCGGCGCGGTATGAGCAAGAAGGAGCGGCGCAACCAGCGCAATGGCCTGCTCTTTGTCGCGCCGTGGATCGTGGGGTTCCTGATCTTTCAGCTCTACCCCACGCTCGCGTCGCTGTATTATAGCTTCACCACCTACAGTATCCTGGACGTTGGCAGCTGGATCGGCCTGGCCAACTATCAGGCCATGCTGACCAATGACCCCCAGTTCTGGACCGCCGTGAGCAACACCCTCTTCTACGCGGCGGTCTCCGTGCCGGTCGGCCTCCTGGTCAGCTTTATCCTGGCGCTCCTGCTCAACGTGCGCCTGCCCGAGATGGCCTGGTACCGCACGATCTATTACCTGCCCACGCTGGTCCCCGCCGTGGCCGGATCATTCCTATTCCTGTGGCTGCTCAATCCCGAGTTTGGGCTGGTCAACGCGCTCTTGCGTTCGGTTGGTATCGAAGGTCCAGGCTGGCTGAGCGACCCCAACTGGTCCAAACCCTCTCTGATTCTGATGAGCTTCTGGGGCGTCGGCGCCGCCACGATCATCTTTCTGGCCGGTCTGGGCGACATCCCACAGGAACTCCACGAGGCGGCTATGCTCGACGGGGCAACCTGGTGGCGGCGCCTGCGCGCCATCATCGTGCCCATGATGACGCCCATCATTTTCTTTAACCTGATCATGGGCATTATCGGCTCGTTCCAGGTGTTCACCCAGGTGTACATCCTGGGCGGCGGCAGCTCCCAGACACCGGGAGCGCCGCAGGACAGCCTGCTGTTCTACCAGCTCTATCTGTTCGTGACGGCGTTCTCCAACCTCAAGATGGGCTACGCCTCCGCCATGGCCTGGCTGCTGATGCTGGCTATCCTGGCCGTCACGGTGAGCGTTTTCAAGACCCAGCGCCGCTGGGTCTTCTACATGGGCGACGCAAGCGATCAGGAGGGCTAAATGGGGCACATGTGGCGCAGCCCCGGTCTGGTGAGCGGCCTGTTCCCACCAGCCACAAGAATGGGGCGGACCTTTGGGCGGATGAGCGCGCGCAGGCGACGTGGCGCGCCGGTCGGCGTGGCCGCGGCGCGGATCGGATCAGCGAGGAGTGGTGTCGTGAGTGGGATCATCCAGCCTGAGCAAGGCCCGCGCCTTGAGCCAGCTCCCCCCCGCGCCAGTCCCCCTGTTGCGTACCCAAGATCATCGGTGGAGGCGCGAACATGAATCGGACACACACCCGCCCGGGCCACGTCGCCCAGGCCATCAGGTGGCGCCAGAGCAAAGCGATGCAGGATCGCCTCACCCGTGGGCTCGTGCGGCTTGTGCTCGTGGTGATCGGCGTGACCTTCATGCTACCTTTCTACTGGATGCTCTCCACCTCCCTCAAGCCTGATGCCCAGCTTGCGGTCTACCCCCCCGTCTGGGTGCCCCACCCGCTGATGTGGAGCAACTACGTCGACGCGGTGACGGAGCAACCTTTTTTCCTCTACCTGCGCAATACGTTGATCATCTGCGCGGTGACCTTGGTGGGAGTGGTCTTCTCCTCCTCGGTGTGCGCGTACGGCTTCTCGCGCATCTCCTGGCGCGGCCGCAACATATTGTTCTTCCTGATGCTCTCTACCCTGATGTTGTCCTACCAGGTAACCATGATCCCCCTCTTTGTACTCTTCAGCAAGGTGTTCCACTGGATCAACACCTTTTATCCCTTGACCGTGCCGGCCTTCGGCGGCGATGCCTTTAGCATTTTCTTGCTGCGCCAGTTTTTCATGGGCATTCCCCGGGAGCTGACCGACGCCGCCGTCATTGATGGGGCTAACGAATGGCGTATCTTCACCCGCGTTATCTTACCCCTGGCCAAACCCGCCCTGGCCGCGGTGGCGCTCTTCAACTTCACGGGCACCTGGAACGACTTTCTCAATCCCTTGATCTATATCAACGACTCCAACAAATTCACGCTCACCCTGGGCCTGTATTCGTTTCTTGGCGACCATGCAAGCCAGTGGCAGCTACTCTACGCCTCAGCGGTGCTGATCACGATCCCACCGCTGATCCTCTTCTTTTTTGCCCAGAAGACGTTCATTCAGGGTATTGCCCTCAGTGGCATAAAAGGATAGCGCGCATAAGCTCCGGGACAAGTAGAGTGGCGCGCTGAGCACCGCGACACCAGGCCGCATTCGACCGTGGTAGCATCGGGACACATCCTCCCTTCGTATTAGGAAGGAGACCACATCCGCGTGCTGATCTGCCAGGGAGACGACGCCACCCCTGACCTGATGAGCGAACTGGCCTGCTTCGATCTAGCCACACCTGATGTGACGGCCCTGCAGCCCGAGACAGCTTTGGACGCATTGGAGGCAACCACGCAGGAGATCGGCACGGCCATCCTGCGACGCCTGCTGCACGCTCAATGGGATCAGATTGATGCGGGCATTGGTGGCGCGCCAGTGCGCCCAGATGGCTCCGGCGGTGGTCCACCAGGACGGCCAGGAGACGGTCACGGTGGCCAGCCGCTTTGGCCTGCTGCACCTGAGCCGGCAGGTCTGTGTTGATCCGCGGATCCAGAGCCACACGCTGCCCGGCAACGCCGTGTTACCTCTCCACGGGGGGATGATCATCACGCGTGGCTTACAGGAACTGGCCTGCCTGTTGCCCCAGGAGCTGTCTTTCGAGCCGGCCGCCCGTCTGCTGGGCTGGCAGACGTGCAAGGAGCGGGTGCTCTGCGCCACGACGATCCGCAGTCTGGTGCGCACCCATGGCCAGATCATCCGCCAGGCCGAGCAGGCGGAGGTGGCCGCCCTGGCACAGCGGGACGACCTGACAACATTGCGGCCCCAGTTGGTGCCCGTCACGACTCCGCGCCGGCGGGCCGGGTGGCCCAAGGAACTGAGCGCGGCGGTGAACCTAGCCTTGGCTGCCGGAGCAGAGCGTCCTCCCCAAGGCATCAGGCAGGCGGATTGGGAGCGTGTCTTGGACGCGCGCCGCCAGGAGGCCAGCCGCACACTGGAGCACCTGCGCCATCTGGGACCCGCCCTGGAACCTGATCAGGTGCTGCTCACGATTGACGCCGTGTTGACCCGGACGCCGCGGGCCCACCAGTTCGAGGAGATCCGCACCGCGCGTCTCACCACGGCGGAGGGCGCCCGCTGTCTCAGTGGGACCGGGGGAGGAGTTCCTGCAGACCCTGCGCGTGCTCACCCTGCTGAGCGTTGGACCGGGGCGCTCCCTGCTGCTACTGGCTGATGGGGCCCGCTGGATCCGCGCCTTCTTGCGCACCCTGGTGGCGCCGCTCCCAACCACATTGATGATCCTGGACTGGTGGCGCCTACGCCAGAAATGCTCCGAGTTGGGCAGCCGGATCTGTCGCGGACACCTGGCCAAGGAGCGCTTCCTCCTGCAGGTGCAGCGTCGTCTGTGGCGGGGGGATGTGGACGCGGCCTGTGCCTATCTGGAAGCCTACCGGCCCCAGGCCAGGAACACAGAGAAGCTGGAGGAGTTGCTGGCCTACCTGCGCGCCCGGCGCGAGTTCTTACCCAACTACCGGCAGCGGTACATCACGCGTCAGTACATTGGCAGTGGACACACCGAGAAACTCAATGATCTGCTCGTGGCCCGCCGCCAAAAGGGACAGGGCCGCCACTGGTCACAGGAGACGAGCGATGCGTTGGCCGCGCTGCGCACGCTGCTCAACGGCGGCTGGGCGCGCTACTGGCAGCAGCGGCAGGTGTTACCCTTACTCGCCAGTTGACCCGGAGCTTATGCGCGCTAACCCTATTTGACAAAGGCCTTCACAACTTTACACGGGGTGGAGCCGCAGTTGTGCAGGGTGTAGTGCGCCACGCTGGCAGGAATGATGAGCGTCTCGGCAAAGCGCAATTCCACTGCTTCCCGTCCTGGAACAGTGACGGCGCACGCCTCACCTTCCACAAGGTTCAAGATGACGAACGCCGATGGTGTCTCGTCGTTGATGGTCTCGGCGAACTCGAGGCGATGCACGGCGTAGAACAACAGGTCCAGCTCGCCGAGCTTGTACTCTGCCCATCCTGGTCCCTCGCGCACCAGATGTGATTGCGCAACAAGGTGCTCGTCAACCCACCTCGCCCGTCGCTGGGGGTCGAGATTGGCGAAAGCGCGGTCGAGGTGAACATGGCGCAACCTGCCCTGTAGATCCGCACGCAGATAATCGTAGATTTTCATGGTGTAGATATAGGGGGTAGCGCTGATCTCGAGCACCAGATTATCCTTGCCGCTGCAGTGGACGGTGCCGCTCGGTATCAGAAAAAGGTCGCCGGGATGGCTGGGCAGGTGATGCACGTAATCGGCGATCTCGAACGGCCGCTTGAGATCACGCGCAGCCCGGGCCGCGTCCTGGAACGCGCTCAGGTCTGTTTCGTCGTGCAGACCCAGGAAGACGCGCGCACCGGGTTGGTTGGCAACGATGTAGTAGCTCTCGTCCTGGGTAAACGGCTCGCCGAACTCGTCACGAATATAGTCGACGCGAGGATGCACCTGGCACGATAGATTGGCGCCGCCCATTGTGTCAAGGTAGTCGAAACGAATGGGAAAGTAACTGCCATAGCGCGCCGCCACACGATCACCCAGAACACGCGACGTTTCCTGCCAGAGCAGCAGGTCGAATGAACACTCCAGCATTTTGCCCTGCTGGTCACCGAGCAGCAGCCCGTTCTCAGGCGCGATCAATTCAAAGGACCAGGCGTAGTTCGGCTGCTCTGGTGGTAACCCAAACGTCTCCTTCATCCACTGGCCACCCCACGGGCCGGGCGCAAACCATGGTTTGACCCGGAACGCTCCTCCCGCCAACTCCTGGAGAGCCTGACGCAGCAGAGTGCCTTCGACACAAACCGGCGCGGTGATGTCGGTCGCGTCGATAAAGACATCGAGCGTAGGGAGTAATCGCCGCTTTTGTTTGTTGAGCAGCGGCCAATCGACGAAGTAGAGTTGCTTATAAGTGAGATTGAATGGACGACGCTGCCGGCTGCCGAGCGTGAAAACCGCTCCGGCGGCGGCGAGGGCCTGGCCAACGTCCTTGGGCACATCCACATAGATCACAAACTCAGTCGGTGCGATTGTGGCCGCGCCGGGTCCGTAGACAATGATCAGGTCATTGCCCTCCGTCGTGGCAGCGCTCACCTGCTCTTGAAGCTCGGCCACCGCGCCTTGATCCCACAGGTTGGCCAGCACACCACGATAGAGCCGGCCAAAAACCGGGTCCTCTGTTAAGAACGGGTGTAGTATCCATTGTAGGGTCTCTTCCTCCAGGAAGCAGGTCTCTGTTGAAAAAAAGCGCGGCGCGGCCCCACCGAGATCGCGCAGGGCATCCGTCAGTCCCGCAATAAAGAGGGGCCAGAGCACACCGCTGAAGCCATCGATAGCGACCCGCACGGGCCCAGACGAGGCGCCCGCCGCGCCGACGAGGTGCGCGGCCAGTGCAGCATACCCCTGATTCAGGCGGAACCAGGGGAACCGATGCACCGGCGACAGGCGATAGCCGCCAGTCATTGCATGCCTGCCCACAGGTCGCCAACGGCCTCAGGACACGCCAGGAACCGGTACAACGACGAGTCGTCACGCCATGAGTCGTAGATCGAGCGGTCGAAGGGGATACCCAGTGTGGGGAAGTCGCGCACGGTAGCATGCGTGAGGGGCGCTACCTGGGCATAGCGTGGATTGATCCGCGGGGCACCGCGCAGGGGAAAATAGTAGGCCGGGCCGCCGCGCGCCTGCAGGCAGTCGTACTCGAATCGCGTGTCGCGTGCACACCACGCACCGAAGCTCAACACCTCATCCCCTTCTGTCACGACCAAATGCACCCAACCAAACGGGATCACCAACTTGTCGCCAGGCCCGACGCTGACCAGGTAAGCCTTCGTCACGACGGGGCCGCATTCCTTCTGCAGATAGACATGCCCTTGCCCAGTCCAGAACTCGTACACTTCTGAGTACCGCAGACCCGTACCCTGCTTTTCCGCATGCACATGCCCCTGGCTGCGGAGGCGCTCCGAGCCAAGCGCGCCATGGTTATAGATCACGGACCCATAGAGCAATCCCTGTTCCCTAAGGGCTACCCGATCGCCCACCTGGTAGATATCCATGTAGATCGTGTAGAGGTGGGCTGGTCCCTGTGCGTCTGGATCGGCCAGCATGGAACGGACGCTATCAAGAATGCGTATTTCGCCCTCCGGATGCTCCACATCCCGGCCGAAGTTCAGGCGCAGGCGTTCCGTGTCCAGCTGGATATCTAGGCCGGAGACATGCCGCAGGTCGATCATACCACCTTTCCCCCTTACGAGAACGATGCCTCACCACACGCCAGGGACGCGGCGCCTATCAATGCGGCATGATCCCCTAAGGTGCTCGCCGTAACCACCACCGGGTGATGGGCAACGACCCAGGAGTGTTCCTGCACAAACTGCCCGACAAACGGCACGATAGCCGCGTCGGCATGCATGATGCCCCCGCCGAGGACCACGATGTCCGGATCGTACACATGTACATAGGAGGTGACGGCAGCGGCGAGATGGCGCAGGTACACGCCGAGGGCCGCGCCGGCAAGATCGTCTCCGGCTGATGCGGCGGTGATCACAGCTTCGGGGGTGAGGGGCGAGACACACGCGAGGACATGATCGGGATGGTCAGCCAGGCGCGCGCGGACTTCGTCGACCAAGCCAGCTGCACGACACAACACTTCGACGCAGCCGATGTTGCCGCAGGTGCAACGCGGGCCATAGGTTTCGATTGTGAGGTGGCCTGCCAAAATCCCGCCCAGGCCATCGCGGCCGCGCAGAATCCGTCCATCAATCATGACACAGCACCCCACACCAGTGCCCAGGGTCAGGCAGACCATGTTTGCCGCGCCGCGCGCTGCGCCGGCACGCACCTCACCCAATCCATAGAGGCGCGCGTCGTTTTCCATGACGACGGGCAGGCCAAAGTGCTCTGCAAGCGTGTCCGCCAGAGGAAAATCGATCAGCCCCAGCAGGTTCTTGCGGACATCGACCACAACCCCGCGCACGGGATCCACCACCGCGGGAACGCTGAGGGCCACGCCACACGCCGGGGCGCGGCCGAGCAGGTCGTCACCTACCTGTTTGAGAGTACGCAAGACCTCCGTGAAACCCCTCTCGTCATTAGTGGGCACGATCCGCTCTTCAATAACTGTATCACCGGAGACGAGGCCCGCCTTGATGCGCGTCCCACCCAGGTCGATTGCCAGAATTATGTCTTCACGGCTGCTCACTGGCAGCCCTTCCGATGGCCGTCGCAGAGGGCCCCGCCGCGGCGGCCGCTCCTGTGTCTTGCTCCTGTGTCTTGCTCCGCCGGGAGTTGGCTTGCCTCAACACGCTCGGTCCAGCTACCCAGGACGAGCCTGAGTAGCCGCTCCGCACAATCGTCAGACGCTTCCACGCTGCCGTTGGTCGTGTCTTTACACGTAAGCACGGAGCCCCGTGACTGCGGTGACAGGGCAGCCATCAGAAGCGCACGCGCACCGACTGAACTGCCCGAGCGCTCAGAGGCACACGAACAGAGGTCTCACCATCGATGGGCAGTATTTGACCATCGACCTCAAGAGGTGACGTCAGACACGCCGCGGTGGGCGTGCCCATGACGAACGTCACGGGAATATCCTGAGGGGCCGAGCGGAGGTTCTGCAGGCGTACAATGATGCCCTGACCGTCCTCGGCTGGCTTAGCCGTCAGCAAGACAGCAGCATCGTCAGGGACCGTGATCAGATTGCCCGACGCGGGACCGTGGCGCAGGTAGTCCCGCAGCACAATCGGCGCTGTCGCCACGTCCGCGCCGAAGCGGGATGCAGCCGCATCGTCACACGCTCCCGCGTGCGTCGTCAAGCGATACCGCAGCGGGATCTCGCCGCCCTGGCTGGCTTTAAAGTTGACCATCCAGTGGTTATTAAGTGCCCACGACAGCAGGTGTGGCCCCTCAGGACCCAGATCCGGATCCAGTCGCGCCGTGGTGATCCCTCCAAACTGCACCAGGGGAGCATCGAGCGGCGCGAGAGTGACGCCCCACCGGCCATCGCTCACATCGGCCCAGCGCCCTACCGGATACCAGGTCTGCACGGTTCCTGTCAGTTGATCCACGCCAGGGGTGCAGGGGATACCATTCAGATCAGCCCGGAAGACAGGCGTCTCCAGATTGCAGGGAAAGACAATGAACACCTCTTCGGGATCGGTGACATGCTCTTTATCCAACAACCAGTCGACAGCCAGGGTCTTGCTGTGTGTTTCAAGGCAGTACGTGCAGGTTGCGCGGCGCACGCCGCGGGCCGCAATCTCCACGGTTATCGATGCACGGCCCTGCGCGATAGAGGGTTGCCCGACACTGACCCTGATTGCGGCTTCCTGGCGGAAGGGAGGATTGGCGCTCCACACACCGAAGTCTTCATGCGAAAAGTCGCCAACATATACCTCCTGGCGTCCTGCCGGAGAGTCAACCCATTCATAGATGTACTGGCCCGGCCGCCACCCTCGATACTGTCCCGCGAAGTCATGGCCAAGATCTTTGTCGAACCACTCGGAGAGTCCGCCACCCGCGGGGTCGATGCGGATCCGATACTGGGCGTTTTCGATGACATTAGGACTCGCTTGCAAGTCGTCACCCCCCACGTCAGAGTCGAGTGGAACAAAAGCGAAGCCCATGCCTGGAATGGTCGCGCGCATGCGCCGTAGAGGAGTCTGAGGCCGGTTGCCACCCCAGGGAACATCGCGGGGGAAGAACATTTCAAGCATACCCGCTGGGGCCGTGCCTCCCCGCTGCTCTGGCTCTTCCACGAGGGCCGTGCGCGGCCAGGGAAGCGTGTTGATGACCAGCACATCGGGGGCGCCCGACGGGGGGTAGGCGGCCTCCGGGGTCAGGCTGCCCAGGTTAAACAACCCCTCGCCGCCCAAGTCAGCGCGGGCAGAGGCAAAGGTGCGGGCGTCACGGGCGAGCACGTCGTGCGCTTCTGCCGCGGCCGCATAGGCAAAGCCTGCTTTGCGGTTCCACTGCGCCCGGGCATAGAGGGAGCGTGGAGCATCAATGCTAGCGAAGGCGCCCCAGGTGTGCTCGTCGTAGAGCGTTGCCTGCTCGAAGATATCCGCCATTCTCCCCTGGTCCCAACCACGCCGCTGGTTGGCAGGCATCCAGGCGGCTAGCATCTCACCCATCAGCAGGATCTCATGCGTCGTCCGATTGAGACCGGTCTCATAGGCACTGGACGCCACACCATCCGACCACCAATCGAGCCAATCACCGCGCCAGGTGGGCAGGTGATCACCGTGCTCGTCACGCAGCCGACGCCCGAACTCGCTGACCGTTGTGAGGATGATGCGCGGCGTCCGTCCTGCTCCATTCCAGTCACGCACGAACGTCGGCATGCGCGGGTCGGGCGGCCCATTATCGACGCGCACGGGATGCGTTGACTGGCCATACATGAAGTCAAACGGGTAGGCCGGATCATTTTCAAGCTTCCCCACTAGCGGGGGCAAGAACTGATCAACGAACCGCCAATCGCCGAGCCCCGCCATGCTGCGGCCGAACAGGTAGTGATACCCGTGCCAGGCCAGCACACGGCCACCGGCTGGCCCTTCCCACCAGAAGGCCGTGGGACGCGGACGGGGTGCCCCACCACGGAACGTGTTGATTGCCATGGTCAGGAAAGAGATGCCGACAGCGGGCAACAGATCGGCGAACAACCAGCTAACCCCGTTGACGTCACACTGCATGGCGACATCGATCGAGAGTCCGTATTCCTTTCGCAAGCGCTGTACCGGATACAGGCTGCGCTGCATCTGTTCGACATTCAACAGCGGCGTGAGATTGTATTGCATCCCCGCGATGTCGATGGCGCCCTTGTGGTGCCAATGTTGAAAGCGTTCGATTTGCGCGGACGAAGCTCGGTGGAAATAGCGTTCCAGAGGACCGGTGACCTCACACGTCCAGCGGTAGCGCGCCTCCTCGGGATAGTCTGCCGTCGCCTCAATAAGGTCGAGCGCCTGGTCGATGAACTCGGCGTGTTGCCGGAAGGCGACATCCTGATAATCGGTGAAGCCGATATCCGTATGGCTGTGATTGACGACATACAGGGTCTGGATTGTCTTCATTGACGCTCTCCTTCCGAACATCCACCTCAGTGCTCCATGGTCCGGGCTCACGCGCCCCCGACCTCAGATTGCCGACACCCGTGCTGTTCGCCTCCTGCTCCCATGATGTGCCTGCAGGTCGCTGCGAGGATGGGGAGCACACGCAATCACCCCAAAGGCCCGCGTGTGAAAATACGGTGCATATCGAGGTGAAGAATGTGACTGCCTTCGAGGACAGCGAACTGGACCGTCTCTTGCGTAGTCTCGGCAAGGTCGCGCATCAGGCGCCGCGCCTCGGCATAGAAGAGCGCTCCCACTCAAATAGCCGGCGCCGAGTTCGAGGGCCTTGGCTCCCAATAGGTAGTGCCACCGCACGTCGGGCGCCGCCAGGTAGTGAAGCGCGGCCAGCAGACGGAGGATCCCATGCAGGCTGCTCGGTGGAATGGCGAGTTCCTGAGCGATCTCGCGCAGTGTCATTCCCGCGCCGCGGCCAGAGAGCAACTCCAGGATGTCCAGCGCTTGCTCCGCGGAGTGGGCGACGCCGAACCCCTGATCCTGGCCATGGGCCGCTGGGTTCTCGTTCTTGATCGCTATCGCTCCCGCCCTATGTGGGGTCTCTTCAAATCCTCGAAACGTCGCACACGGCATCGCGCGTTATTGTCACACATGGGCCTTAACCGCGTCAAGACAAGCACAGCCCCATTGACAGCGCTCCTGCACATACGCTAGGATTGCGGCATACCGAAACGTTCCGCAGCTATGAACTGGACGACGGTCGCCGTAGTCGAGTCAGTGCGCTGCAGACGGACGTGTGACGGTCACACGTCCGTATCACCAGGTTGGTGATGAACGGCGAACAGACGAGACGATGTGGCGCCCAAGGATGGGTAAATTGCTCTCTCCTGTTTCGGTATGGATGATCTCCCGCACGGTGTCCCGACACTGTAGCGCCCACACTGCCACACGCGGGGACGACCCTGGAGCCATCGCATGACCCTGCCAGCTATTATTAGAGGCACGGGGGTGCGGGCGTTCAAGAGAGGAGGTATAGCACAGGAAGCCTCGTATCTGGAACAAGGATGTCACCAGGTTTAGATGCAGCATTCCTCAGTCGGCGCGAGGGCAGCTCCACGGAGCAAGGACCTTTCGCCGCCTGAACAAGAACACGAGGAAGTGTCGATATGCAATACACCTCATCACGACTGTGGCGCGTTATTGGTGCGACGGCTCTGGCTGTCGGCATCGTGCTGCCCGTCGCTGGGCCCCTACGCAGCGCCCATACGGAAGCGGCCGGTCAGACCCTGCAGATTTATAACGACAAGGCGACCTGGACAACCTGGTATAACGCGACGGGCAAACAGGCAATGGCGAGCACCGGGATCGGCTGGAAATCCGCGCCCTACGCCGACACGACGACCTATCAGGCCGCCATCCGCACCTCCGGCCGCACAAACAAGGCGCCCGACCTGTTCAGCTGGTGGTCCGGCTGGCTGATGAAGGACATTGTCGATGCCGGCATCGCGGCTGACATCAGCCCTCTGTGGGACAAGTATGCCCGCTACTACAGTCCAGGCCTACGGGCAGCCATGTCGTTCAACGGCAAGACCTACGGCATGCCTGAAAACCTGGCTTACTGGGTTGTCTTCTACAACAAACATGTCTTCGCGAAGTATGGCCTGACGCCGCCGACCACGTGGGCGCAGCTGATGACGATTAACAAAACGCTGCGTTCTCATGGTGTCGCGCCCCTTGCGATGACCGACTCGGGCCGCTGGCCGACCTTCATCTATTTTGAAGAGTTGGTGGCCCGTACCAGCCCCGCGCTGTATAACGGCCTGGTGGCTGGGAAGATCAAGTACACGGATCCGCGCATCGTCAAGGTGATGGATCTGTGGAAGTCGATGATCAAGGAAGGTGACTTCACTAACCCGGCGACCACACAGTTCGGCACCTCGGGCAGCAACGACATGATCAGCTACTTTATCAAGGGCAAGGTGGCCATGGTCGAGCTTGGCGCCTGGTATGAAGGAACAATGGTCGCCGCGGGCCTGAAACCCGGCGTCGACTACGGCGCCTTCATCATGCCGGACGTCAACCCCTCTGCTGGCAATGTCGTCATCTTCGAGGTCGGTCCGCTCTCGGTCGGCGCCCACAGCCCGAACACAGCTGCCGCCATGAAAGCCGCCGACTACTTCATGAGCAAGGCCGGCCAGCAATCCTGGATCAAGACGACAGGCTTCATCTCGCCCCGCAGTGATGTCGAGTCGCCCAATCCAGTCGATCACGCGCTCGGCGCCCAGTTAAATGCGGGCAAATACACGCTGCTGCAGCGCTACTGGGAGGCCACGCCTCACGACATCGTCGAGGTAGCGATCGATCAGTTGGACAAATTCATGCTCGGTAAGGCAGACTCACTGACGACGCTCAAGGCTATCCAGACCCAGGCGGATCAGAGCTGGGCTAATCTCGGCAAGCAGTAGGCCGGGCGATTCGTCGCCCTGCATGGGGACCGGCTTAAGCAAGGGTCTGCTTGAGCCGGTTCCTGGCTCGCTCTCTGGCCTGCACTTCTATGTCCACCCCTATGTGTCATAGCTCATGTGGATCGAGAGTAGATGGCTGATTTCACGACACCTGAGACATCATCCCACGGGTCGGCGGACGGGCCCCATCCCGGTCGCGCTGTTCCCTTCACGTCCAGGGCGGCGTCACGCTCCCTACGACAGATGCGGCTGAGCCGGTACCTGTTCTTATTGCCCATGGTCGTGCTGGTGGGTACCTTCCTGCTGTATCCCGCCGCGGACACGGCATGGGTCAGCTTCACAAACTGGAATGGTCTCAACGATGCCCGCTTCATAGGACTGGCCAATTATACCCAACTCTTTGAGAGCGCGGCATTCGTCACCTCATTTGAAAACACGCTGATCTGGGTTGCGGGCGTGCTGGTCTTGCAGGTAGCGGTCGGGCTCCTGTTCGCGCTCGTCCTATCTCGTGTGTGGGGCGGAGACCTGTTCAAGTCCATCTTCTATCTGCCATCAACGATTTCAGCCTCGGCGACCGCTGTAATCTGGTATTTCATGTTCGACCCCAATAATGGTGTGATCAATACGACGCTGCGGTTTGCACACCTGGGAGGCTGGACCCAGCTCTGGCTGGCGACGCCGCCCCTGAACACTCTCGGGATGATCGTGGCCGCCACGTGGCAGGGCATGGGACCCAATATGATGCTCTTCCTGGTCGGATTGGCGAACATTCCGCGCGACCCGCTAGAGGCGGCTATGCTCGACGGCGCGAGCAGCGTGCGCCTGTTCCGGTACGTAACCTTCCCGCTATTACGCCCCATGATGACGGTCGTGGTGGGAGTGGCGCTGATAAACAGCTTCAAGGTCTTTGATCTGATCTGGGTGATGACGCAGGGTGGACCGTATCGCTCGTCGGAGACCCTGGCTGTCACGATGTATCGCGAGGCCTTCGTGAGCTTTCAGTTGGGTTACGGCGCTAGCGTGGCCGTGGTCTTGTCAATTATCGTGCTGGGTGCGTCTGTGTTCTACCTGCGGGCAATGTTCCGCCGCGATGTAGGAGTGTACTGATGGCGACGCGTATCGCACGTGAGCCGGCGTCACAATGGAGAGCCTCCCGTGCCGGCCGCCGGTGGTCGGCGGCACGCTGGATCATCCAGATCGCGGTCACCGTCACCGCTATTGCCTGGCTCGCTCCCCTCTGGTCCATGATCATTACGCCGATGAAGATGAGCAGCGAGTACTACACAGGCGCTGTCTGGGACCTTCCTCATAATGCTGCCAACATATTCCTGAATGTGCAGCAGGCATGGCAGGCGGCTGGCCTCGGCCCAGGGTTCCTGGCTAGCCTTTCATACGGTACAGTTGGGGCCGCGCTCGCCATTCTCTTCGCGGCGCTCGGGGCTTTTGCGGTGACCCGCTTGCCGATTCGCGGGGCCTTCCTGTGGTTCATGATCGTTTTCAGCGGCACTATCTTCCCCTTCCAGATGTACCTAATCCCCCTGTTCCAGGCGTATAACAACACGGGCCTCTATGACACCTGGATAGGCATGGTCCTGTTTTATACCGCGATTGCAATCCCTTTCTGTCTCTTCGTGATGCGTGGCTTCTTCTCCACGATCCCCTGGGAGTTGCAAGAAGCCGCGCGCCTGGATGGCTGTGGAGACCTGGGCGTGTTCATGCGGATTTTCCTGCCACTGGCGAGGGGGCCTATCGCCATCCTGTTCTTGTTTCAATTCACCTGGATCTGGAATGATCTTGTCTTCGGACTCGTCCTCGCTAAATCGGATGGTATCCGACCGATCATGCCGAGTCTCGCCGGCCTGCAGGGGCAATATTCACAGAACGGCCCGCCTGTTGTGCTGGCCGCGGCGTTGATCGCCTCCGTGCCGACCGTCGGCCTATTCCTAGCCCTGCGGCGCTACTTCATCCAGGGCCTGACACTGAGCGTCGCCGCCGAGTAAGCCGGTGAGAGCGCGATAATCGCTCTGCACCCGTGGCGCCGGCGACCGTCCTTGCGCTGATAGAGAGCATGGCGGGTGGTGCGCCAGACAGCTGAGAAACAACACGGTTACCGATGGAGGAGGACAGTAAGGATGGCGGGTAACGCCGACCTACTGGCGGGAAAGCGGGCGGTGGTGACCGGCGCGGGTCACGGCATCGGGCGGGCCTCGGCCCTAGCCCTGGCCGCGCAGGGCGCGCATGTGGCCGTGGTCGACATCGACGAGGCAGCCGCCGATGCCGTGGCTCACGAGATCAGCGCGGCGGGCGGGCGGGCTGTAGCGGTCATAGCAGACGTGGCAAGCCGTGAAGGCGTGGCGGAAGTGGCCGCCGCGGCGCGCGACCAGCTTGGCGGCCTGGACATCCTGCACAACAACGCTGGCATCCAGCGCTACGGCACTGTGGTCAGCACGACGGAAAGCGAATGGGATGAGGTGCTGCGCGTCAACCTGAAGAGCATGTATCTTGTCTCACATTACTGCGTGCCGCTGATGCAGGCCCGCGGAGGCGGGACGATCATCAACACAGCCTCGGTACAGGCGATGGCCAGCCAGAGTGCCGTGGCCGCCTATACCGCCAGTAAGCACGCGATTCTGGGCCTGACGCGCAGCATGGCTGTGGACCTGGCCCCGTCCATCCGCGTGAACGCGGTCTGCCCCGGCGCCGTGGACACGCCGATGCTGCGTGCCGCTCTCGCAGGCGCCCGCGATCCCGAGGTCACGCGGCGCACACTCGACAATATGCACCTGCTGCGCCGCGTGGCTCGGCCTGAGGAGGTGGCCAGTGTGGTCGTCTTCCTAGCTGGCCCAGGTGCGTCGTTTATCACCGGCGCTGCCATACCCGTGGACGGCGGTATGCTCATCGCGCTTGGCGGATCGCCCGCCGAGTAGCTGCACCCGGCTCCATGTAGAAGGAAGGAGAATATCATGCAGCACAGCAGCGGGCACCGGGCTCTCGCCGGGCGGATCAGCGACATCAAAGCCACAACCGTGACAGTGCCTCTGGAGGCGCCCTTGCGCCATGCCACGGGCGCTCATTGGGGCCGCTTCGTGCGCACCATCGTGCAGGTGTTTACCGACGAGGGGTTAGTCGGGCTGGGCGAGATCGGAGGGGGAGGCGAGTCCGCGGTGGCGGCGATCGAGGGACTCAAGCCCTACCTCCTGGGCCACGACCCACTGCAGACGGAAGCTCTGCGCTGGAAGATCGCCAATCCGACGGCCAGCCTGTACAACAACCGGACCCAGGTACTGGCCGCCCTTGAATTTGCCTGTATGGACCTGGCAGGACAGGCCACCGGGCTACGCGTCTGCGATCTCCTCGGCGGCGCCCTGCGCGAGCACGTACCGTTCGCGTCCTACCTGTTTTACCGGTATCGTGATCCGCGGACCGGCCGTGGGGGCGAGGAAAGGCCAGACGAGATGGTCGCCCACGCCGCCGACCTCAAGCGGCGCCACGGTTTCCGCACCCACAAACTGAAAGGAGGAGTCTTCCCCCCGGCCCACGATGTGGCAGTCTTGCGTGCGCTGGCGGCAGCATTCCCCGATGACCAGCTACGGCTCGACCCCAATGCAGCCTGGAGTGTGGAAGAGTCCATTGCCGTGGCACGCCAGATCGCCGACCTGCGCAATGACTATTTGGAGGATCCAACGTGGGGTCTGGAAGGGATGGCCCGAGTGCGGGAGAAGACCTCGATCCCCACGGCGACCAACACGGTCGTCGTCAACTTCGAGCAACTTGCCGCCTGCATCAGGCTCAAGGCGGTCGATGTAATCCTGCTGGACACACAGTTCTGGGGCGGCATACGCCAGGCGTACAAGGCCGCACAGGTCTGTGAGACGTTCCAGTGGGGCATATCGGTGCATAGTTCGGGAGAACTGGGCATCGCGCTCGCCTCAATGTTGCACCTGGGCGCCGTGCTGCCCAACCTGCGCTTTGCCGCCGATGCCCACTACCATCACTTGCAGGACGACGTCATCAGCGGCGGCCTCATGGGCTATGACGACGGGGCAATCGCCGTGCCCAGCAGCCCGGGATTGGGGATCACCCTCGACGTAGATCGCCTCGCGCGCTATGCCGACCTCTATCAGGAACTGGGAGGCTATCCGTACGACCGCGATCCCGGACGTCCGGACTGGTTTGCCATCGTGCCAGGCCAAGACTATGCCCGACCTAGGGCACAATAGTCACCATGATCGTGTGGAGCAAGAGTCGCAAACAGGGCTGCCGCCTGCGCATGTACAGACAGCAGGGGCTGAAGGTTGTGCTGGCCGCTTCGTCCATCCGTCCCCAGAACTCCTGTCCGTGCAACATCACAGGACACGATCGCTGCGGCGTCCTGCGGACGAAGGAGGCTGCGGCGGTCGCCCGCTCGTGAAGCGGACGGTTAGGTAGGCGGGCCTCGTCACCGGGGTCCGCCCCCCTTCAGAACCGGACATGAGACGTTAACCTCATCCGGCTCCTCCGTCATGTGGTCGGTGACAGCGATACCCCGCAGCGACGGTCGGTCGCTGATTTCTGATCGTGGCAATGTCGGTGCGGCGCCTGTTTGTTGCTGAGGAGGTCGCTCCCGCCCTGGCTGGTCGGGACGCGGTGGTCGATGTCAATCAGGCTCTGCGCCGTACAGGTCAGCCCACAGTATACGCACTTGCTGTGCTGCTGTGCCACTAGTGGCCCCAAGGTCGAGGCCGTGAGCGGATGGTCCGTGAGGCGCTGCGCCCAGTAGGGGAGATTGCCATCGTAGGGCGCGGCGCGTCCCCGCACCTTCACATGGCGCTTGATCGGCGTGTCGGTATGGTTGCACAGCCGCTGCCCGCGCTGGTCTCCGTGCAGCACGGTGAATTGCCAGCGTTGGCCCGGTGTGATGGACCAGGACCGTGCCGCGATCCAGCGCCGCCCCCGCGAGGGGTGCCGCCAGCAGGCCCAGCGCCACAGATGGTCGTGGCGTTGGGCGTCGCAGCGGGTGAAGGCTTTGGAGGCGACAACGGTCCGATAGTAGTTCGCCCAGCCCCGGATGAGGGGATTGAGCGCCGCGATGAGCGCCGCTTGGGGCGTGCCACGGTACTGTCGGATGCGATCGCCGAGGGCAGCGTCCTGCCGTTTGATCGCCTCTTTGCTGGGCGTGATGAGGGTCTTCCCGGCGCGACGGCCTCCATGGGAGGTCGTGCTCGCCTGGGTGTGCCCGCACGGATATTGGCGCACCGTGAAGCCCAGGAAATCGAAGCCCACCCGGCCCTCGTCGGGGCGTAGGGTGTGCGTGATGCTGGTCTTCGTGGGGTGCAACTGGAGCCCTATCGCGGCCAAGAAGGTCGTCACCGCCGCTTGTGCCGCTTCGACCGCGTCGCGGCGGTGGTGCAGGACGACGACGTCATCCGCTTATGCCGAGTGTCGGGTTATGCCGACTGCGCCCCGCCGGCCAGAGGGACAGCCAGGGCGCAGTCGGCATAATCCAGCGTCCTTTGGATGGTGTACGGTGTTCGTCACTCCTGTGGTGTCCTCCC